>Ga0209404_10001524_pt1 | contig 15435 bp, 23 predicted proteins | sample TroAtlMetagenome_2_FD_187447 | JGI IMG/M metagenome (GOLD analysis project Ga0209404, IMG submission 187447) | Marine eukaryotic phytoplankton communities from Atlantic Ocean - Tropical Atlantic ANT8 Metagenome (SPAdes) (version 2) | ecosystem: Environmental > Aquatic > Marine > Oceanic...
TTTTTTAATTTCTTTTTTATTTAACATATTATTTTATTTATTTATTTTAAAGTATAAACTTGTTATTGTATCTTTTAATATTTTACCATGTAAATCATGATCTATATCATTATTTTTATCTTTGAAATTCTCCCAAACTTCATTATGTATTAAATCAAAACAATCATTTATATGATTATTATATTCTTTTAATTCTTTTTGTGTTTTCATATTTTTATTCTTTTATATTTTTATTTAGTTCATTTAAAATGTAATTTACATTTCTTAATCCATCTTCATCTTTTAAATCATTATAAAAATCATGTAAAATTATTAATTCATCATAAATTCTTTTTAACATTTCATTATTCATATTTTTATTTTTATTTTATTTATTTATAGTATTGAATAATATATATCGTTTATATTATATCCTTCAAATTTTAATTCTTCATCTAATAATTCTTCTTCAAATATTCTTGTAAAATCATTATTATTATCATCTAAATTTATAATATTATTTATATATAATATATCTAATTTATTATCACTTTCTTGATCGTAAATTTGGACTGAGAAATTATTTTGTACCATTTTTTTATATTTTTATTTTTAAATTAATTTCATTTATTCAACTATATTTTTAGTGTAGAGAATAAGTTCTATAACACACACTTTTATTTATTATATTTTATTTACATTTATATTATCACTTTTTTATATACTTTGTAACGTATTTTTATTATTATTTTTATATATTATTTAAAGTAGAATTTTTAATATATTTTTTATTTATAAATGTTAAACCTTTTAAATTAAATTCTATAACATTTTCTATTTCTAATTTATCTTTTAATTTTATATTTTGTAAATCATTTATATTAAAACCTATATATTTATTATTTTTTAATTTTAAAGTTTTAGTATTTAATATTTTAGTTTTATAGTGATTAGTTTTTAAATTTTTTAAATTTGACATTTTATATATTTTTTTAAATTTATATTATTTTTTAATTACACTTATATTATCACATTTATATATAATTTGTAACGTATATTATATAATAAAATAATAAAAATATACTTTTTTATAAATTTATGTAATATATATTATATAAAGTAATTAAATACATTAATATAATAATACATTTATATAAACATTGAATATAATGTGATAAAATATATTAATTAGTAATAATAATGTAAACGTATATAGAACAATTGTATTATATGTGAATATAACTAATAAAATTCACTAATATAATAAATATAATTAATAATGTTTACATTATATATGATAAATAGTTAATATTACTAATAATATGACAATAATCAATGTAATACATTGAAAATTAAGCACATATATATCGATAATATGACAATAATGTATATAAAACACTGAATATGTAGTGATTATGGGTGCATAGGTTGTGAATATGACATTTAAATTTAAGTTTTATTGCAAATATGATAATGCAACCCATTGCTTCTACATATCTAATAACATTTACTATGCCAGATACATTTATAAAGAACAATTTGTCTTTTGTTATATCTTTTCTTATAGCTGTTTTTACGGCTGGAGGTATTTATGCTGAGTTTACTGCTATAAAGAATGAGCTTACGACTGTACATGAGAGGTTAGACAAGAAGATAATTGTTATTGGCGGGTTGGAGGAGAGACTCCTTACGCTTGAGAAACATTTAGAGTATGAACGTGGTTATATAGAGGCCACTAATAAAACTAAGTAGTATGACTATAGAGATTACTGATGACACTTTTGATGAGGTGATAACATCGAATAAGCCTGTGCTGATTGATTTTTGGGCGGGATGGTGTGCGCCTTGTAAGGTTTTAGCACCGATAATAGATGGTGTTGCGAAGGATGTATCGGGTGATGCTATAGTGGCAAAGATGGATGTTGACAAGTATTCTGCGGGTACGCGGTTTGGTATACGTAATATCCCTACGGTCCTTATATTTAAGGGTGGTGAGGTTGTAGACAGGCTTGTAGGTTTAAATGAGGCATCTAAATACAGGGATGCTATTAATAAGATAATTTGATGAGTGAATTGAGTGAAGATACTAAATTTCAAATTAGTATTAAGACATTGATTGCTATTGGGGTGGGATTAGCTACTTTGATAGGGATGTATTATACTTTGCAGGAAGAGATTGAAGAAGCAAAGCTTTTGCCGGAGCCTGAGGTTTCCAGGACTGAGTATGATTTGAAAGATGAATTAGTCCGTAAGTCTATTATGAATACGGAGGAGAAAGTGGAGGAGAATTCAGATAAGCTCGACAAGATAGATGAAAAATTATATGAAATAATCAAAAAATAATAAGATGAAAACTTTATTTACTTTAATATTATTTTTGTTTACATGTAGCATACACTCACAAATAAATGATATACAATTACTACAAATAAATACAAAATGGAATATGAAGAATGATATCAGGCTGGATGACTTACCTGCTAGATATCTCGCATATGAAATAAAAATAGACCATGCTACTTTAGAAAATCAAGGCCCTAAGTTCCAAAAAAGCTTTGGTGGGAGGCCGGTACCTATACTAATATTAAAAATCAATGGTAAATTTAAGTACCAATGGAGTGCTGATTTGTCATTTAAGTTAAAGGTATCAAAAGATGAAATATTAAGGACAATAGAAAAATTTTCTAAATAATCCCAAAATTACTATGAAACCCCCAAGAAATGGAGTAGCCCGCGAAATCCGCCATTATATAGGCAGTTTATTCATATTCCTTTTAATTATATCCATCGTATTTATATTAATGCGATATCCAGTACTAGAAACAAACAAAGAAGTTGTCATGATGTTAATAGGTACCCTTGCGGCATCTATAGGACTTGTAGTTAGCACAATCACTGGCGCTAAGCCTGATGATGTTAATGCACTAAAAAATGACATCGAAAAGAAACAGCTCCAAATAGACTCTCTTACTAAAGGTAAGGATGATCTAGAGCAAATGGTTATAAATCTGCAAAAGCAGATGTTAGACAATCAAGATGACGTTATGGACAAAATTGTTCTTAAAGCAGCACTTGATTATGACGATCGCGCAAGAGCGAAAAAAATATTAGAAGAATAGAATGGCAGCAACACAGGTAACAGCAGACGTTATTAAAGACGGTACAATTACAGCTACTCAGATAGCAGATACAACTATCACAGCTACTCAGATAGCAAATACAACTATCACATCGGGTAAGGTAGATTCGTCTGTAGCAAAAATAGTTACCCTGACGCAGGCAGCGTATGATGCGCTTAGCTCATACGATTCTTCTACATTATATATAACAACATAGATTATGGCAATATACTTAGGAGCAACACAGTTAGATGGTGTAGGTGGCGGATCTTCATTTCCCAATACCGTAAGTTTTACAAGCTCGCAACTTTGGTCTGTACCTCAATCGTTACGGGATGCAATATCAGCTAATGGTTCAGTTAAAGTCGCAACATTAATTGTTGGGGGTGGAGGTGCATCAAATGGAGGAGAAGTCATATATGAAATAAGAACACTGACCTCTAGCCATTATTATGATTCGAACAACAATACTATATTAATTGCTATTGGCGCTGGCGGATCTGTTGGAGGAGAAACAGCTATAGCTCCCCAATTAGGAAGTACATCCGATGTATTAATAACTGTTAGAAGCCCCAGGGGTGGTGGTTTGGGAGCTAATGGGAGTTATTCATGGGATATAGATGGTACTAATAATTTAGTAGATACTTTCAATGATGTTTATACAAAATCAAGTAACGGAAATCCTTACATAACGGAGATTAGAGGGAGTGTTTATTATGGAAGTTATTCTAGTTATTATTTTACTCATTCATATAGTAACGGAATACCTACAGCTTCCACTAATTCAAGCACAAATGCGACTGGCGATAGTATGAGTGCTGTTATATCTACAGATTCCGTTTCTTATTCTGGAGGTGGCAGTTGGGCATATGACGGGGGCCTTTATGTAACAGTAAGAAAGTCATCTCTTGATTTTAATAATGAGGCTAGCCCCACGGGTTTAATTGCTAGTGGGGGTAATTCAGGGACAAACTCAATAAGCAATAGGGCTTCAACTCAAGGATATTATGGCGGTTATGGGGCTAGTATAACCTCAACAGTTGACAATACAGGCCAGCACCAAAAATCTGGGTTTGTTAAAATATTTTATTTTTAATTATGACGGTAGCTTTAATATTTAACGGAAAAGTAGTTAATAGATTAGTTGTGGAAGATCTAGAGACTGCGCAGCATTTGTTCTCTAACTTAACGGTAATAGAAGATAATGATAACAATTATAACGTAGGCGATAATTATACAGAATAATGGTAGTACGCAAAACTAAAAAAAAAAGAAATAATTATGGGTAAAAAGGGAACAACTGTAAGCCTGGCGTTTATGCTAAGCTAAAGGGCAGAACTGAATCATCGAAACTGCTAGGGCTTAAGGAAAAGTCTCCAGTTAAAAGAATGAGCTATGGCTCAAATAAATCTTAAGCTATGTTAGGAATTCCAATACTAGGCGGTGTAGGTATTAAAACCGCTATTGCAAAAAAAATAGACAAAAACGCTAGAAAGAAACTACAAAAGGTAGCCCCTACTGTAATTAAAGCTTTAGGTGGCATGCCTAGACTAAAAGATACTGATAGGTCTGCGGACGAAATGCCCCTTAAAAGGCTTAACTGGTTTAATCACGGACATCCAAAAACTAAGAACAACGCTCCTCCAAATTTTAAACCCGGAAATAAAAAATAGTATACTGCTTTAAAAAAAAATGAAACAGTTACTTGCTATCTTATTGTTAGCTTTAAGCTATTCTTGCGGTTCTATAAAAGGCCAAGCATATATAGACTTGAACGAGAACATCGATTATGAAAGAAACGAGGACCTTAGATATAGGACACGTTTTAAGATAGGTTATAAAATATACTTAGGAGAAAAACACACAATTAAAAAATAATATTATGTCAGAAGAAAAAATAGAAGTAAAAAAAGAAGTAAAAAAAGAAAAAGTACAAAAACCGGCCGCTAAGCCAGCTGCAAAACCTTACGTAGACATAAGATAATGCCACAAAAATTATCTCCTGCGGCTCGCAAACGAAAAGCTTGCCGTGACCTTGCATATGCTAAAACTCCCCGGCGTCGAGCGATGAAGGCGGAGAACCAAAAAAAAAGACGCAGTGCACTTAAAAGGGGAGTAAACATAAAGGGTAAAGACTACGACCATAACAAAAAGAAGTTTGTTCCAATTAAAGCGAACAGAGGTGGTTATGGTAAAGGTACAAAAAAATACAATACAAAGTAAGGTAACTATTATATCAATCAAATTAAATTAAATGGCAATACAATTCGGATCGCCTAAAATAGTTAAGGAGCTTAGTTTTAGTACAGAAGCTAAGCAAAAACTAATAGATGGCATTAACAAATTAGCGAAAGCTGTGGGCAGTACCCTCGGAGCATCGGGTAGGACAGTAGTTCTTGAAGATGACTTTGGGAATCCGCATGTGACTAAAGATGGTGTTACTGTAGCAAACTACGTAAATTTAGAGGACCCAGTTGAAAACCTGGGTGTTACTATGTTAAAGCAGGCTTCACGCCAAACTGCATCTAAAGCAGGCGATGGTACAACAACCTCGACAGTATTAGCTCAAGCTATAATCCATAATTACTTTAATCAAAAGGGAGAAGAGCATTCTTTTAGAGACATTAAAAATGGTATTTCAACTTTTGCAAAACATACCATAAAAGAATTAGAGAAAAGAAGTGTTCCTGTTGATGACAAAAGATTAAACCAAGTTTCTAGAATATCAGCCAATAACGACACTGAGCTTGGAGATTTTATTGCGGAAGCATTCAAATCCGCGGGAGATAACGGAGTAGTTACAATGGAGACATCTCCTTCTAACGAAACATACATAGATGTAGTAGATGGTACACATATTAGTGCTACATCAAAAAGTATACACTTCTATACTAACAGAGAAAAAGAGGTGAGTGAACTGGATGAGCCATTGGTATTCTTATGTGCTTCTGAAGTAGCTAATATAAGAAGAATACAAACAATACTGGAGCATGCGATTAAGTCCAACAAATCGTTATTGCTTATTGCCCCTTGCGAACAGCAGGTAGTGTCAGCTTTAGCGATGAATCACGTAAAGGGCAATATTAAGTGTAATATCATAGATCCTCCGTCGTTTGGGCTGAAGCGAAAGGATATACTAGATGATATTGCCCTTCTAACGGGTGCAACTGTTATTGATGAGAGTCTAGGTGACTCTTTAGATAATATCACCCCTGAAGTGCTAGGTCAAGCCGATAAGGCTATTATAGATAATGATGGTACTACTATTGCTATTAAAGAAGTATCACAAGAAGTTACAGAACGCGTAGATTATTTAAAAACGCAGTTAGATGAAGAAGAGCACCATGTAATGCGCCCTCATATTGAAAACCGCTTGGCAATACTGTCAGGAGGGGTATCAATAGTATATGTAGGCGGAGATACAGATGTTGAAGTTTCAGAAAAGAAAGACAGGGTGGATGATGCTATACACGCCGTTAGAGCCGCTAAAAAGGAAGGTATACTTCCCGGTGGTGGTTCTGCACTTGTACATGCAGCAAACTCTGATTGGAAAATGAAACTTAATCCCGGTGAGCTTAAAGGTGTAAGTATATTGAAACAATCTCTATACGCACCTTTTTTACTTATATTAAGTAATGCAGGCTTAGATCCCAGAGAGTATATAAAACTAGAAAAATGGGGTAATGGGGTAGATGTCATAGATGGCAAAATCAAGGATATGCGCAAAGCGGGTATTATTGATCCTCTTCTTGTAACAAAATCAGCGCTTCAAAACGCTATATCTGTTGCAACGACCATACTTTCAACTGATTGTGTAATTTCAAATGTGAGAGAAGGTGAAGGCAATAGGTAGATATATTATTATCTCTGAAATAAAAGAAGATATAAAAGAAACAGAAGGTGGGCTGCTGTTGGCAGAAAACCACCGAGAAGATATAAGATACCGTACTGCAGATGTTATTTCTGTGGGTACTACGGTTGAGGGTGTAAATATAAATGACAAAATATATTATGACAGACATGCTGGACATAATATAGAGATTGGTAAAGATATTTATAAAGTTATACAAGAGCAAGATGTTATAATAGTATTGTAATGGATAGAAGCGATTTTTTAGAGCGAGGTGAGCTAAAAGTTGACTTTCTTAAATATTACAGGCTTGTGTCTCGCTGGGCTTGTAAAGAAAACAATATATCAATATCAGATTTAGAATTGTTATTTTATTTAGATCCTATTAAATACTTTACTATAAAAGACTTTCAAAATGGCACAATGTATTACCATTGGGATAGGCAACGCTTTTACAGACTGCAAAGAGAAGATTGGGTTGAAAAGATACATAAAGGTAATGGTCGCTTGGGCGATCATAATAAGTACAAGGTGTCTTTTAAGGGTAAGAGACTTATTAATAGAATATACAAAATATTAATAGGTGAGGAAGATATGCCTCTTACCGCCAAACGTGGATTTGGAAAACGTAAAAGTTATGTAGACAAAGTATATGCAAACGCAATAGATAAATTTAACAAAGATAAATTATAAATGGCTAGAATATCCCAGTACGATCAGGACGGCACTTTAAACAAGCTAGATAAGGTACTTGGTACTGACAGTGCTACTGGTGCTACTAAGAATTATACTATTGATTCTATGATAGGCCTTATTAATAGCGACGACTTGGTTGAAATCTTTGACGGAGTATCGTACTCTTTTAAAAGCTATGAAGCAGGATCGACAACCCCTAAAGGCGTTATAAACCTTAATGCGGGTGCTGCATCTAATGCCGCTTTTAGTGCTATTAATCAAATATACATTTCTGTGCTAGATAAGCATGGCAATTCCATTGCGGATTATTTAGATGATACTATAAATAGTTTTGTCAGGATAGTGCAAAAAAGTGATATTAATGTTTATGGCGTATTAGAAGTTACAGCTGTCGCAGATCATGATAGCGGGGCTTATAAAAGGCTTACTGTTACTCCTCGTATTAACAACGGCAATATAATAGTAAACCAGGAATATTTTATTTCTAACTATTCAGCTGTATTTGACCAAGACTTCTCTGATGATTCTGTAACAGAGTTTAGTGACGTAAGTAATGCTGGATCTGGTCAGATTATAACTAGCACTGAAAGAACAAACTTAACTAATCTACAAGCTAACGCTTTACTACATGCAGATGTTGTAGATAACGTAACTTCAACAACAGCGGATGTTCCGCTATCAGCTAATCAAGGTAAAATATTAAAAGGCTTAATAGATAGTATTAATACCCTTTTAACAAGTGATAATGTAAATTTAGATACTCTACAAGAAGTTGTAGACTATATTGTAGCTAATAAAAATACTTTAGATAATCTAGGTATAAGTAATATATCTGGTTTGCAAGCTGCTTTAGACGCAAAACAAAATACAGAGGTTGGCAAAGGCTTGTCGGCTAATGATTTTACTGCCGCTTTATTAACTAAGTTAAATGGCATTGCTGCTGGGGCGGAGGTAAATGTAAAACCTAGTTGGACGGCAGGTGCTGGGACAGCTACGGAAATATTAAATAAGCCCACTGATTTAACTAACTTGTCCATCCACGGTGTAACCGAACTTTCGGATATAACATCTGCTGGATCAGGGAGTGTTATATCGTCAGCTGAAAGAACAAAATTAAATGGTATTGCAACAGGTGCTGAAGTAAATGTGAAGTCTAATTGGGATGAGACTGATGCTACTGCTGACTCATTTATACGAAATAAGCCTACAATACCTACAGATACTAATACAACATATGATCTTACTGTTCATGACAGCGGGGATAATGCTATAATAAGATTAGCGGGTTCAGATAGTACCAATGACAATGTAACTCTAGTCGCTGGTAATAATGTAACTTTAACGCCAAATTCTTCTAACGTAACTGTTGACATAGATCTAACTACAGCAGCAGTTACAAATGGTAGTACAAGTTTGGTCACAGGGGATCATGTATTTGATTATGCAGACCCAAAGTTTGCTAGAAAAGATCAAGCTGAAATATTTACTAATAATGTTACCGTTCAAGGCGATCTAACTGTTTCAGGTACTACTACAACTGTAAACTCTACAGACTTAAATATAGGAGACGCTATTATAACTCTTAATAGTGATTTAGGTTCAGGGGTTGCACCTAGCGAAAATGCAGGTATAGAAATAAATAGAGGCTCTGCCTCAGACGTAGCTCTAAGGTGGAACGAAGGCAATGATAAATGGGAGATAACTGAAGACGGTAGTGCTTATAGCAATATATCTACTGTAGCACAAACCTCAGATTTATCAGATGTAAATATAACAAGCCTAGCTAATAATCAGATACTAAAATATAATAGTTCAACATCTAAATGGGAAAACCAAGCAGATGCAGGTGGTATACAGCTAACAGATTTATCCGTAGGTGCAGAAGCTACCGCAGCTGGCAATGGGGATGTATCTTATAATAATTCAACCGGGGTGTTTACATATACTCCACCTGTTTTTATAGATGGTTCGGGAACTGCTGGCAATATGCCGAAATTTAGTGACGCAGACACTCTAGCGGACTCAGCTATATCTGAATCAGGCCAAGTAGTAGACATTAATGTTAATGGGGCAATTAAAATGCCTGATGGTGCTACATCAGACAGACCAACTAGCCCTGCAGCTGGTATGTTTAGATACAATACTACAGACGGGCAATTTGAAGGATATACTACAGAGTGGGGCGCAATTGCTGGTTCAGGCGGTGGCGGTGAAATAGTAAAACAAACATTTAGTGCAACAGGATCAGCCACGTTCACACTGGCTAACACCATTGCTGACATTGATAATATATCTGTGTACGTAAGCGGCGTATACCAATACCCATCAAATTACACAGTAAGTGGTGCAGATATAACTTTCGTATCAGGGTCAATCCCAGCAGCTGGAACAAATAATGTGCATGTTGTGCACACAACCACCGTTTCTAGTATAACGGAAGTAGGTTCAGTATTTGTGGACCAGTTTACCGGAAATGGTACAACAACACAATTTTCACCCTTGGGGACAGCCCCAACAAGTGAAAACGAAACAGATGTATATATAGACGGAGTATATCAGCAAAAAAATGCTTATAGTATTGCCGGCACAGCAATTACGTTCAGTGATCCACCAGATTCTGGTGCTTATATTGAAATTAAGACGATGGGCACAATAGCCCCCGCTGCGATTAATGCTGTAACTACAACGTTGGTCTCAGATGCTTTTGCAGCAACGGCAGACCAAACAAGTTTTACATTAACAAATGGAGCACCTACATCAAAAGAACTTACAATGGTCTTTGTACAGGGTGTTTACCAAGCTAAAGCAAATTATAGCTTACTAACTAGCCCAGTTAGGATAGTATTGACAGAAGGAGCCGAAGTTGGTGAAACAGTTGAAGTACTATCTGTGTCAGGAGCTAATTTAACAACAAGCCCTGTGACAAGTGTTAATGGACAAACAGGCGTTGTAACTTTTAATACATACACTGCACCAACTGTGTCTGTAATAAATACGAATACAACAGCTGTTGCAAACTCAGTTTATGTTTTAACAGCAAATCTTACATTAACACTACCCGCAAGTCCAAGCGCAGGGGACTCTATAAAAATTTCTAATAGATCCAGCGTTGCTACTTGTGTACTTGCAAGAAATGGTAGTAATATAATGGGTAGCGCATCTGATCTTACTTTAGATACGGCATCTGCAAGTTTTGAATTAATATACTCTGACGCAACAAACGGCTGGGTAATAATAGGACAATAATATGGGTAATTTATCAACACATTTTCCAGCACCTACATCTAGTAATGTTTTAGAGCAGATTGTTTATTATGCGGATGGTAAAACAGTTGTTACAGGTGCGGGGAACTTTACAGCTCCTGATATAACAGCTGCTACTGATGTAACCAGTGCTACTTTTATAGACTCCCCCGGTACTAATATAGATTATACCCCGCCTACGGGTACTACCAAAGTTGTTTACGAAGCACAAATCCAAGCTAGGTATTATGATGATACCCACATGAGTCCTTCTTGGTATGTAGAGTTAGACGGAACACAAATAACTCAAACCAAAAGAACGGAGCTGCAGCAGTACACATATGAGATGGTTCTACATTCATTAGCAGTCATAGATATAAACGGGACTGATAGTATTGCCACAGGCCAGCTTGCCTCGTGGACTAGTGCTAAAACTATTAAAACCAAGATATGCTGTTACAGTAGTAGTTATCAGTTTTACGTAAATGGCGTTTACCACTATGCTGGGGCTGCCCCTGGTTTGGTTACCCCACCAATGATGAAAATAACGGCAATTAAATAAAAATTATGATTTCATATACATATCAAATATTGTCACTAAAAAAGTACAATGATGATTTTTTAAACAATATAAAAAGTTTTAAAATACGTATTACCGGTACAGAAGGTGGTGAATCACATTATGTAGATGATGAGATATTATTAGATATGCCCTCTGAAAGCTCTTTTATAGAGTACCAAGACTTAACAGAACAAAATCTTATAGATTGGTATCAAGACGGTATAAGAGAAGAAGAGGCTAAGCGTAATATACAAAAAAAATTCAACTTAAACAAAGGTACTGAAACAAGTAGTTTTCCCTGGTTATGATAGGAACTTCACAATTAATTAATGCATTTGGCGCACCGGTCTGTTTTACAGATACGACAGATATATTTAAAGACGGGAGTGGTGTTGCTTTATATAGTTTAGATTATGATGGTACAGCCGCTAGCGGTGGCTCCTTTGGTAAATTTGGTGGAGCAGCTATATTCAACGGGAGTAGTTCAAAAATACAACTACCTAATGACTTAGTTAATGCGGTTAGCGCACAAACTTTTTCTGTTTCTTTTTGGTTTAGAAACGACAATCTGACTGCATATGGTAATCCTTTTAGTGCGTATGCTTGGTCAGGAGGCGTAAATTATGGATGGAGTATATATGCTGGTTATGGAAACAGTAAATTAAGATTTCTTAGTTACTCCAGTAATGGCAATATAGATGTAAGTGGTACAACAACTTTAGTTCAAGGGACTTGGTATCATGCTGTTGTAACATACACTGGTGGAACAATAGTAATGTATTTAAATGGTTCTCAAGAATACAGTGGCTCTCCATCTTCAGGTGATAGAACATATATAACCAATCATACTTATTATATAGGAGCCGCTAACAATGGCGCAGGTGGAACTGAAGGTTATTTTACAGGGATAATAGATGATGTAAGGGTATATACAGATGTATTAACTTCAACAGAAGTAGGACACATATACAACAATACAACTGCATCTATTCCTACAAGTAACCTATTAGCATATTATAAATTAAATGGTAATGCTAATGATGAAACTTCAAATTATAACAATGGAACTAGCACTAATGTAACATACAAACTCGACGGATCCCCAGTATCAGTGGACTTTGGTGTAGAAGGCAAGATAAACTATGGTGCAAAGTTTAATGGAAGTAGTAGTATTATGACTATAACAGATGGCGGAACAGGTACTGGTGGACCAGCAAGAGTTCCACTTACTGTTTCGTTATGGGTTAAGACCACAGCCTCAAACCAATCAGGCATAATAAATGATTATGGATCAACTTATGCTTTTTATATCCAAATGGAGTCTTCATCAACAGGAGGGGCTGGTAAACTTTCCGTAGCTAGTAATTATTCAGGGGGTTTTATTGGCACTTCAGCCGGAACAGCCGCTATAAATGATGGCAACTGGCATCATCTCGTGTTAGTCAATAACACTTCGGACAATACACAAAAGCTTTACATTGATGGAAATACTACCCCCGCTATAAGTCACGCTCTAAGTACAGGAACAAAAACTGCAAATCCAATTGCGGTGGGATATTATGTAGGACATATAGGCACATATAATTTTGATGGTTCAATAGCCCAAATTAGGCTCTTTAAAGCTGCGTTAACGACTACTCAAATAGGGAAGCTTTTTGCAGAAACTGCCTGTGAATATACTGCAACTACAACTGATAATAATTATCCTGTAGCAAATTCAGTATATTATAAATTAGATAATAATTCTAAAAGCGAATTAGCTTCAACACATTACTTATTTATAGGTGATGCTGGCAACCTTAGCTCAAGTGGCAGACTTAATTCCGTTGATGCTGATTTTACATATACAAGGCCAACCGGTTATAGTGAGTGGGGGGGTTCATGGGACACAAGTAATAAAACTGGGTCTGCTACTCAAACTTTTGAAGAGTCTGATAAAAAATGGACAAAATCAGGGAGCTATTATAACGCAGTATGGAGTACTAATAAATACAATAGTGGCAAATATTATGCTGAAATAGAGTTTTTAGGTACTGAATTAATTTATGGTATTAGTAGGCTTACGTCAGCTACAGGATACGGTACAACTTTACAAAACGATTCAGTTTATTACGGAAGTTGGGCTACACACTCTTGGAAATACAGCACTACTAATACCGCTGAGGGTGCTATTCTAAGCACTAATGATGTTATTGGTCTAGCAGCTGATTTTGATAATCAAATATTACAAGTTTATAGAAACAATGTTTTACTTGATACAGTTTCAATAGCGAGACCTGATGGAACTGAAACAGATATAGAATACAGATTCGGAAGGTTTGGTCAGGCTGCGGTATTTAATGGAAGTAGTAGTAAGATAGATACAGGAATATCCTCTCTATCAAGTCCTTTTTCTGTTTCAATGTGGATAAATGAGGACTCTTTAAATTCAGGTCATTTTTTTAGTAATTGGAACTCTACATCCGCTGATATGTATTGGGAAACTACAAGCGATGGCAGATTAAGAATATCTCTTGATGGGTATAGTCAAGACTTTTTTGGAACAGCGGGAGATGTAAAAATCAATACTTGGCATCACATAGCTGTAGCATTAGGTAGTGGTTCTTATGAGGTTTATTTAGATGGCAATAGTTTAGGCACATCTACAACAAGTGTTACAACTTTTAGTAGCGGTCAAAACTTTATGATTGGAAATTCATCCAAACCTTCTACTCCATTACCTTTTGATGGTTTAATAGACCAAGTACGCATATATTCTACTGCCCTTACGGGTAGCCAAGTTACCGAACTTTACAACGAAAAACCTGAAACAGATACATCTAACTTTAAGGCGGTGTTGTATGAGGGAACAAGTGCTGACCGATATGTTTCTAATGTAGGCCTTGAGCCTGATTTAGTTTGGCTGAAAAACAGAGACCAAGCTGATGGCCACAGACTTTACGACACCGTAAGAGGGGTTACAAATACGCTCTTTCCACATCTTCCTAATGCCCAATATAGTTCGTCTGGTGATGGAATTTCCACAATGGATGCTAATGGATTTTTTCTTGACAATGGTGCAAATTTTGATGGGTATAATAAATCAGGAGAGTCTTATGTAGCGTGGACTTGGAAAGGCTCAAATGCTGATGCGGTTTCAAATAGTGATGGTACACTTACAAGTTCTGTAAGTGCAAATACTGCCGCAGGATTTTCTATTGTAAAATATACAGGAAATGGAACTGCAGGAGCAACAGTTGGACACGGACTTTCATCTAAACCTCAATTTATTCTTTTTAAGAATTTAGATACTGCTGTAAGTTGGATTGCTTATGATACTATTAATAATGTTATAGGGTACCTTGATAATACTGATAGCCTTACAGATGGTAGGCGAGCTTGGGCTGTGAATAATACTGACCCTACAAGCACATTGGTTACTTTAGGCAATAATCAGGCTACTAACGCTTCTTCAGACTTTATAATGTATTGTTGGCACTCTGTAGCGGGATATAGTTCTATAGGGACATATACCGGGAATGATTCAACAACTGGGCCATCCGTAAATGTTGGATTTAGACCTTCTTGGGTAATGATTAAAAAAACATCTAACACGGGAGGTTGGTATATTTTTGATGCGGCAAGGGCAGGTAGTACAACTGCTTTTCCAAAAATGTTATATGCTAACATAGCCAATGTGGAATATGATACAACAGGCACAGCTTATAACGGTCAGCATATCACGACCACGGCTACTACTTTTGAAGTAGATTTTAGTAGTGCTTGGACGGATTTAAATGAACTCAATAGTACTTATTTATATATGGCTTTTAAATAAAAAAATATGGCTTTAACAAAAATAACATCAGGGGTAATAGCTCCGGAATTTACAACATCTTCTAATCTAGTATCTGCGGCCTCTGTAGCTGTTGATTGGAATAGCTCACAGATATTTAGGGTGACACCTAACCATGGTATAACTTTTACCTTTTCTGATTTTAAAATTG
>Ga0209404_10001526_pt1 | contig 15430 bp, 15 predicted proteins | sample TroAtlMetagenome_2_FD_187447 | JGI IMG/M metagenome (GOLD analysis project Ga0209404, IMG submission 187447) | Marine eukaryotic phytoplankton communities from Atlantic Ocean - Tropical Atlantic ANT8 Metagenome (SPAdes) (version 2) | ecosystem: Environmental > Aquatic > Marine > Oceanic...
CTCTGGCTCTGGTTCTACCTCTGGCTCTGGTTCTACCTCTGGCTCTGGTTCTACCTCTGGCTCTGGTTCTACCTCTGGCTCTGGTTCTACCTCTGGCTCCATATCCAAAAGTGGTTCTGGTTCTAATTCATTACCTACTGGTTGTACTAACTCAACAGGCTTGTAAGTTATCTCTTCAACCTCTTCTAGTTCCTCTTCGGGAATCTCGAACTTAGTAACAAATTCGGGAGCATCTTCAGGCTTCAAAATATAATCCTCGTCTTCTTCATCAGAAGGTTCAGGATTGTCTACAGTTAAAGCAAATGAAGGGTTTTTTGAAACTACTATTCCATCATCGCCGTCATATTGCTGGACATCAATAGTTACATCATCAATTTGGAAAGTTGTCTTAGACCAATCAATTATTTCTTCTGACTCTTCTTCATCAAAATCTCCTAATAATTCATCAAAAAGATCTTTCGTGACTTCTTCAGTTGGGCCTGAATCTTGTTGAAATGAAGGTTTTTGTAAATCATAAAGGCATAATGTACATTTTACTGCATCCTCTTCATTTTTATGTTGGCAGGCTGGACATACCTGTCCCTTGTCCTCCGTATTTCTCCAATTCCGGAACTTATCGAACACCCTGCATCCCCTCAGACATTCGCACTCGACAAAACATACCGTATAATCCTCACGTGAGAAAGTGTAAATCAATAAATTCAAATTTCGTGAATATACACTAGAAAGCGTGATGTGTGTATTCTCACTGGGATAATCATGAAAGGGGGTTCAGATGTACCTCCTGTGAAATTTAATAGGAGTCAAGATCATCACGAATTATACTTAAATCTCATAAGATGGGAATTAGATGATGAAATGCAAAATGTTCGTGAAAAATTACAAAACTGGAATAAAAAAAGATTGATTGAAAATGGAATAACACTGTTTGACTTAATTGGGAAGAATGATGGTTGGTTATTTGGGCAAAGAATTGTTAAATTCACTAACAAAAAAAAGAATGATATGGGATTTCATCGCTTCAGACAAGGAGATATTGTATTAATTTCACGAAAAGATCCTTTGAAAGAAACTCCACTGGAAGGCACTATCTATTCGACCTCTAGATCGTCAATAAAAATTGTATTTTCAGACACCCCCAAAGATATTAGAAAACATACTTGGAGGATTGATAAGGGCGCCAATAGGATTGCTTTCGATAGAATGAGAGATGCTCTAAACAGTATTTTTGATGAAGACGGAGGGGTCCCTTTGAGAGAACTATTACTCGGTATGGTTCATGACCCTCCCAGTACTGCTGGTCTGATACCAGAACTTGGAGGGGTTCGAGGTAGAGGTACTACTTTCGCTCATGACCTAAATCAACCTCAATTAGTTGCATCAAAAGCAGCTGTTGAAAGAAGATTAACATTGATTCAAGGGCCTCCTGGTACTGGAAAAACCCATACGGCTGTTCGAATTTTAGAATCTTGGTCAAAAATGGATATCGGAACTATACTCGCAGTTGCTGATTCAAATGTAGCAGTAGATAATTTACTTGAAGGCTTATTAGCTCGAGGAGTGAGGGTTGTGAGATTAGGACAACCAGTAAAGGTTAGAGAGAAGTTAAGAATGGCCACAATGGATGCAAAGATGGAAAATCATCCATTAAGAAGAGACTTAGATACTCAATTAGAACTCAATGAAAAACTGAATAGAAGAATTAGTTCTATGAAAGGAAAGGAAAAGGGTTTAGCTTATCGAGATATCAAAAAAGGATGGAAAGAAATAAGGAGAATTGAAAATCAAATTAGAGATGATATCCTAGATAGAACACAAGTTGTTTGTTGCACATGTATTGGCTCCGGGAATGAAATTCTAGATGGAAGAAGATTCCCTCAAGTATTAATTGATGAAGCAACACAAGCCACAGAACCAGCATCATTAGTAGCATTGACTAGAGGAGCGAGACAAGTTGTATTAGTTGGAGACCACAAACAACTACCTCCGACTGTAATATCATTTAGAGCCGAAGAGAAAGGCTTGAAAAGATCATTATTTGAGAGATTAGTGGATTTAGGAATAGAACCTTTACTCTTATCTACACAATATAGAATGCATCCAGCCATTTCAAAATTTCCAAATCAGCATTTTTATTCAAATAAATTAGATGATGGTGTAAAGCCAGAAAATCGACCTGCCCCTGCCGGTTTGCTTTGGCCGGATTGGGACAATCCTGTTGCATTTGTGCCAGTTGAGGGAGGAGAAGTTGTTTCTCCGGATGGAACATCTAGAGAAAACCCTGCTGAAGTATCATGGGTTATAAAAATTCTAAATGATATATTAGAGGCCGGAGAAATAACGAAGAAGGATATTGGCATCATTACACCTTATGCAGGACAAGTAAGAGCTATTCGCAATTCAATGAGCGAAAAATTAGATGATGTGGAAGTAAAAACTGTTGATGGTTATCAAGGAAGAGAAAAGGAAGTCATCATTTTCTCATGTGTAAGATCAAATACTGAACAAAATATAGGATTCCTATCTGAAATGAGAAGGCTGAATGTTGCTCTGACTAGGGCAAAAAGAGGTTTGATTGTGGTTGGAGATCCTGCAACATTGCGTAGTGATAAGAATTGGAGAGCGTGGCTAGAGTATGTACGCGATAGTAAGTTTGAGGCGTGGCACCTCTTGGGAATGAGTTGAGGCGGTCCTATGAACGAACATGATTCCCCGATTTCTATCAATAAAGGTGGGGTTACACTTGCTAAAGCATTAGTCTCTGAAGAGGGGGGGCATTGGCCTGTTCCAGAAGGAACAATATTGGCATCGGGAGTGAGGAGAATTACTTCTTTTATTCTAGATACTACAATCGTAAATACAATCCTACTATTACTTTCCAAAGGAAAAATGATTAATGCCTGGAATATTACACTTTGGACTTCGTCGAACTTTCATCATGCATTAGCCATGAGTGCAATTATCCTAATTTCGCATTGGTTTTATTGGAAGTATACTGGTTTATACTATTCTCGTTCTTTTGGTCAGAAATTAATGGGTCTAGCTGTTCTAGCAGAAGATGGTTCAGAAATGACAAATAAAATGTGGGAAATACGTGCAATGAAGAAATTGGTGTACCTAATTTTTCCTTTCAGCTTCTATTTTGGAGCATATGATTTGGCTCGCATTTCTCAAAGACATACTCATCAATCGAATATAGATTTGCGTGTTGGTTCAATAGTTGCTCATGCTAATTCATTGCCTCCTGCGAATAGAAAGCACATCAAGTAGGGTGAGATTTTGGATAAAGAAGTTGAAGAGGTATTGAAAGGAAATTGTGTTGTTTACCCTACATCTACGCTTCCAGCATTAGGATGTATCTTGACTTCTGAATCTCTTGATAGATTGTATAGTATCAAAAAAAGGCCAAACAACATGGTAGTTAGTATAGGAGTCGCTAACTTAGAGCAGGCATCTAAATTAGTTCATTTAACAAATGATTTAGAAGATTTTTTAGCCGTATTCCCAGAAGGGTCTCTGACTATCATACTTCCTGCAAAGAAGCCACTAGATAATAGGTTGGGGGGAGAAAAAATAGCAATTCGTATTTTAGAAAATAAAGTTGCTAAAAAATTCATTGAAAAAACAGGCCCACTGACTGCAACTTCGGCTAATATTAGTGGCCTTGAACCATTAAAAGACTGTGAAATGGCTGCAAAAACACTTTCTTCTTCGGAAAATACAATCTCTTTCTTATCAGGGACATGTTCGGGAGGAATACCCAGTACCTTGATAGCATGGTATACGGTCTGTAAATCACCCAACGGTAACGAGATTGAGGTTTTGAGAGAAGGTTTGGTCACGGAAAAGGAGATTCTAGAATGGTGGAAGAAGCGGATTTGAAGCAATGGAGAGACGCTGGCCACGTTGCAAGAAGAACCTTAGAAGGAATAAAAGATGAGATTCAAGAAGGAAAACCTTGGCTAGAGGTAATTGATTCGGCTGAGAGATTTATTAGAAGGCATGGGGGACAAGCAGCATTTCCAGTAACAATTTCTGTAAATGATATTGCTGCTCATTTTACTTCTAGTCATCATGATTTACCTCCAGAAGGATGGGAAAAACCAATGATATTTGAGAAAGGAGATCTGGTTAAGTTGGATGTTGGAGTCCATATTAAAGGTGCTCTTGCAGATAATGCATTAACAATAGAAGTTGGTAATGGGAATAATCATACTGAGCAGATTAAAGCAGCCAAAGAAGCCAGAGATGCAGCTATAGAAAAAATGCATCCAGAAACTCCTTGGCATGAAATCGGTAAAGCGGCAGAACAAGTAACAAAAGATGCGGGATTTGAAGCTATCAGGAATTTATGTGGGCATCAATTAGAAAGATGGAATTTGCATTCTGGGACCTCGATTCCTTCATTTGCTTGTGGGCCAAATTCAGGCTTCAAAGGAAATGTGGAAGTGGGAGGTGTATATGCGATTGAGCCATTTAATACAACTGGAAAATCAGGAATGGTAGAAAATATACCCCCCTCTGGATCTTCAAATATCTTGAGAGTTACAGGAGATGTATCAATACGCAAAGCACTTTCAAAAGGTAAATTAAAACCATTAGGCGCGACTATGGCTAGATATATCGAAGAGCGTTATAATACATTACCATTCGCTGCTAGATGGGCATATCCATTATTGGAAAAACCATTCCCAAATGAAGATGAAGATTCTTTACAGAAGAAATGGAAAGCTATGACTAAGAAACTAACTTCAATAAGATTCTTAGAAGTTTATGAGGCTTTGAGAGATGTCGATGGAGGAAATGTGGGGCAATTTGAACATACAGTAATTGTTACTGATGGAGGTCCTGAAGTATTAACAGTACTTTAGGGAAGAAAACCTAGATTTTTGCTTATTTTCGTGTTAAATCCAAGAAGGATTATGAATTACCGGCCTATATCAAACACCGTACAGGTCGTAAGGTTCTGCTGAGTGCATCCCATCCCCTCGCTAATATCTCTCGCCCTGTACACCTAATTATCCATCAGTGTTAACTCTAGTATTGCCAAAAATTGTTACGGAAATCACTGAACCTAAGATTAGTAATATTCCCAAAGACTGTTGAAACGAAGGGTCTTCTCTTAAAATCAATAAACCCCAAATTATAGTCAAAACGGGTTGTAAAAGCACTGCAAAAGACGTCTTGGCACCAGGAAGTCTAGGCAATGCATAAGTTATTGCGATCCAACCACCTACTTGGCAACAAATTGCTAGAAGAATTAGCCAAGCATGATTTGGCCATTCGGGCTGAAGAATAATTGGTTCAACTCCGAGTGAATTTAAAGGCATCATTCCGATAAAAAGAAGCCCTACTGCGGCTCCAAGAGTTGCATCAAATTGAAGATTTTGTGCTGGGGCCATTTCTCTATTCGAATATCTATACACTATTAAAAAAGAAGAATAAAAAATAGCTGCAAAAACACCCGCTATTACGCCCTTAAATGGGTCTTCGCCATATGGCTGTTCATCCCATATTCCTGAAATTAATGCCAGACCTAGGACTACAACAGGTAAAGCAAAAAGTATAGATTTGTTTGGTTTCTCTCCAAGAAATTTCCAACTTACCAAAGTAACTATAATCACTTGAGAATTACCAATCATGGTAGCTATTCCAGTTCCTATATAATCAATTGCAGTATGATAGCCTACAAAATCTAAAGAAATGAGTAATCCCGCAAATAAGGTCAAAAAGCGAGATTCTCGACTACGAGTATCTTCCGAACCTAGGATATAAATAATCAATATCAAAACAGGAAGAGCGTATACCATACGAAAAAAGGCCCCAGTAACGGGATTAGTTTCTGAATATCGATACAGAAGAGGTGCGAAGGAAATCAAGGTCGAGCCGAATAAAGCGATAATCATATTTCTTCGGTCCTCATTGACCGACATCAATTTCATCTCACTCTGTCGATGCTTCGGAAATCATCTTTTGAAGTTCACCACTTTCATACATTTCCAAAGCGATATCAGAACCACCAATTAACTCCCCGTTAATAAAAATCTGAGGCATTGTTGGAAAATCAGACCAAGCACAAATAGATGGAATTGCTCTTGGATCAGAAAGGACATCAACGCTAGCCCATTTTTCTTCCAATTGCCCTAGGACCATCGCGGCTCTATTGCTAAAACCACACCTTGGTTGTTCGGGAGTGCCTTTCATAAACAACACAATTGGGTTATTGTCAACTATCTCTTGTAATTCATCCGGGGTCCAATTAAAATTCATTTTATTTACTCCTTATTTTCTCTACGAATATGCACTCCAAAAAATTCTGTTTTTTTCTCAGAGTGAGGGTCGAAAGCGGTGTTAAGTGTTGATTCCGCTTGCTCATTTGTCATACATTTCAAATCTAGTGCATGAACGATATTTTGAGCAATATATGGCTTAAAGTGATTTAAGATAGGTTTCTGTCTCTGTAATGGTCTAACTCCTTGATAAGAATCTGATACTACACGAACATGGAAATGGTCCCCACTACCATGTAAATCAGTGGCTTCAATTTTTGCGTCTGGGACTATTTTTTGAATTTCTGAAACCAACCACTCTTCGGTCACCATGCATCTCTCTAACGTCAGTCCTCTTTGAACCTCGCTGATGAAATACTTCAATTTTACATTGCTGAAGTGATTTCTTTTAGATTATCTTCAACTGTTCCATTATCATTTATGATTCCGCTGCCAATAACAGCTACATCAATACCCCAACCCTTTACTAAAGCAACATTGTGGTGCTTTATTCCTCCATCAATCATCAATTTTGTAGACTTGCCTCCAGAATTAATCTGATTATCTATTGCTGAACGAAATTCAAGAATTTTGGATTTCATCTCTGGCATGAAAGATTGTCCTCCTTTTCCAGGCACTACACTCATTACAAGTATAAGATCAAGTTTTGATAAAAATGGTAGGACTTCAGATGCTGGCGTATCTGGATTAAGCACAATGCCTGCTTGGCACCCCTTTGATTGGAGATTATCAATAAGATTTCTAGCATCACTTACTGCTTCAATATGGAATATGACAAGATCCACGCCTGCATCGACATATTGTTCCCATGTTTCTTCGGCATTATTAATCATTAAATGGCAATCAACAAAGATTTCAGGGCCAAGCTTTTGACGGATACTATTGACTAAAGCGGGGCCAAATGTAATTGTTTTATTGACCACCCAATTACCATCCATAACATCGAGATGTATCCAATCAATGCCTTCTGATACCAGTTCATCCATCAACTTACCCAACTCACAAAAGTCGGCCGTAAGTATGCTAGGAGCTATCTGCATAGTCTATCCTCTAGTCAATACGATAAGCCCAAGGTACTCAATAGTTACTACTAAAGTTATGATTTAAAATAACAAATTATTATTAGGGGTAATTCGAACTCGAAGTTTGTTGGTTGTGAGTATGGGCCGGGTAATAGATGCGAGTGATGCTGAGTTTGATATGGTAACGAAAAGTAGTGAATGGGTTCTAGTGGACTTTTGGGCACCTTGGTGTGGACCGTGTAAGATGATTGCTCCTATACTGAATCAGATTGCTGAAGAAAGAGATATTACAATCGCTAAAGTAAATACGGATATGAATCCTCTATCAATGGGTAAATTTGGTTTCAGAGGTATACCTGCTTTGGTTTTATTTCACAATGGTCAGGCTGTTGACCAAATGACAGGGGCAAGACCAAAACCAATGTTCGATCAGTGGCTTGGAAAATATATGAATTAATTCAAACCTAATTTCTTAGCTCTCTCGTCAAGAGGTGTTCCAACTTCTCTTAATAATCTAGAACGAAGTGCTTCGTGTAGCCACATACCTTCTTCTAATTCTAACATCAAACCTCTTTCAATTAAGTCCTTAGGAGGTTTTCCATTGTATTTAGAGGCTTTAGCTAATATCTTCCAGGGGACTGGAGTATCTGAAACGGCTAAAAAGGCCAATAATTCTCTATGATCTTGTGGTAGAACGTCAAGAATCTCTTCATCAAGGAATCTAAGCCAATCTTGATGTAAAGTATTGCCATATATCTCTAGCAATTCAAGAGCAAGTGGATGGCCTCCAGTTACTGTAAAAATTTCTTCAATTGGTGCATTATTTGGTATTTCTAATTCCTCAATCCATTGCTTAATTTCTTCTAAATTTAAACCAGATAAAATCAATTCTTCGACTTTGCCTCTTGTATGTACGTCTCGACGATCGTAAAAGGCAAGATTAGACCGTGAAATAAGTAATAAACGCATTTGTGTTGATTCCGATACTTGTAACAATGAACCAAAGAAATTAGCACTGTCGGTTCCGATATTATGGACATCATCAAGGATAATTAGTAGTTCTGAAAAGTTGTTATTCAATAATTTCTTTTCATCTAACAAATGAGCTGTCAGTCTTCTTCGAAATAAATCAATATTGAAAATAGCACCGGGCTTAAGTGGAAGAGACTCTAAAATGCCATAAGGATCTGAAGAAATATCATCTGATCCTACCCCTATCCGATGTAACAGACTGGTCGCTATTCCAAGTGAAGTATCCCATGGTTGACAAGGATAATACATGGCTTCTATCCCTTCGTTTGAGTCAAAGAGATTATTCATCCAAAATGAGACAAGTGTAGTTTTCCCACAACCAGCAATTCCTGAAAGAACGAACATAGGAATTTCTGATTTATACCATCTGTTGATTGCTTCCTTTTCTGATGAACGGCCATGAACTTCTCTGGTTTCAGGAGGTCTATTGTGATATGTTGAGTGAGCGCCAGAAAGTAATGAAATTGATCCAGGAGAGTTAGTCTCCTCGGAACGTATAATTGCACCAAATCTAATGTCTCCAAAATTCAATACACCTTCATGTTGAGCATGCATTAAAACTTGTAATAGTGTAAGTTCGGTTTGTAATTTATTAGATGCTTCATCGGCTCTAATCTCAAGTAATTTGCCTTTTTTATCCCGAATTAATACTTTCATTGAACGCAACTTCTCAATGCTTATTCTAGCATTTTTGCGGCCCTCGTCTGTTAACTGCCATGTTTTCTGACGACGCTCCTCTCCTCTAACTGCTCTAGTGTGTTCTGAAACTAAACCATCTGAAATTAATTCTCTCATAGTACGGGATACGTTTGGTAAATGGAGCGCGCATACTTCTGCAATTCCGGGTCTTGTCATTTCAAATGTTACAAGATAATGATCTGCTTGATGATCTTGTTCCCAAAGATGGACTAAAATACGGTCCGATACGGAAACATGGACCCGTACATCACTAGCCACCATGATATCCCGGAAACGATAGTCAGCATCAAGAGTTCGGATTATAGTATCATAAATTTATGACTATTCTATAGTAAACAAACATTGAGGATATGGTTCTTGCATTGGTGGAAGAAATAATTCATCACAATCTGTTCCGGAAATAGGTAATGTCAAGATACTACTAGTTCCTAATCCTAAGGTAACTGCCATAGTCGATACAGGACTAGGAATATAATCCTCACCGGTTTGAGTCACCAATAGATGTATACCATCCCCTCCTGGTATTACTACATCCATACCGAAAAATTCCATTTTAGCAATTACTGTTTCTCCGGGAGAAAGAGATTCTCCATCTTTGCCCCCATTATGGAATCTTAAATCCATTACAGCATGCCCTAAATGCATACCATTACTTGCTTGGATCATCTCTACGAATAAATGACCGCTTGTAGAAAGTAAAGATATTGTCGCCTCAACGTGGAAAGTAGGTGTCCCCATAATCCTAGTTTCAGACTCGAAAAATGGACATTCGATAGATAACTGAGAGCTTGAAGTAATAGTCTCTCCGCCTCCAATAACATTACACTCATCCATATCATATTGTAGTAATTGTTGTTCCAAAGGAGGATACGTTTGTTCAACCCTCCAGCCACCAATATTATCTTGTATCTCTGCTATGAGTCTAGGTTGAGGGCCTTGATCTTTAAGATAAAAATCAAACCATTCTAATAAATCATCTGCCCAATCCCATCTAAGCGTGAAGGGGAAAGCTTCGGCACCCCGGCCACTTGATAATCCCTCGTGACCACTTTGCCTATCCGGATAATCATGACCCCATTGTCCGTAAAGGCCCTTTACATCAAATCCTGCATCACGAAAAATATTGTGTGTAGGGAATGCCATATGAGGGTCAACATTCCAATCTTGCATACCATGAATAATGTAAATTGAGCCATTGTAATTCTCTAGAGCTCTATCAAGGAAAGTTCTTTCAGACCAATAATCGCTTCCAAGCCATGCAAGATTATCTCCTGACAAATATGCCGCAGGACCTGCATAATAACCTTCTAAATAACCTTCACAAGCATTCTCGGCATCTTCTAAATCACCATCTAAACCAAAACTACCATAGACGCCATTGTGCATTATTGCTCCTCTAGCTTCCATACTACCATTCCGCCACATTAAATCATGCGCTCCAATTAGACCCGACATAGGGATTATTGTCTTTAGGTATTCAGAACCCATAGCAGCGGCTTCCCAAGGAGTGGACCCATCATAGGACTTTCCAATAATGCCAACTGCGCCGTTAGAAAATGGTGCAGTGCCTAAATATTCAACAGCAGCATCAATTCCTCTTTGTTCATCTAAGCCCATTAAGTCCATACAATGATTACTCTCTCCAGTACCAAACACACTGACTTGAGCAACCCCATATCCATGAGGAACAAAATTCTCAATTAAAAAACGTCCTAGCCTATCAGCAGGCGTTAAGGCATCAACATCTCCATCGTCATAATACGGCCCAATTTCTGCGATAACAGGTACTTGACAATCTTCAGATATTTCCATAGAATCATAGTTGCATCCTTCAATTACTGGTAACCATAATCCAAGATGTACTTCAGCGTCTCCAGTTAGTCCAGCACCTCCATCACTAACTGTAATTGATGGAACAGGAACAAAAACTGATTTTACAGGGCCAATGTCGTATGGACCATTAGATGATACTCGACTAAATACATCGTCAGTCCGATATTGCATATTCGTTCTTTCTTCAACCGGTGGTAACCAATGAGAATCTTCTATTTCTGAACCGGATATAGTTTTGTCTAAACATCCAGATAATACTGGACTTATTATCAAAAGTGCCAAGCATAAACTTAACATCCTCTTTGACATATCTCTAGCGCCAATTAAATTGCTCAAGAGTCTTTGCCATGATGGTTCATTTATTTTTTATTAATTTTTAAATATAGAAACAAAAAGACAGATAGATTAGTTGATATAACTCCTATATCACTAGAATCACTGTGAACAAGGCGGAACGAAGACGATTAATTCGGCTTCAAAGAATGGAAAGAACCGAGATGGAAGTCTACAGAAGACTGGCTCAAAGAGAAAAAAAAATAGAAAATAAAATTATATTAGAGAAAATTGCTGAACAGGAGAATAATCACTATAATATTCTCAAAGAGAAAACGGGAGAAGATGTCGGGCCTTCGAGAATTAGAGTATACCTCCATGTAATGACTTCGATATTCTTGGGATTGACCTTTTCTCTAAAATTAATGGAGAAAATTGAGCAAAACGCAGCTCGAGAATATAGAGATTTAGGATTTGAAAACATAGCAGAGGAGGAAGATGAACATGAAAAGCAGCTTTTGTCTTTATTGGAAGAAGATGCTTTAAATTATCTAAGTAGCATTATATTAGGTCTATCTGATGCACTAGTTGAACTAACAGGAGCGTTGGCAGGACTAACTTTTGCATTTCAAGATTTGAGGATTGTAGCATTGGCTGGCCTGGTAACCGGGATTTCAGCTTCATTTAGCATGGCCGCTTCAGAATTTTTAGCGACTAAGGAAGAGGGGTCGGATCGGTCGCCAATCAAAGCAGCTTTATTTACTGGATTTGCGTATATAATTACAGTATTTATGTTAGTCATTCCTTACTTGTTATTAACAAATAATAGTGAAATTATTTGGGGTTTAGCTCCACATATCCAAGCACTAGCAATCACCTTTATTATTGGCATATTAATTATTGCATTGTTTAATTTTTATGTTTCAATAGCTCAAGATAAATCTTTCAATGGAAGGTTTGTTGAAATGGTTTTAATTCTATTAATAGTCACAATAATTTCTTTCTCGATTGGTTTGATATTAAGAGAATCTTTTGGTATATGAGATATAATTATTGAATTATTTCAGAGAATACTCATCAAAGGGTTTGATTTAAGATGAATATTCCCGAGAAATATGGACCCTTACGATGAACTATTAGAGAGACTGAAAGATATAGACTTAGTAAATCAAATTGGAGGTCTATTAGGATGGGATCAAGAAGTTCTAATGCCGCCGAAAGCGGCCAAACTAAGAGCAGAGCAATTATCTTGGATATCAAGAACCGGTCACGAAAAATTGACAGATGTAAGGATTGGTGAATTACTTGAAATATTGGAACAAGAAAATAATCTGAATGAAATCCAGAGAGGAAATGTCAGATTGGCGAGAGATTCATACGATAAAGCAACCAAGTTGCCTACTGATTTTGTAGCCGAAATGGCTATGCACAAATCAAAATCTCAAATTTCTTGGACCGAAGCAAGAGCAAAAAATGATTTTTCTATATTTAGAGATGATTTAGTAAAAATGGTTGAGATGTCAAGAAAAAAGGCAGATTATTTGGGTTATCAAGAAGTTCGATACGATGCACTACTCGACTTATATGAATCTGGATTAACTGTATCAAAGGTTGATCCATTGTTTGCGGGACTAAGAAAAAATGTAGCTCCGTTGGTAAAGAAAGTTATTGAAAACGGGGAGAAACCAAAAATGTCTTGGGTTCATGAAAATAATTGGAGTAAGGAGGGACAAGAAAAACTTTCACAATCTATCTCTGAGTCCATAGGTTTTGATTTTAAAGCTGGTAGAAGAGATGCATCAACACATCCATTTTGTGGAGGACCGAATCCAGATGATGTACGATGGACGACTAGGTATGACGAGTCGGATCCGTTTGGTTCATTATACGGGTCAATGCATGAAACTGGACATGGATTATACGAACAAGGAAGGCCAAGAGATCTAGATTTTCAACCTGCAGGATCGGCGAATGGATTAGGAGTACATGAAAGTCAAAGTCGTTTATGGGAAAATCAAGTAGGGAGATCGAAAGAGTTCTGTGAATGGGCATTGCCTATATGGAAAAAATATTTTCCTGAACAAATGAAGGGGGTATCGGCAGAAGAATTATGGCGTTCAGTAAATTTTGTGGAACCTAGTTTAATCAGAGTTGAGGCAGATGAAGCAACATATAACCTACATATAATGATTAGATATGAAATTGAGAAGAAACTTATCGCTGGAGAAATAGAAGTCGATGACCTTCCAGATGTATGGGACGATATGTATGAAGAATATTTGGGCATTAGAGCACCTAATAGAACGCTAGGAGTTCTGCAAGATATTCATTGGTCATTTGGAGCATTCGGATATTTCCCCACTTATACATTAGGGAATCTATACTCTGCTCAGTTACTAACTGCTGCTAGAAAAGAACTATCCAATCATGACGAGGATATGAGGAATGGGAATTTTACTCCGTTACTTAGATGGATGAGAAAAAATGTACATTCACGAGGGAGCATAATCACTCCATCGGAATTAATTGAAGAAGCAACTGGCCGCCCTCCGTCTCCTGATGATTTTGTCGAATATCTGCAGCAAAAGGTCGAAAAATTATACAATTTAAGTTCTTAAATACGAAAATACGAAAATAAAGATGGTTTTAGAATGAATATGCAAATGAGGCCAATAGAAGATTTAGCTTCATTTGTGAGAGACCTGGGCAGTGAATGTACTACGCTGAATATTGATCAAAATTATTTAGTAGCTGGTTCAAAATTAGGTAGAATAAAACTTTGGGAAATAAATACTGGACAAGTCAAATGGTCATTAGATGTTGATGGACCTATTTCTGATTTGGAAATAGATGAAGCAATTTATCTCACTGCCTCTGCAGAATTACACGCGATAAATGTGGAAAGTGGTGGATTAGAATGGTCTAAAAATATAGAAGGACCTAGTGATCTTATTGAAATTGATGAAGATATAATCTTCGTAACTTCTTCATTATATGAAATTGAAATTCAAGATTATACAGAAAGCACATTATTCAAATTTAATAAAAAGGGCGAATTGCTCGAGAGTATTGATTTTGAAGAAAAAGCTTGGTTTATGAAAAAGAATAATGATGAGATAATTTTAGGAATTGGGAGGCCCAGGTGTGGATTCTTGGGTATAGATAATGAAAATAAAATCTTACATAATCAAACTAAAGGAAATAGCCCAGTAAATATGGGAATTAAAACTAATACTGGATTCTTATTAGGGCATAGTGATGGAACAATTACTGAAATGAATGGTAAGGTGTGTAAATACATCCAATGTGGAAATGATTCTATTACTGCCATGTTCTCAACTAATATTTCATGGCAAGTGGGAAATTCGAATGGTTCCCTCTTTTCCTCCGAAGGTTGGAGAGTAGAACTTGGTGGAAAAATAAGCAGTATAGTTGAAACTGAAGATTACATCTGGGTATCGACAATCTCGGGAAATACTATCATACACCTACTGGATAGAAAAAATGGTTCTATAAAATATCAATTCTCGCATAATAATGAAATTCAACTAATGAAACTATCACATTACAATCTAGCCATATCTGATGAAGAAGGAAAAATAATGTTTTTTGACACCAGGACTTTGAATAAAAGAATTGAAGCAAAAAGCGATTTGGATCAAAATATAGATAAAAGAAATTTGTTAAAAAAACGATTAAGGGCCTTGAGAGAGTAAAAAAATTACACCGGAAATACACCTCTAATAACCCCTATTTCCGGTGTACTGCAAGGCTAACAGGGAAAGGTTTAAGAGCCGCGGCCGTCCCTGAGAACTTTGCTGCTCCGATGGAGGGGTGTGGGCGTACTTGTTACGACCCGCGGGCCACAAAAACCGAGCCTCGAAAAAGAGGCAGTAAAACCGAAGATCGAAAGAGCTTCGGGGATAAGTCAAATCATCTGTGGATGAAGAGACAACGGGAGAACTGAGATGGGAAAAACCAGACGCAAGGAAGGGGAAAGAAATCACAGAGGCGTACGGAAAACACAACCGAACCGGCAACGGGGAAAACATAAACCGAAGTACAATACTATCCCGAAGAGGTACATTAGCGAAGAAGAGAGAACAGAGATGGGATCAAATTGAGGCTAGTATGTGGGAAAATGAAGAAGAGGAAAACTGGACGCAAGGAAGGGGAAAGTAAACTGAATGGAAACACATTGAGAACAAGAGCGGGAAACCGTGGAGGATCAGTACTGAGACGTGGAAAAAACTAGTGAGAGCTAGGGAAATAAGCGAATAC
>Ga0209404_10001527_pt1 | contig 15428 bp, 4 predicted proteins | sample TroAtlMetagenome_2_FD_187447 | JGI IMG/M metagenome (GOLD analysis project Ga0209404, IMG submission 187447) | Marine eukaryotic phytoplankton communities from Atlantic Ocean - Tropical Atlantic ANT8 Metagenome (SPAdes) (version 2) | ecosystem: Environmental > Aquatic > Marine > Oceanic | place...
TAAGTCCTGGACTCTTAAGCCTCTGGGAGAGACTGGCTCATCTGTGGAAATTGTTCTTGGAGTTCATTGGTCCCAATTATCTGGGGCTTCTGGTGATCTTACTGCGGGGCTTCTTTATTTTTCTGATGATTCAAACCATTTGCAGACCATATTGCCAGTTTCAGCAACTGTACCTGACACAACAGGGTTATGGGTTGGTAATGCTAAGGTTAGTCAAGTGCGTAACAGTATGAACACTTTCAAGGAGAGCTTTGTAAACGGCGACGTTAAGGCATCGTTAAATGGAACTAGTGAAGCTCCTATTACTGTTTCTTGGTTAAAAAAACAGGCTGTAGACAATGTTTCTGATGGGGAAAGCTATTTTCAATCAGACCTAGGCTATCATAGAATAGTGATTAAAGAATATTCTAATGTTTCACAAGGTGACCGGCTGTGGTTCCCAACTGCTGATGAAAATGGTGATTTTTTAACCGACCCTGCTTCTTATTGGCTATCGCAGCCCTATCATGAGTCTTTTACGCAGGGGTGGTATTGGAAAAATGGAATAGTAGTTGCGATGGGCAATAAGAATACTATTGAGATGACATTCATAAATAGTGCATCTCCGACAGTCCCTACCGGTTATACATTGTTTGAGGATACTCGTGATGGAGCGAACTCTGCTTCCTGGTGGTATGTTGAAAGGGATGAGAGCTATTCAGGATTAGAGATTGGTGATTCTGTGTCTCCTCCAACATTGGATGAAAATGGAAATTCACTTCCGGCAGGATCTACCTATTGGCAACCGAATGGAACCATTTTAACATCTGTAGATAGAGTTTTTTTTACCACAGTTGCTGGAAATATTACAGTTACTTGGCGTAAGCAAAGTCCTGAAGTTCGGGAAGAAAAAAAGATTCAAAAAACTGTTTATCCAAAGCAAAAGCTTACCGCTGCAGATATTTATTCCGATGATATGCCGGCTTCTGTCTGGTATATACATAATCCCCCGTCTAAGCCGGATTATGATTGGGTAGGATCATTAGCAAAAAGTGCTTCTGGTTCTTATCAGATTGCAAAATCAAATAACAGTTGGGGAGCTGTGGCTAATCCTATGGAACTGAGACTAATTGTTCATAATGACAGTCAATCATCTCCTTCCGTTGTTAACTTGTTACAAAGGGTGTATTTTGGAATAGATAATGAAAATAATAGTCTATTGATAGCAACTTCTCCAAAATTGCTTCCTGAAGCAACACCAGAAGTTAGGCGTGTTAGTTCTGTGCATTTGCCTTGGTCTAAAACTAATCAGCCATGGGTTTTAAGCGGTTCTTTTGGCAAAGGAGCTACATTAAGCACAACTGTTTCATTAGATCATGATAATTTAACAGCTAACCCTTTTATCCATAACTATCATCCGGATCATGATAATCTTGATGCAAGGTTTATGAAGAAATTAGACCAAGGAATTGAATCTTATCAAATCAAAAGAGAGATTACTATAAAGCTAAACGGTAGTCAGATGGGTTTTAATGGTCTAGCTCTAAGCGGGAAAGTTATCTCAGGAGAATATGAAGAGATAATAACTTTGGGGGGTAAGGCTAAAAACTCCGGTGGAGATAAAGAAACCCGACAGTATGGCATGAAGGGGACAGTTGCATTTAGAAGAATCAGTGATGTTTCCAATTTAAAAACAAACTAGTATAAAAAGATTTAAAATTATCTAACTTTAAAATAAAAAATATTTTCAGAAAAATTATGAATAAAATAAAATCAGGAATTCTAACGGTCACATATAGTACGTTATGTTTTATCTTTTATTGTTTGGGTTTATCAGTTTCCCAAGGCGCTTCACCATTCGAAGGCATGGCATTTCAAAGTTATTTAGTTGATTCTAACGGTGCCGCAATTAATGGAAATAGATCGCTTAAATTTAATATTTGGGATGATGAGACGGCCGGTACCCTTTTGTGGGGAGAAACTCAAACGGTAACTTTAAATACAGGAAATTTCAGTGTCATTCTTGGAGAGGGGACTTGGGATACATCTGCAGGTTCCAATAGAATATCACTTGCGGATTTATTTAATGGTTCAGATAGATATATTGAAATAACCGTTGCCGGGACTGTTTTGGCCCCTCGCCTTAGAATGTTGCCGTCTCCTTACACCTTTAATTCAAAAAACGCTCAAGGGATTAAAAGCCTTGATGGACTCAGTTCTCTTACAATAGATAATAATGTTTTCAAAATGAACAAGCCCTTAGTTGCTAATGGAGGTGTAACTGGAGCTATAACAGGAAATGTAACAGGAAATGTAACAGGAAATGTAACAGGAAACGTAAATGGGACAGTAACAGGGAATTTGATTGGCCCAGTAACAGGAAACGTAACAGGAAACGTAAATGGGACAGTAACAGGGAATTTGATTGGCCCAGTAACAGGAAACTTAACAGGAAACGTGACTGGGAATGTATTTGGAAAACTTTTTACGCAAGGCGGAAGAGGCCTGGCAAATGTAGCTTCTAATGTTTACGGTACGGTTACTACTGTAGGTAGTGGGTCAAGAGGTTATAGCGGGTACGCCTTGAAAAACCAGTATGTTTTGATGGCGCATGATACTGCATCACAGAAATATATCGGGTTGTATAACAACATGTCTTTAAATTGGATACGACTATATGATAACGCTGCAAAAGCAACACATTGGTACAACGGACACGGTGTACACACTATGACTCTAAGAAATGACAGGTTGGGAATTAATACTTCGGACCCAAAACGTGCCCTTGATATTGTTCATGATGGAGGTTCGTACGGTAAGGGTATAAGAATTAAGAACAAAGACTATGGCCATTACTGGGAAATTGGTTCTGATTATGTCGGAGACTTTCTTTTCGGTGTCAATGGTGTATCTACTTATAATGCTTATGTGAAAAAGAGCAACGGGGCATGGACAACAGCATCAGATAGAAGATTAAAAAAGGATATTGAACCTATTGGTAATGTGCTGGAAAAATTAGTAAAACTCAAACCAAGTCGGTATTTGTTCAAGACAGAAAAAGATGATCAAAAAAAACATTATGGTTTCATTGCTCAGGACGTAAAAGAGTTGTTTCCTGATGCAGTAACAGAAAAGAAAGGTGTATTAGCTCTAAATTACGATGATTTTGGTATTTTTAATGTTAAAGCCATTCAGGAATTACGGGAAGAAAAAGACCAACAATTAGCAGAGAAGACTCGTAGGATTGATGAGCTTGAAGCCCGTTTGGAAAAACTCGAGAAAATTGTTCAACAGTTATCAAACTAGTATCATTTTTTTATATAATGTAATTACGTTATGATTATGTTTTTTAAATCATCATTATTGAGGATTATTAATTATACATAGTATTAACCATTCATTTTTTATATTCAGTAAAACGTTAGTTAAATATGTTTAAATTTAGATTTATAATTTCATATGGTTTTGTTTTTGCTCTCTGCCTATCGATGAGTGCTGAATATGCTGAGTTGCGAGATGCTCAAGTGTTTAAAGCTGGCACGTCACCAAATCAAACTGATGAAGTTAAAAACGAGTTCAACAAGCTGGGTGCGGGTTCAGGTATCTCACAGAATTCAGGTGCTACCGGAAATCAATTTAAAAGTGCTGTGTTTTTCGGGTCATCATTTTACGGTAAATCTAATTCTGAATCAATTGAGCCACAATCTGTTGATGGTTTTAAATTAAAACAGACTAGAGTTGGCCAAAGCTTTTTTGGTCGTGTTTTTCAGTACCAATTTGGTCAGGTTATCGCACCTCCTCTCAAGGATGTGTCAGGATCAAAACTTTCTTCTTCACAGAGTGTCTCATATTGGAAAGCTAGGCCTTATAATTCAGACAAGGCTTTGATTCCGGGTAAACCGGAATACGGCCGATTCTATTGGAGTGAAGGAGCTGAAAAGGTTTATGCTACAAGGCCGGGTCCTGTTGAGATTGTGTGGGAACGAACGCAAGAAGCTAGCTCTAATCCCATTGCCGGTAATGGTTGGTCTGTAGAAACAATTTCTAGCAGTGTCAAAATTCATACAAGAACAGTTGGGGGTAATATCACAGAGACCTGGAGGGAGGAAAATACGGTTTTTTATCAACAATATACGGATAGAATCATTGTTTCAGGTACTACGGTAAAACCCCCAAGAACGATTTATTGGACAGGTAACGATAATCAAGGATTTCATGTGATAGTACCTAACTCAAGAATTACTGGAATTAATGTTGTTTTTAATGAGGCTTTTCCTGAGAACGTGCCGGTAAGCGAAGGAACACCTTTTTTTGAAAGCGGTGCTGCTTCAAGCGAAGGAACAAGTGCTGTAGTTGTTCAAACCCGAACACTTTGGTATTCAAAAGTTGAAGGTGTCATATCGGCATTAAATAAAGAGGGAAGAGTTTTTCTAGAGCTACTTGGACCTATTAACCCTGTAACAGGTAAAAGTACTGCCTTAGGTTTTGAAATAGTTGATGTTGTTAAACATCCAAAGTTAGAAAGGGCTTACGTTGAATTAGGAGACGAGTTGCCTGTTCTTGAGCCTATTGTTGATGTTGGTGCAATTGAGAATCTTAGTCTAATACCTTACGTTTCCAACTTACCAGAGGGTAAAGATTATGTGTATGAGAATTTTGATAGAAAAGAAGCTGATAAACCCACTCTACATGCTATAAAGGAAACTAAAAATGCTACTGATTTAATTATTTGGTGGTTAATAGAGGGTAATCAAGGGATTAGATGGCCAGAAAGATATGTTAGTTATGATTTAAAATGGCCTGCAGAACCAGATCGTTATAGCCATTACATCAGACCTTCTGTTGATAGTGAAAAAAAAGCAGCTGAAACTTCAGTTCTTTTACCAGCGTCAAATTTTGCATCAATTGTATATCAGGATGATAATTCTTCGAAGCGTGCGGTTTTAGTTAATAATAGATTTTATACTTACCTTGATTCAACATTTCCAGCTCACAGGTCGCTTTTAAAATTTAGTTCACAAGGTTATGTGAAATTTGAAAGAGTTTTCTCGTGGCTTGATAGTTCTCTCAAAGATAAAACACTGCCTAAGAATAATATCACTCAAACAATAGGAGTTACTGATTCCTTGGGAGGCTCGTTCCAATCATATTATAATTTTAATGAAGGTTCTTCAACTGAAGGTACTATTTCTTTCCCGGTTTCAACAGAGGCTCCTCGTTTAGTTAGTGAGACAGTCTATGTTGGTTCGCGAATTTCAGCCCCTTCTAATGAGTTAGGTAGCGGGGCCGATGAAGAATATATTGCTGGGAAAATTATTAGTGGAACCTCGTATCATGAAGGGGCCTATGTTGACCCTGTTAATTTTAGTTTTTCAGAATCTAATAAGGGTGCAATTATTCCAGTAAATTCTATTCCTAATAAAAACGAAATAAAAATAATCTGGTATAGGAAGAATACTCAAAATTGGATTAAAGGTGATGATTCAACAAGAGCTCAACTTTTAAACGAACAAAGGGGATTCGAAACTGTTTATTGGCCAGCTGTAGTCGGCACTTACACAATTAAGTGGCCCCATGAAAACCCTAATTTTGTTAGTCTAAGTAAGGGCAATACAATAGTGATGGCTAGCAATGCTGGTAGTGGTCCGCTAAACAGTATCGAATCTAAGGGTTCAGTTTATTTTCAAAATGATTCTTCATTAATAGGTTATAATCCAAATGAGGAACACGCGATAATGCTAGGTGGACAGGTGTATGCATTGCGAGATGATTTGAATTTAACTAATGCTGTTGGAAAATATTCCTCAGATCCTTATGTGCTTCTTTATTATACTGGAGCAGATGAACGTCCTGCTATGCGCCCATTTAAAGTTTCTCAAGAGCTGGGTGACATAAAATTTAATTATGACGTAGTTGCCGGAACAATTTTACAAGCCCCTATGCCTCTTCCGTTAATGCAAAAGTTAAAGGATAATGACGAGTTTAATGGTGAATCTATAGTAAGTGCTGAGTTAATTGCCGGTAAGCCTTATATGTTGAAATTAACTTTAGAAAAAAGTGGTAAGTTTTCTGCTGGAGATGTCATTGATTTACGAGGTTTTAATGAGGCTGGTAATAATGGATGGGCTTTAGTTGAGGAAATAGTTAGCCCGACTATTTTAAATGTTACACGACTTGCCAATCCTGATCCTGCCTCGATAGAATCAATAACTTTTGGCTCAAATCTAATTCCGGCTGGATCAAAAGATGATGACAGTGATTTAATTTCAACCGATTATTATAAATTGATTCTTCCCAATTACGGTGATGAATATTTTTATACGAAAGGGGCAAATGAGGATTATTTATATAATGCTGATTCGATTGGGGGGACTCTATATGATGACAGGAAATTCACTAAAAGTTCTTATTTTAAAGGTGTCGATCAGCATGCGGGCAATACCTCTATAGTTATCATAAAATTAAAAGAAAACCTTGAAGACGTTACTGCTGATATACGTGAGGCTTATACATCTAAGAATGAAATCTCTATTGATGCCAAATACTCTGAAGCCAACGGTAATTTTTATCATTATATCCCAGACTTAAAACCAGGTTTAGAATATGAATATACAAAAGGAGCTAATGATACTTTATTATTTAATGGCCCTATTGACGCTAATCCAATCTCTGAGAGCGGTAAATTTACCGCAAATAATGATTATGTTTGGATGAAGGGTGACGGGGTGAAAAAAGTAACTGCAGTTATCCGTTTAGCTAAAACATCAAAAGGTGTCGTCAAGACGAAATCAGCGCATGGATTTGATGGTTCAAATGTCAGAATAATAACTGAAAATAATTGGAGTAACACCTATAAGATATCCATCAGCGATTCAACTACATTTACAATTGAAGCTCCTGAGGGAGAGAAGAAAATTTCAAAAGGATTAGTTTATGAGTTGCCCAATACACTCCCAATAAAGGGAGCGATTGCAGCTGGGATTAGGCCCAATGCCAGATTGCAAGAGCCAACTGAATCTGGTGATTATACAAACACAACAATAATGGATAGAAAAAATAATATATGGGTGTATAGGGGGGCTCATAATCTTTCTGGCCAAGAAGATAAAGGGGCAAAATTCAAAATATCATATTATTACAAAACTTTGGAGGGTTTTTGGTTTCCTGAATTGGCTGCGCAACCTCAGGTTGGAACTGTAGTTCCATACTTAAAGAATGATATCAATGAAGCTTGGCCATCATCATCAGAGAGTTATGTTCGAAGAGAAGCAAAAGGGATAAGTTACAATGCTGTTTGGCCTGAGAATGTTGCTGAATTAAGGCCTGGCCAGACATTAACATCCCCAGTGTTTGGTTTGCCAGCTGTTAGAGGTAACACTAGTCTTAAAATATTATATCAAGAATCAACTGCAAAAAATGAAAACCACTTTAGTGCAACATTGCATGATCCCACCAGAGAGAAAATATATGATTTAAAAACGGGGGAACATCAGCTTTACGAATTGCCTGCTGAATTAGTTAAAATGAATCTTAAAGGAAAAACATATTTTCCTCATTTGTCTCCGCATTTGGTTAAGCGTTTCTTCTTTGATCCAAATCGTGGTGCATTGGGTCAACTTGTTTTTCTTGGTGAATATATTGATGAAATAGTTGGCGAAGATTATTTATTGTTGAATGTTGTTTCAGCTAACGATTTAGCAGAATTAGAAAAGCTTGCTGATCCTAACAGGGGTAACGAAAAATGGAATAGTGCTATTGGTGATCTTGTTGCTAAGGTTGAAACATTTAAAGAATCTGCTGTAAAAAGGGGTTCATTCATTCCAGATGAAAGTAAAACGAATCAAATCAAGGTCGATAGCCTTGTTGAAATAACTAGCGATGAAACAGCAGTGGATTCATATGCGCTTAGTGCTAACGGTTCAAAAGAGGGTTACGTTACACTAATTGCAGGCGATGGGCAGGCTTTCACTCCAAAGGATGAGCCAGTACAGATGCATATTATTAAAGTTAGTGGCCCTTTATATCGTGGTGAATCAAAAGTAATACTTTCAGACAACCCTTTGGCTGAAAAGGTTACCCTCCTGCATACGGGTGATTTGGCGGGTAGAAATAATGACTTTGAATATGATTGGCGTATAGCGGCCCCAGAAGATGGTCTTCCTCCTGCAGTATCAGAAAAAACGCTCATCAATGGAGCGACAGCTCAAATTCAAACAACAAATTGGAAACATTTAAGATCTATTCCGAAATCTGGACGTCCACAATCTACAGGTGATGCAAAATGGTTAGACACTACTATTGGCGGTATTATTGTCCAAGATACATCTGGAATTAATTCAATAGAATTAGTTTCAGATGCTGAAGAAAAAAGTGAGGATGCAAATGGACTGGATTCTATTTATATTAACACTATATCTAATAGCGATTTTCAAAAAGGTGATTTAGTTAACTTGAGTGGGTTTTTTCCGGATTCTTTAAACCTTTCTGGTTTAACAATTCAAAGTGTTGATGGCAAAAACATACAACTTGAAATTGATTCCATTGCGAATTTGAACCCTGTTCAAACAATTGGCGTTTTAGAGGAGTCACTTAGTGCAGTGGGGATTAATAATCCGGCAAGCATTTTATCAGCAAAATTTAATATTCCAGCAGGTAAAATTCCATCTGATATGTTCCTAAGCTTTTCAGCGGATTCAAACCTTTCTTTAAAAATAAAAATTAATAAAAAAGATGTTGTTTCATATAACATGAACAAAATTAAATCTGATATTTCAGATACTCCAACTTCAGTTGCGCCAACAACATTTTCGCCTCTAGAAAATTGTTACTTAGTCGATTTGTCTATCATAAAATCTAATGCGAGTAATGATATTTCCATAGAATTTTGGAGTGGATCTGATCCTGGAGCTAATCTTCCTTTCAATCTTAAAATAGAATCCAAGCAGATGGTTGATAAGGTTTTAGCAGCTGGTTCAAAATGGCTTACTAGAAAAAGTGGTAATGATTTAAGGGCAATTATAATAGGGGAGAATGCAGATGTTCAGGCATTAAGTGATAACTATTTAGTTATGCGTTACCGGTCTTCAAATGCGAGTCATCTTACAAGGATCGATTCAGACGGTAATGCTATTGATGGTTGGTCAAGGTGGACCGAGCCGCAACTTGCTGAAGGATGGATTAAAAGGGTTCTTGCAGGAATTAATCCATTTGGCCAGAGAGTGAATGATCTTTATTCGAATGCTGTTGACACTTCGGGGAGTATTTTAACGCAAGCCGGAAAGCGTTGGGAGGGCGATGTTGCGCTGAATATGCAAAACATAAATGATTTCGGTTTAATTGAAATATACGAGACAGTTATGGGTAGGGGAAAGATGTTGAGTATCGATGCTGGCATAGATTATGGCCCTGCTAATGATGCCCTGCTGCTTGCTGCTGGATATATTAATGACTTGTATATGATCTATGGAAATGAAGCTTGGGCTGATGCTGCTAATCCTACGATAGGTATTGGAACTAAGGATAAGAATTATGGAAGTGTTTCCACTGCTCTGTTTGCATTCAAAGGTCAGTTGCCAAGTTTATTAGAGGAAGAACTAGCACTATTGCGAGGCAGAGATGATTTCTTGCAGCCTGGTGTGGAAACCGGCCCGGTTTATAACAAACTTTTTTGGAATTATACTCGAGGTATTGATTCGGGTGAAATTGTTTACGCATTAAATTACAACATTCAGGAAGATAATGATTCAGGTTATGACGGTAAAGTTAACGCTGCTGATGCAGCAAAGATGTATCCGCAAGGGCACGGTGATGCTTACGGTCACTATTTAACAGCTTTGAAAGGTTACTATAAGCTACTTATTGATAACGATTTTACTTGGGTTCCGCGAACAGAGGCTGTGACAGTTTTGGGCAAGCCGGTACAAGTGGACTATCTTGATGAAAGAAAATTTGCTACTGCTGCTGCTGCTCTCGCAAGAACAGGAAAACAGGTTGTAGATCTTACTTGGCGTAAGGATTACAATTCGGATAAAAAAGTTAACTGGGAAAAAGAGTTTTATCCTTCGCGTGAAAACAACCGAAGATCACAAACTACAACCCGTGAGTGGGGGCTTGATCATTGGGCCACGAGAACAGGTCAGGGATCACTAATAAATTGGGTTGTTGGAAATGCTATGTTGCCTGAGGTTGATTTGGATCCAAATCATGATGGCATACAAAGAATTGATAGAAGCACAGTTCCTGAATTGTCAGAAATAAGTTCTGTTTTTAATGAGCTTCAGGTAGCAATGGATAATGCTGAAGCAGGTTTGAATCCTCTTGGATTAAATGAAGACAGCCTCCTGATGGATCTTAACCCGATGGGAATCAATGGCAGCAGTTCTCATTTTGATTTGGTTTTGGCTAGGGCCGAGAATGCTTTAAATAATGCAGCTGTTGCATTTGATGATACAAAGGACTTGACCCAATTAATGAGGGAAGAAGCTGATTCATTAGCTGAACTACAAGCTGATGTTGAAGAGGAGGAGCTTGCTTACAAATATGAATTAATCGAATTATATGGAACGCCATATCCTGATGATATAGGCCCTGGGAAGACCTATTCTCAGGGTTATAATGGGCCGGATTTATATCATTATATGTATACTGATACATCGAGGCTTAATGGTAAGATTGAAGGAGTGTTTGATCCTGACGAAGAAAGGAAATTTAAAATTGACCTTCAAACATCAAGAATTGATTTCGGAAATTATTCAGCAATAAAAAAATCAGTACAAGCGGAGGCTGGAGTTAAAGGAATATGGCAGGATTTAGGAAGAATCGTCGGCCTTTCGGATCATGAAAAACTTAGTAGTTCAAATTCAACTCGTACTAAATTTCACTTAGTGGAAAAGAATCTTACTTGGGACAGTAAGGACTACCATGAAACAAACTATATAAATTATACTTTGTCACCAAATGGCCTATTGAAAAAGCCGGCTTCTTGGGCAAGCAAGAGGTCTTCTCCTGGTGAAATTCAAATGGCAATTAATGCAATAAATAATGCAAGAGATAAAGTTGATGAGGAAATGGAAAGTCATGAGCTGATTAAGTATATGCTTGATAGGGAGATTGAAGTTTTTGAAGCAAACGTTAAAAACTACGACTCTACTAGCCAGCTTGAAATACTAAGAACTGTCATAACAGCTGCTATAAACAAGTTTGTCGAAAAGAAGAGATTTGTTTGGGAGCTGGCTAACATGGGAGCTGATCAAGCAACTGACCTGAATGAGATTGTAGAGAAGGCAATTCCTGACAATATGCTTGTAGGGCTTGCAACTGGAGGTCAGTTGGCTGCTCCTGCTGAAGCAGCTGCAGAGGGAGGAGAGACAGCCGCTAAACTTGGTATAAATGTAGCTGCAGTTAATGCTTATATGGCACTGGATATTGCAGAAACATTCATCATGATTGAAGAGGGTATTTTAGGGGCTCTCATATCAATGGAAGATCGAGAGCTTGAAGTTAAAGAACTTATTCTACCTTTAGACCTTAGGCTTAAAGAATTAAATATGAGCCTTTATCGTATTTCTGAAGCGCTAAATTATCAAAGAGAGGCATATGAAGCTTACAGGGCCTTAAAAGCTAAAGGCTTAAGGATTCAGGACCAAAGGGAAAGATTTAGAATGCGCACCGCAGCAATAACACAAGGAATTCGAACAAGAGATGCGGCTTTTAGGGTATTTAGAAATGAAAAATTGGAAAGATATAAAGCCTTGCAGGATATGGCATCTAAATATGCATTTTTAGCTGCTCAGTCATACGACTATGAAACTGGATTACTTGGAACAGATAAGGGAAGAAAATTTATAAACAAAATTATAAATTCGAGAGCTTTAGGGGTAATTGTTGATGGAGAGCCGCAGTTTGCAGGTAGTGATACCGGCGACCCAGGTATATCGAGTGCGCTTGCCGAGATGAAAAACGATTGGCAAGTAGTACAAAGACGACTTGGTTTTAATAATCCGGATTTATATTCTACAATTGCTTCATTAAGGTCTGGTAAAAATAGGATTTTGCCAGGCAGGGACGGAGCACTAGAATGGGGAGACATTCTTGAGGGCTCTCGAATGAAAAACATATTAAATGATAATGATGTTAGATTGCATTGTATGCAAATTGGTTATGAAGATCAAAGACCAGTCCCTGGTCTAGTTATAGAATTTGCAACAACTATTGAAAAAGGCAAAAATGTATTCGGACTGCCTTTGTCCGGTGGTGACAGTCAATTTAGTTCCACTAGTTTTTCTACTAAAATATTTTCAGTTGGAATTGCATTAGAAGGATATGTAGGAATGAGTGCACCCAATTCAAATGATCTAGGAGGCTCCTCCCCCTCAAATCCGACGCCGTCGTGGTTAGACCCAAAAGCGCTCTCTAAAACTCCTTATGTATACTTGATTCCAGTTGGGTTGGACTACATGCGAAGTCCTGCTTTAGGGGATACTTCTCAAATCCGACGCTGGAATGTTAAGGATGTTGCGATACCTTTGCCTTTCAATATTGGAGGTTCAGAGCATTCATCAAAAAAATTGTGGCAATCTAGTGAATCACTAACTGATGAATTGTTTTCTCTACGAAAGCATCAGCCTTTTCGGGCTGTAGATGATGCTGGGATTTTGGAGGGTATTAGTATTACAAACGACCAGACGATGAATTCTTCTAATTACACTAACAGACGATTGGTCGGCAGATCTGTTTGGAATAATAAATGGAAACTAGTTATTCCGGGAGACACTCTTCTTAAAGATCCAGAAGAAGGTTTGGATAGGTTTATTCAAACAGTTAATGATATTAAAATATACTTTAATACATACTCCTATTCAGGAAATTAAATGCTCTTAAAAATGAAAATTTCAAATATTTCTAAAGCCACATTATTATTTGTCTTTAGTAGTCTGACTTTGCTTGCGTTCCCGCCAGCGCCGCACCACACATTTGAAGGTCTTGTTAGGGACGAATTAGGGAACCCATTGGAAGGGGACAATGTTGAAGTTTTATTTGAAACTCCGTCAGGTCACTTGTTTCGATCAAGAGTTTCTTATCAATCACCAGGGATTAATTATCAATTAAAGGTTCCGATGGATGCGGGGACTACAGGAGATCTTTACAATCCTATCGCAATGACATTCGCAATGCCTTACAAGATTCGAGTAAAGGTTGATAATAAAGCGTATCTGCCAATTGAAATGCTTGGTGACTTTTCAACTATTGGTAAGCCGGGAGAAGTTACAAGAATGAATCTGACACTTGGCGAAGATGCTGATGGTGATGGCCTGCCTGATGCTTGGGAGAGATCGCTTCTGACTCAAGGTAAGACAATTAATGACATAAAACCAGGTGATGACAGTGATGGAGACGGGATGAGTAATCTGGATGAGTATATTTCTGGAAATTATGCATTCGATAAAGATGATGGACTTCGTTTGGATATTATTGGTAACACTAGCGATGGTGTTTTGCTTGAGTTTATTGGATTGAGGGGCCGTACATATACATTACATGGTACACATGATTTTAAAACTTGGAGCTCGTTGCCGTTTAAAGTTGATGATAGTGAAGATGATGTCGAAATTTTTAGGCCGAATAATATTCAAAATTTCAAAATTAATGTTTCAAAAGACCAATTAAATCCATCAATTAAATTTTTTAAATTGATGGTTCAATAAGTATTCTAAGTGAGTTCAAGGGCATTAAACCTAGCGTTCCTCTTTTCTTGTTTAGGTGTGTTCGTCTTCTTTTCAGGTTGTGAAAAAAATGATCCCTTAACAGTTGTATCTGTAGATCAGATTTACAGGGACAGTGGTTTGATTAAATTAATCGAGTCCAAGGGTTTGTATTCGGGTTGTTTAGTTGATCATTATAAGAATTCTAAAACGAATTCTTTAAAGTCCCGTTCTCTTGTTAAAGGGGGGAAACTTAATGGTTTATCAGAGGGTTGGTATTCTGATGGTCAATTGCAAGTAAGAGAAACATTTGTCGAGAGTCGCTCTCATGGGGTTCGAATAAAATGGTATTCCAATGGCAAAAAGAAGGCAGAGGACACCATGAAGCATGGAGAACTTCATGGTTCGTGTAGGAAATGGCACGACAATGGTTTGTTGTCAGAAGAAATGACAATGATAAAAGGGAAAGCTAATGGTAGAGCTAGATCTTGGCATAAAGATGGGAGCCTAAAGGCAGAAGTTCTTTTAAAGATGGGCGAAGTTGTGGATCAGAAGTTTTGGGAAATGGGGGAAAATATCCAAAATAGTAATGCGTTTTCCAAAAAAGGAGAAGGAGACGAATCCTAATGGTCTCAAATGCCACGAAGTTATTATTATTGTTTTGTCTGAGTTTCTCTCTGGCAGCTCAACCTGTTAAAGGCGCATCGGAAATATCACAAGGTGCGATCGTTTCAGGTGCGGTAGTAGGAGTTTCAGGTGAATACCAAATTAAAACATCCGTTGGTCAACCTTTTTCTTCTGGCATAGTTCAAGGTCAACATTCTGTATTGAATGTTGGTGCTTTTTCAGGGCTTGAGAATGGAGTTGTGTCAAATCCGACTGGGCAAATTGATGGAGTTCGTAATCAATCTCTTACTATAAAGTATGATGAATTGTTGTCAGTTCTTGGAGCGTATGATCCTGACGGAGATCCAATTTCAGTTTTACTAGAGCCTCTTTCAGGCTCAATTGGTTCCAGCTCTGTTGTTTTAATGAAAGGCGAAAGTGTCAATTGGAACCCGCCAAATAACAAAAGAGGATTAACAGAGGCATTCAGGGTTACTTTAAGTGACGATCGACTGTCAGAAATTGTTCAATCAACTTTGTTGGTCTTGATAGACCCTTTGGGGGTTCCAGTCGTGCGAAATGGTGTTGCGAAGATAACGGCCCAAGTGAGTATAAATGGAATCTTGGCTTTAGAGGATGATTTAGTCGGTGTTTATGTTGATGGAGAGTTAAGGGGTAAAGGGAAGGTTCGTTATATAGGAGGTAAGCCGTTGGTCGAGATTGAAGTTGCGAGTGCAACTGGAATTGAAGCTGTTGAGTTTAAATTGTTTGATGATTCTGTTGAAGAAGTATTAGAGCAGACATTGGCGAGAGCGGAGATAGAGGCGGGCAAGGTTATAGGAAGTGAGTCTGAGCCGTTGGTGATTGATATGAACACGTTGACGGACATTACGGCTCCGTGGCTGGAGGCCAATGGGGATTTGGATATCTTGTTAGGTTTAGGAGATGTGTATGAAGATCCTGGGGTAGTTGCGATGGATGCCTGGGATGGTGATATTAGTTCGTTGATAGAGATTGAAGGGCAGGTAGATACGAGCAAATTGGGTGAGTATGAGGTGAGATACAATGTGAGAGATGCTGCAGGGTACCAAGCGCGTGAGTTGGTGAGGAGGGTTGTGGTGAGTCCTTTCGGTGAGCCTAAAG
>Ga0209404_10001528_pt1 | contig 15427 bp, 7 predicted proteins | sample TroAtlMetagenome_2_FD_187447 | JGI IMG/M metagenome (GOLD analysis project Ga0209404, IMG submission 187447) | Marine eukaryotic phytoplankton communities from Atlantic Ocean - Tropical Atlantic ANT8 Metagenome (SPAdes) (version 2) | ecosystem: Environmental > Aquatic > Marine > Oceanic | place...
TTTTAGCGATCTTTGCACGTGCGACGATTATCGGGAAAACATCGGTTCGCCAAAAAAAACGCGTGAAACACTGCCCAAACAGCATTTCACGCGGTATTGCCCACCAAAACTCCCAGCAAGAAAGTTTGACTTATTTAACCAACTCAGCGACCACAGTCCCCAACTCAGCCGAATGAACGCCGGTTTTCACCACTTTCCCCATTGCGTCAACAACAAGCATCATCGGAACACTGACTACCCCCAACTGATTAGCCAACTGGCTTTCCATGCCACCCTCGGAGTACAGATGAGGCCAGGAATAGCGATTCTCCTGCACCACATCAGTGGCCAAACCAGGATCAGCATCAACATTAATACCCACCAGAGCAATTCTACTCCCGTACTTAATCTGCAAATCGCGTAGAATAGCCATATCTCTAACACTAGGCTCACTCCAACTCGCCCAATAATGAATCACAACAACACGACCTTCAAGCGACCTCGTATCAAGGGACTTGCCGCCCAATGTCGTTGCCACCAACGCGAGGGGACGCCCCTTCAACTCAAGACGACGCTTCGCCCCTTCCGCCTTTGCTGCATTTGAAGATTTAGCATATCGCTGAACGATCTCCCCGTAATACTTGATCGCCTGTGCCGGGTTACCGGCAAATTCCTCAGCAATCCCCAGCTGGAACAACGCCTCTGGAGCATCAGCACTTTCAGGAAATTGATTGACAAACCCCGAGAGATCCAAAAGCCACTTCTCCTGAACTTTGTCGAAATCCGCATTTTGAGCCGAGAGGGCAGTGGAGTAACCAGCTGTAAGCAATCTAAAACGCACATAAGCCCTATCGTCCTGTGAGTATTTCACCGAAGAGGAAACCAGGGTTTCAAGCCGCTGCACACCCCCGGGGAATTCACCGGATTGGACCGCTGCACTGACAGTATCTGAAAACTGACGCACCCACTGGCTTCGCTCATCACTATCCACCGAAGCGTTAATCAGGCCAGCCAATACGTCCGCGCGTTTACGATTCAGGTCAACAATTTCTGCTGAGGCGGTAGCCTGAGCCAGATCCTGATCCAACCGCTCGAGTTGACCAAGCAGTTTTTGCATTGCCTCGCTAACACCCGGCAAAGCCGCTGAACCAACCCCACCGGCATTTACCACAGGACTATTAAAGAAGTAGCCGGATGCAGCAACCGAATCCTCCGCTGTCTGCAATGCAGGAGGCAACTGCACCAAACGCCAGGCCTTGCCAGATTCAAGCATTGCCCCGACAACCAACTGACGATGACCTGCACCTTCCTCCACAATGGCAATAACATTGTCATACACAAAGATATCCTTAGTCCGCCCTGCAGTACCCTCAGGCAAAACCCCATACATCCCACTGAAGTGGACCCACTGCAAGCCCGTCGGCAAAATCGCATTTTGCAACGCGGCTTTCGCAAAGGCCTGAATAGCATCGTCCCGTGCCGTCTTCATCGATACAACCTTCTCCGCAGAGAATCCCGCGCGAGACAACTCAGCATCCGTCGCAAATAGATGCGCAAAACGGTCAGCATCACGAGTTTTAGCGGCCTCAACAAACTCCTGGGTAACTTCCTGAGCAGAGATTACCTTCCAGGTATCTACCTTCCGATCATCATTCACATCAACACCCCAACGCACTCCAGCCGGCCCAAGCCAGCGAAAATTTTCAGCACGGCCATTGAAGTCAATGTCGATATCACGATAAACTTCGACACCGGATTTGAAATATGACCAGCGATCAACGCTTTGATCACCATTGGTATCCATAAACTGGCGAAGAATCTCCCCGTTCGCCTTAGTAATCTGATAGCCAACGGCAGCCCCGACTTTGATTGATTCAAGCTCTGCCTCAGCAGCCTGAGCCTGAGTTGGCTGATCGTAATCAACACCAGACTGAATGGGCTCAAAACGTTCTAGGATTTCCTGAGCGTTCGGAGCAGCATCTAACGGGCTAAAGCCAAATACCGTTAACAGCAGGGGGAGAAGAAGCCGAAAGCGTTTGTTCACCGATGGATATACCACGAGTCTATTCCTATCATCCTAATTCTAAATCAATCAACGAATTGCTTACTCCGCAGAACTCTGAAACCCGCACAGTAATCATGTTTGCTTTAAGGCCTCAAAGTCTAATGAATACCCTGTTGTTACGCATTACCAATCTGTCGCTATACAGGGCAGGGCCCCCAGTTATTTCATGAAGTTATTGAAGACTCAAAGCCCGACGGGAATTAAAACAACGCCTAACCCGCGATGGAAAGACGCGACACTTACTCCCCCCCGGCCTTGCTAAATACAGCGTGCTTTTACAGGTTGTATTTTTCATACTTTTTCCAACGCCCCCCTTTATGAGGTCGGCTAGCGGGCTTAGAATACCTCTTTCCTTCAAGGTTTTTCCGATTATTCGGGGAAATCTGGCTTCGCGGGTATGTTCTTTCGAATTGAATTCAAGCAGGCCTCGTTTTTTGTTTTTACGGGCAAAGTTAACTGATTTCAGTTCCGATAAATAGTTATTCACGAAGGTGATATTCCAAGCAACAGGCCTGGAAAATCGGGCGTATAGCTCAGTTGGTTAGAGCGCATCGCTGATAACGATGAGGTCCCAAGTTCGAATCTTGGTACGCCCACTTGCTGACATACCAACTGGAAAATTAGGACGTTTTGGTAGATTGCCGCGTGAAGTCGGTTAAAACCCGCAGCGTCTAGTAGTTGACGGTTATTTTTGTCGGTATAGAATACGGAGCCTTGCTTTCAGAGAGAAGTGACTAGAAAGAGGTCACGATTTAATGAAAAGCAAGGATCTACATACAACAACACCAAAAGGGGGGTATAGCTCAGTTGGGAGAGCATCGGCTTTGCAAGCCGAGGGTCGTCGGTTCGAGTCCGTCTACCTCCACTTTTGCTTTCTGGGGTTTCTTCCTCAGAGGCCAAAAGCAAGTTAACACAGGTCTACCAAGGATGTTTTACACTGTATTTACAGAGTAAGAAGAAAAGTCATTCTTTTATTGTCAATAACTCACTGAGAGCGTTGACAGTCCTTTAGGCCGACCCTAAACTTGTAAATCTGTCACATGATAAGATTCTCGCTCTAGGGCGTGAAGATTGTCTGAGACGGGGGCTTGAAGGCCAATTTTGGCTGACAGGTCATTGATATTTGACAATTTGGTTTAGCAAAGGTAGATGGCATCTTTGCGAGCGTTTTGAGTCAACAAGACAAAATACTGTCTTTGTTGTCAGAACAAAGTGAAGGCGAATGGCGATCAAGTTTTCACCCAGAGTAATCATGCAGATTCCTGGTTGACTACAAAAAGACTTGATGAACCATTTATCGCAACAAGAGTGTCTTAATTGATGATCTTGTTGTTTCCAAAATATGTATACGAGTTATATCTATACTTTGGATCGTTGCGCTTAATAAGTTGAACATTATTTCTAGGTAATGCTTTGCGGGGTAGGTTTTCCTGCTTCAATGGGTAGAAGCTTTGAATATATGTGGTCAAGTTATTAAGGGTATATGGGGGATGCCTTGGCATTAGAAGCTGTTGGCGTGGAAGTCTGCGAAAAGCCTGGGGGAGGTGACAAACAACCTAAGAACCCGGGATTCTGACGTAAACCTGGTGAACTGAAACATCTAAGTAACCAGAGGAAGAGAAAGAAAAATCCATTCCTTTAGTAGCGGCGAGCGAAACAGGAATAGCCCAAACCGAGAAGGTTTCCTTCTCGGGGTTGTAGGACCTGCAATATGTAGTTGATAGCGTAGCTAAATAAACTGGAAAGTTTAACCGAAGAGGGTGACAGTCCCGTCGGCGAAACGCGATTCAACGCTAGCAGTGCTCCTGAGTAGGTCGGGTCACGTGAAACCCTGACTGAATCTACGGGGACCATCCCGTAAGGCTAAATACTCTCTAATGACCGATAGTGTACTCAGTAGGGTGACTGAAAGGTGAAAAGAACCCCTGTTAGGGGAGTGAAATAGAATCTGAAACCATATACTTACAAGCGGTTGGAGCACTATACCATTTATGGAATGTGTGACAGCGTGCCTTTTGCATAATGATCCGGCGAGTTACTGTCTGCGGCATGGCGAAGGTCTTACGGACCACAGCCCCAGGGAAACCGAGTCTTAATAGGGCGTTTAGTCGTTGGTAGTAGACGCGAAACTGAGTGATCTATCCATGAGCAGGTTGAAGCGCGGGTTATACTGCGTGGAGGACCGAACCCACTTGGGTTGAAAACCGAGGGGATGACTTGTGGAGAGGAGTGAAAGTCTAATCAAACTCAGAGATAGCTCGTTCTCTTCGAAATAGCTTGAGGGCTAGCCTTGAGCCACTATGAATCGGGGGTAGAGAGACTGAATTAGATGGGGGCCCTTCCCGGGGTACCCCACTAAACCAAACTCCGAATACCGATTTATGTATCTCAGGAGTCAGTCCGCGGGGGATAAGCTTCGCGGTCGAGAGGGAAACAACCCAGACCATCTGCTAAGGTCCCTAAGTAGTACTCAGTCACTAAGGAAGTTGATTTGCTGAGACAGCCAGGATGTTGGCTTAGAAGCAGCCACCATTTAAAAAGTGCGTAACAGCTTACTGGTCGAGCATTTCTGCGCCGATAATGAACGGGAGTAAGTACTACACCGAAGCAGTGGATTGCAATTTATTGCAGTGGTAGAAGAGCGCTGTACGTCAGCAAGCCGTACCGAAAGGAGCGGTGTCGGGATGTACAGGTGATTATGCCGGAATGAGTAACGATAAAGCAGGTGAGAATCCTGCTCGCCGAAAGCCTAAGGTTTCCTGGGGAAGGCAATTCCGCCCAGGGTTAGCCGGCTCCTAAGTCGAGGCCGAAAGGCGTAGACGATGGGTATCGGGTTAATATTCCCGAGCCACGAGATTGGAGGGACGGCGTCCAGAGCACCTGCGGACTGATAGAATAGTCCGTTGGAAAGGCCGAGTTGGAGAGGATTAAAAGACTCTCATAATACAAGGCCCGTACTAAGCCCACTTACGATGGAATAGATGGTAGGAAGGACGTCCAAGAAAAGCTTCGATCATTAAACGTGACCGTACTAAAACTGACACAGGTAGGCGGGTCGAGAAGACTAAGGCGCTCGAGAGAATGGTGGTTAAGGAACTCTGCAAATTGGCCCCGTAAGTTCGCGATAAGGGGTGCCCCCGGTGGTGAGAGCTGCTGGGGGCCACAGAAAATCGGCTCCTGCGACTGTTTATCAAAAACACAGGACTCTGCAAACTCGTAAGAGGAAGTATAGGGTCTGACGCCTGCCCGGTGCCGGTAGGTTAAGGAAGACGGTTAGTCCTTCGGGATGAAGCTGGCGACTGAAGCCCCGGTAAACGGCGGCCGTAACTATGACGGTCCTAAGGTAGCGAAGTTCCTTGTCGGGTAAGTTCCGACCTGCATGAAAGGCGTAACGACAGGAGCACTGTCTCAACCACCAACTCGGTGAAATTGTAGTCGTGGTGAAGATGCCACGTACCCGCGGTTAGACGGAAAGACCCCGTGAACCTTTACTGTAGGCAGATATTGGGCTGAGGTATGTTTTGTGTAGGATAGGTGGGAGGCTTTGATCTGGTAGCGCCAGCTATCAAGGAGCCGTCCTTGAAATACCACCCTGAATATGTTTTAGTTCTAACCATGATCCAGTGAATCCTGGCATGGGACATTGTCTGTTGGGCAGTTTGACTGGGGCGGTCTCCTCCCAAAGAGTAACGGAGGAGTGCAAAGGTACCCTCAGCCTGGTTGGCAATCAGGCAAAGAGCGCAAAGGTAGAAGGGTGCTTGACTGCGAGACTCATAAGTCGAGCAGGAACGAAAGTTGGTCTTAGTGATCCGGTGGTCCCGAATGGAAGGGCCATCGCTCATCAGATAAAAGGTACTCCGGGGATAACAGGCTTATCGCTCCCGAGCGTCCATAGCGGCGGAGCGGTTTGGCACCTCGATGTCGGCTCATCACATCCTGGGGGTGAAGAAGCTCCCAAGGGTTTGGCTGTTCGCCAATGAAAGTGGTACGTGAGCTGGGTTCAGACCGTCGTGAGACAGGTCGGTCCCTATCTGCCGTGGGCGTACGAAACTTGAGGAGGTTCTTCTTTAGTACGAGAGGATTTGGAAGGACGTAGCTCTGGTGTACCAGTTGTCGCGCTAGCGGCACGGCTGGATAGCTAACTACGGAAAGGATAAACGCTGAAAGCATCTAAGCGTGAAGCCCTCTCCAAGATTAGGTTTCGCATGAGTCCCCTTGAAGACGACAAGGTTGATAGGTCAGATGTGTAAGCTCAGTAATGAGTTCAGCTAACTGATACTAACGGACAAACGGCTTGACCACTTATATTCAGTGCTTCTAACTCAAAGTTAGATCCACCTGATGATTAAGTGTTCATAGACTTAGTTTAATCGCAACGATATGTTTTCACTTTGTTTATACAAAGATAAAACACTCGCAAATAATCATCTACCAATGCAAACCAAGACCAGTCAACGTCTAACGGCGTTGACTGGTCCTTCCCGGTGAACATATTGAGAGGGCCACACCTGTTCCCATACCGAACACAGCAGTTAAGCCTTTCAAGCCGATGATAGTGCCAAAAGCGCGAAAGTAGGTATCGCCGGGTTTTTTTATGCGCTGAGAGGATTCCTCCCCCCTAATCTTCAGTCTATTGAGCCCTATACGGTAAAGAACTATATTACCTATCCATGCTCCGCCCAGAACAAATACTCTACGAAGACAACCACCTACTGGTTATCAACAAACCAGCAGGCGTAGTGACTCAAGGAGCGTCTTCTGACCAAACGTCACTCGGTCATCAGGCTAAACACTACCTAAAAACCAAATACCACAAACCTGGAAACGTCTTCCTCGGTTTCGTTTCTAGGCTTGATAAACTCACCACAGGGGTGATTCTCCTGGCCCGAACCTCCAAAGCCGCTGCTCGGCTCACGGAAGCTTTCAAGAACCGAAAGGTCAGCAAAACCTACCAGGCTCTCGTCGAAAGGGCAGACCTCCCCGACTCCGACACACTAACCGACTTCGTACGTAAAAACGACGCTGCTCGCAAAATGGAAACCTGTCGCCCGGAAGCTCGAAATGGACAACAGGCAATCCTCCACTTTCAATTGCTAAATCATTACCAATCCGCCACTCATCTCGAAATCAATCTAGAAACGGGACGCAAGCACCAGATCCGAATCCAGTTCTCCAACTTTGGCTGTCCGATTCTGGGAGATCGGAAATATAACAGCACGGTCAACTTCTCTAACGGAATTGCATTGCATTCGACCCAACTTACAATCAATCACCCAACCACCAAAGAGCTACTCACTTTCAAAGCTCCCTTACCTGCTGATTGGAATTCATGGATGCAATAACCACCAGCAAACCACTCATTCTGGCAAGCACCTCACCACGTCGAAAACAGCTGTTAACCGAATTCGGCTATCAGTTTGAAACCGATCCCCCCTCTGATGGTGCCGAATGTGGTATCTGCAGTGGGGAGACACCCCCGGAATTGGTTGTACGGCTAGCTCGACAAAAAGCCGTCGATGTCGCCGTTCGATACGACTTTGCAATTATTCTTGGTTGTGACACCGTGGCCGAATGCGATGGACAGGTGCTCGGAAAACCTCGAGACCGTGAAGATGCATGCCGGATGCTAAAATTACTCCGAGGCAAGGAGCATCGCGTGCATTCAGGAGTCTGTCTTTGGGTTCGCCCGGAAGACCAGGTGCTTCTACAGGTCGACACGACGACTCTGTTTATGGAGGAAGTATCAGACCAGCAGCTTGAAAATTATCTCGATACTAACAAATGGGAGGGCAAGGCGGGAGCCTTTGGTTATCAGGACGGCTGGGACTGGCTTCACGTGACGAAGGGAAGTGAAACCAATGTCGTTGGACTCCCCATGGAACTCCTCGGAGATATGCTGGACAGGCTCAACAAACAGTAACGAATGCCCCCTGTTTCCTCAGGATTAGTCCACGGCTTCGACTCGCAAAACAAGCCGCATCCGGTATTCAATCCACTCCCGGTCTCAAGCACTCAGCAACACACCGATGAGGATCCCGACTAGCAATGCAACGGGGATCGCTATAGCCAAAGTTTTGCGAACAGTCCACGCTACCTTTTCCTCAGGAACAGATACCCAGGTCATTGGTGGCGGGGAAACATCACGGCTTTGGCTATTCAACGTTTCCTGAGAAGCACCTGACTCCGTCGCGACCATTGCTTCCGTACTCTCGATATATTCGTCAGGATGTGTCTCATGCATATCCGAAGCTGGTAATGGATTCTCGGCGGTCTCCACGGGAACTGCCGGTGCCAGCCAGGGTGTCCCTATAAGGTCGCCAGTGTTGAAATAAGTGACTTCATTGGCCCATGGCTCTAAACGATTCGCGACTTCTTCCGCTGATTGGATCCGTTTCAGAGGTTCCTTTTCCATCATGTCAGCAATGAGTTCAACGAATTCTTCACTGACATCTGTATTAAATTGGCGAGGATGCCAAGGGTGCTCATTCAGGTGCCGTCTTGCCTTTTCTTTGGCACTACCGCCTGGGAATGGGACTTTACCTGTGATTGAGTAATACAGAGTACATCCCAATGAATAAATATCGGTAACCGTGGAAACCTCACGTGGATTACGAATCAGTTCCGGTGCCAGATAATCTGCCGTACCAACAATTTTCCCTGCACGCGGATCTTCGATTTCATTGTCCACGAATCCCGACAACCCAAGGTCAGAGAGCTTAGCCGTTCCATCCTCGGTCACGAGAATATTTCCAGGCTTAATATCACGATGGATAAGCCCTTGCTGATGAGCATAATACAAGCCTTGTGCAACCTGCATGACAACGCCTGCCGCCTCGGCCACGGTTAACTTCCCTTGATTTCTAATTAGACGCCGTAGGTCACGGCCTGGCACATACTCGGTAACAAGAAAGTGAACTTTGCCATCGTGCCCAGCATCATAAGCTCGCACCAAATTTGGGTGATCCATTCTGGCCTGCAGCTTAATTTCGCGATGGAAATTAGAAATGGCATAGTCGGTCGTCTTGTCTAACGGGAGCACTTTAATGGCCGACACTCGGCCTAAAACCATATGCTCCCCCTTAAAAACCTGCCCCATCCCTCCTTGCCCAATCCAGCCCGTGATCACATAAGGCCCGAGATTGAATTTAGTGCGTCCACTCTTAAGCTGCTCCGCCTGATAATCGGAAATTACTCCGTTGTACACGAGTTGATCTGCTAGTTGTTCATCAGAAATCTCAACTTGCAGTACTTCCACTCCTTCAGAAACTCGCTGAGCGTCTACAAGAGCGTCTAACGCATCTTCCATCTGCTCCCGAGTCACCAAGTCACTGATGAGCGCAGAGTGCTGAAAAATGGATTTGCGGGCCATGAGAAGGCACTATCGTAATTGAGGGGAAAAGGGGGAGATATTTATTTGGCTGCTGGCGGATCACCAAACTTAGCTTTTACCGCCGCTTCCATCCTTACTAACAAATTACCCTCAACACCGTTGCCCTGCAAATATTCATTGATCAGATCACGAGTTTTTTTGAAATCTCGCTCGATCTTAGACTTCGTTTTAAGATCAATATTCGGATCATCCTGAAGTGTCGCTTCCTTGCTGGTAAGAATATCATTTAAAGCAACTGCCGAGGGTACTGTTCGAAGTTCTTCTAATAGCTGTCGCGACTTCTCTTCTTCATCCTTGTTGATATGGTGCTCAATCCGAATCTTATACACCGCCTGTTGGACGGTGTAGTCAAGAATCGAGTTCTGAAACCCCACAAAGAACGCTTCATACTGCAATCGATAATCGTCGTTTCGCAGTTTAATTTGCTCAATCGCCCGGTACCCCGGTACAATCGGCAGACGTGCCAGAACTTCCTGACCATTTCGAATATAGATAACGACCAGTTTCGTGGAGCCCTGATTACTAAAGAGATCCTGCCGAACCTCAATTGCCCCGCGCCAATCAGTTTGACCAATCAACACGGTAGGGGTATCGCCTTCAGCATCAGGATCTACCTTGGGAGATTTCGCATAGACGTTATACCCCTGAAGTGTGTAATTCTCACGATCGTTTGCTTCAATCTTGAGTAGCGAAGACTCCCGAACAGGTCGTACAAGTAAGCCATATTTACTTTGTAGCGTATTTCGACGAGCGGCAATCGGGTTGCGAAGCATCGTGAATGTCGAAATAACCTGACCTTTGCCCGAACCATTGGATCTCTTGACTCCCAAATCAGGATCATCCTGAAGTGTAAGTTCATTAATAAACACATAGGTCCAGGTCACTTCAATCACACCATCATACTCTGGAGCTTGTGTGTTACGATCATTCTTTCGCACGACCGGGCGAAGCACATCCCCCTTCTGCATCATGATGGGTGACCCCGCTTCAACATCGGCAACCATTGCCGCCGCCCGAACCTTTATCCGAGCGATCTTACCATCCGTCACCCCGTTGTAATCAATTTCAGCCACTGGGGAAAACACTTCTTTAAGGCAGCTAAAGATTTGCAGGGGCAGCGTTTCGAGACTTCGGAAATTCCGACTGGCCGCCAATGCTCGCACTCGAGCATTGACATCGAATTCAGTCACTTTCAATTCATAGGTGCCGGCCTGATACTGCAGGGAGACTGCATATATCTTGTCTAATTCCCGCAGTACATTCGGACGAATAAGCTGCTGCTGCTCTACGGGGAACCGAGGTTTCACGTCCTTGGCTTCATCCGTTTTGAGACCTTCTTCCTGAGACTCTTTTTTACCATATTGAACGGCGCGAACTTTGGCCTCTTTCCGAACTGGCAGGGGTTCATAAAGAGCCGCAATGTCGAGAATCCCGACGTCATCAAAGTTGTAGAGAATATCGGTGTAGATCTTACGGGGAGCCTTTTCAAACTGCATATCCCAGGCGGAACCGACCCAGTTATCAACCTTTGCATTTACGCTACGTTGAACGGCATCCAAATCAAGTGCCTGAAGTTGAGGAGATGAATCCACCGTCATCCAAACTCGCATTTGATAAGGCGATAGGACCCAATTCCGAGCCGCCTCCTCTTGAGCCTCCTCTTCAGCCTTCTTTTGGTTCTGCTTATCCTTATTCACCCCAGTTTCGGATTCTTTAGCTTCCGAACTGAGCGCACTTCCTGCTGCCGGAGTACTATCTCCCGTTACGACAGCAGACGTTGCTGGTTCATCCTGTGCCAACAGGATACCTGGGATACAAAACAGCGTGCCCAACAACCAACCGTAGCACAGGGTATTTAATTTCATTTGTCCAGCCATCTAACAAACACCTTACTCTTCATCTTCAAAGTTAGGCACTAACTGCCAGCGTTGAATTCCATGATAAAGCGACACCGGAGACTCTGCCCCCAGTGTGATCCCTTCGCGATGAGCAAAATACTCACGCAACTGCCACAAGGGAAGGATCGCTGCTTTTTCATGAGCAATTCGGTGTACTTGGCGTACTCTCTCTCGCACTTCCGGCCATCGAATCGCGCGTTCCATCCACTGAACACTTCGATTCACGTGGTCATCAGCAATGGCAGCAATACCGTTCGGGGAAATCAGTCGAGCCGTATCGACAACTGGTTCCCACATCGCAATTTTCATATAGGTCAAATTGCATTCACCTGTCCGGTCGACTGTCTGACCTTTCTCAAATTCAATTAATTTGACCTTAAATATTTCAAGCTGTTCCAACTGGAACTTGAAGGCAGTACAGGCATTCCGAGCATCTTCTTCCGGCGGATATCCAATGACTAAATCCGGAATCTCTGGTGGTTCTTCTTCTTTGCGTTCAGCCTGTTCCTGCAATCGCTGCTCTGCCAATTTGGTCAACACGACAGCCAAGCGGGGAGCATAGGGTCGAGGCACCATATCCCGATTATAGGCATAACTAAGCGGATCATCGACACTCATCCCTGGTGAGAAGGGGCCACTGACGAGTTGGCAACCGGGGATCCTTCGGTTTTTGAGGATAATTTCATTCAACGTTGCCTCACGCATAATCCCATAGAGAATGGCCCGACGGAACATATCGTTCTTCATGTATGGCTCATCATAATTGGGAACCAACATATGCATTGTTGGCAAGGCATAAGGTACGACCTTGATCGTGGAACCAGGCTCTTCAGCAAGTTGCATGGCAGTCACAGGCGACAAGCGGTCAACAACATCCAAATCCCCCTTTCGCAGCGCCTTGATCATATCTTTCTGTTCTTCGTAATGAATCTCAAGAACTTCCGAAGGTGGGATAAAGTTAGGGTCATCGGATGCGACAGGAAAGGGGTCTTTGGGGTTCGTTATATAGCGAATCCCTTCTTCAACAGGGGGTCCTGGAATAAACGGGCCGTCCAGAGCTTCCTCAGAATCATTCGCAATCGAAGCATCCAGAAATACTTGAAGCATCGCTTCCGGTAAAACGTGGGGACGCTGTAAATGAATGATCACATCAAAAACCCCGGTTACTTCCACTCGCTCAAAAATCGATGCCCACTGAGGATTGTAAGTGGCATGATCCGGTTCAGCCATTTTCAAGAGGCGATCGGCCAAATGGTAACCGTAGATCTGATTGGCTTTGGAAAGTTGCAGCGGATTGATGCGAATACGAATCGTGCGACGATCGGCCCCTTGTTTAACTGCGCCGAATGGAGTCGAATATTCACCCCGGTCAGTTCCGGGCCCTTCGTATTCCATAATCATGCGCCGTGTTAAAGTCCCTGTACGACGAGCAGCCCAGTTATCCATTCGACTGCGATCATCTTCAAGTGACGGATAGACTGTGCCGACGGTTACCAACGGATATTTACGAATCGCCTCAACCGCAATGGCACGGCCACCTGCCACTTGAGGGAAGATTTCAATCATCTCTCGCACCGCTTTCTGAGCTTCACGCAATTTCCCGGCATCGAGCAATTCCCGAGCTTCGTCTCGTTTACCTGCGGCGATATCCCGAAGTGTACGTAGCGTATCTAGTGCTGTTGGAACGGCCGATACTCCATGTGTTTTAATTAATCGCTGACTAAAGCGTCTTGCCAAAACAATCTTCTTGTCGCCGAGATATTGACCTAGCACGGTTTTTGCTGCTTCATTGAGTTCTGTCTTGACCGTATCTGGCCCGCCGTCATGAATATAGTCGGGATGAGATTCATGCAAGCTTTCCAAAAGCGACAAAGCCTCCAAGCCTCGGCCCTTCTTTAACCAGTCCGTTCCCTGTGAAAACTGATACCTCGCAAGGACCTCGTCAGTCCCCGGCAAATTGGCATATTCTTTTCGCAAAAACAACAAATAATCAAACGCTTCGTCGAATTTGAGGCCATCTATATAGCTATTCACTTCATCAATCAAAATGTCTTCATACAGACGAATCTTGACAATGTCCCGCCAAAACACTTCATACACATCATCCGGATTTCCAAGCAAACGAATTTCCAATTTGCCGCTGGTTTTCAATTCCGGCGTGCGACGCCCCGGCACATCCAGCAGTTCCAACTGAATGACCTCGGTAGTATCATCATCGGCTTTAACCGTAATCTCATCGTAGGGGATCGTCCCTTCCAGTCGCTCTATCAGATTTTCTTCAACATCGTCCTGCGCTTCCAACCCGTCAACCAGCACCAGGCAGGACATCAGCCAAGAAACAAGCAATAAGCATGATGTCTCGAAAATTCTTCGTTGTCTTTGACTATTTTTCATTTGTAGTTCTTTCATCAGTACCGCATCTAAACTCTTACTGCACAGTACCTGACACAACTCCTGTTTCCGTGGGTACCCAAACTTCACCAGCTGCCACAAATGGAGCTCCAATCACTTTCTTACCCAACTGAGACTCACTGACCGTTGCTCCGGTCTTCACGTTGACCCGCCATAGAATCCCTCCCACTCCAGTCAATAAGAAATTATCACCCTCTTCGAGCCCTGTTCCAACCGGGCTCATTTCAACTTGATCGCTACGCCATAACAACTGCTGCTGACCATCAAAACAATACACCCGACTGGCTGAGGTATATACCAATACTAAATCACCAACTCGATAGGGCCCCCAAACCACTCGCCCCGTAACCTCTTGCACACGAAGCTCTTCCAGTGAATCATACGATAGAGCGACGATTTCATCGTTATTGCGGCCCCGCCGAATTAAATAGACGGTCTCACCTGTGGCTGCAACCTGGTTGTAAACCGGCACGTCAAAAGTTGCTTCTGACTGTAGTTCCAAGTGTGGAACAGGAAGTGGACTAACGCCTATTTTCTGAATTGCTTTGCGGTCTCGCACGATCACAAAGGAATTTGCATTATCTGAAGGCAACGCAGCAACTGACCAGCGAACTACTTCCCCGGGCTGCTTTACCGGCTGATAAGCGACCAATGCCTGCTCACCTGTGGTGACGTCAACTAAAATAATTTGACCGTCCACTAGCGGCAGTAACAACTGATTACTAAAGGCTACGCCCGGCCCTACGGGGGCTCCTGACAAATTCCGAAGGGAAATAAGCTTCGCAGACTCACCTTCCCCCACGGCATCGAACAAAAGCAAATCGGGAGACCCTGTCAAACTCTGCAGAACTAATTGCTTCCCCACTGCGACGGCATGTGAATAACCACGGCCTGAAGTCAGAACCTCATCAATTTCGGCATTGCCACCTTTCTGAATATCAAAAATCTGAGCCTGTGAATCAACCGTGACGGCCGTCGGCCCATTGGCGACAATCACACTGTCAGACAAACTGGCAAGATCCGTCTCCCAACCACTTTGACCTGTGTCCGTCATACCCGAAACTGTAATCGCACTTGCACCCACGCGTTTTCGCTGAGCGATAACAACCGAGCCGATGGTTTGGGTACGTGCTACGAAGACGTCATCCGGGTACAAACTGGCTGACTCACCTAGTTGACCATCGTTAGAAATCTTCATTTCCATTAGGCCGGCAGCTGCGATTCGCACGCTGCCGGCTTTCATCTCCACAAAATGCTTGGATGGCCGTTGAGTCTCCAGTGTCGCAGCAGCTAGCGGAACAATCACCGGAGTGGTTGAATCTTCCTGACTTACAACATCAAACAGCCTCACTTCACCACTTTCAGTCGTAACAAGTAGCCGATTGTTCGCAAATGCAATCTCAGAAGACAGCATTCCCGGAACACGAGCCAAATCACCACTCTTCTCAAAACGACCTAGCCCCTCCTGACGCAAGGCAACTAAACCAGATTCGTCACCCAGATTCTGAGCTACAATGACATAGTCATTCACAAACACGGGGGGGTAGGGGACGGCGTCTATGCTATGTTTCAGGAAATAAACATCAAGACATTTCCCGGCTTCCATACCAATGGCATACAAATAGGAGTGCTCTGCTATCAGATAGGCAACGCTCGAGTCCCGATTGAATGCCGGAGCTGATC
>Ga0209404_10001530_pt1 | contig 15416 bp, 11 predicted proteins | sample TroAtlMetagenome_2_FD_187447 | JGI IMG/M metagenome (GOLD analysis project Ga0209404, IMG submission 187447) | Marine eukaryotic phytoplankton communities from Atlantic Ocean - Tropical Atlantic ANT8 Metagenome (SPAdes) (version 2) | ecosystem: Environmental > Aquatic > Marine > Oceanic...
ATAAATAATTACATTCTGATATGCTACATCTGGCCTATTTAATTTTTAATAGCTCTAGCTGTGTTGGCTATAACCATTGGTATGGCTGCAATCAGCATCATCGTAATGCCTGCTATCTGGAGGCCTAGCATATACCATGGCCAATCTCCTATAATAAAAGGACTGTCATTAACAGGTTTTTCACAGATATACATATAATTAGATTCGGTGATCCAGTTGATAAAACCTACCGGTATAACCATTAGATTCAAAAAAAGCATTGTTCTAAAAATTGAATATTTAGATGTCGTCATTCTATCTACAAAGACATTCCATAATGGTAAAATGACCATTAGGGAGTGATGAATAAAAAAAAGAATGTATTCAGTTTGATTATAAATGTAAGAAATGCCCGGCGTTAATAATGATTGGAGTCCCGCGGTCACACCAATGAAATACGAAAATTCGAAGCAAAATTTATTGCGAGTTATTAGTGATGCTAACGCAATGATCAAGCTATAGCTGCATATGTTTAAGGGGAGATCTCTGGCTAGATTAAGTTCCCTAAAACTCGTACGGTTATAGTAATCAAAAATTTCCTGGATTATTGTAAACGATATTAAAACCCATACGCCGATATATTTTTTATTTTCTGGCAGCTTTCTTCCAAGCAATGGAATTAAGATAATGAAACCAATTGAAATAAATAAAGCCCACAAGTGTAAACCGTCAAAGAGTCTAAGAAATTTATTAAACTCTGAGATTATTGGTTCAGTCATGATATCTAAAAATTCTTAAGATTTATAAAATTTCATGGTAGTGATATGATTATTTAATAGAAATCATATTCGAAGCACTAACAATTGAATAATTAGTATAATAAATGCTCGGCTAGTCAATTGAGCTAATAGAATTCAATTTAAAAACCTTCTGATTTAGGGCTCTAATTCAGATGTGGATTCTCATACCAAAAAACCCCTAGCTGGTCGACTTCTTCACAGCATAAAGCGTCTAGGTCGCCGTCACCATCCACATCATACATCACTACTCTATCATACTTATGACCCAAGGGGCCTCCGATTTCGTTATGGGTCCAAGAACCTGAATATGGCGATTCATTCCATGACAACCAACGCATTCCAGAAAGTTTACCTTTGGAATTTTCACAGCTAAAAACGATATCATTTTTTTGGTCACCGTTAACATCGCAGACGGCAGTACTTTTTCCGGTGCCAACACCTTCAGGGAGTGGTATAATTATCTCTTTCCATGAGTCTAATTCTTTTTTGAACCAGATAATGGATTTCTTATCGATGGCGATGACGTCAGTTTTTCTATCTTTGTCCAGATCTCCTGTGCTTATAAATAAAATTTCTTTATCACCACCACCAATTTGGTGTCGTTTCCATTCGCCTGAATCAATGACTTTGTTATATTCTGGACGTTCTAGCCAATAGACTCCTCTTTTAGGCCCCCGTCGGTCGCTGACAAGAATGTCTTTGTCGCCATCATTGTCCATATCTATGTCTATCAATGACATGATCCAACCTGCGTCCTGTAATTTGTGTAATCTCCATTCAGAAACATTTCTTGGATTTTGAGGTGCTTGAAGCCAACTAACTGACGCTTCTTTTCCTTTTGAACTAATGACTAAATCTGTTCCGTGTTTTTGATCAATTTGCATTGGAAGGGCATACATCCATGACTGCTTGTTTTTGGTTATGGGTATAACGCTGGTGTTCCAAGATGATTCAGAGAGATATTGTTTTTTTGTCTTTGGTGCCCAGTGGATAAATATTTTTCGATTATTCCCTTCACAAGAACTGATCACGTCTATAGCCCCATCATTATCGAGATCAGCAAATACAGCATCCTCTGGTGATTTAACTTTCCCGACTGTAACTTTTGGCCATAACTCTTTTGCTTTATCTTGTCCTGGGTGAAGGTAAGCTCTAACGATCCCTCCTTCTTCCCAGCCCGTGGCGATGTCTTTTAATTCATCTCCATTGACATCAAGTATTCTTATTCCGTCAGCTCCAACCGAGCTTTTGTCGATTGTGTGTCGTTTCCAAGGTTGTGTTGTATCAGTAGCAAGAGAAGTCGTGATGTGAGAGCAAAAAAATAGAGCTGCAATTGATTTATAAAATGCCATCAGCAGCTATTTAAGTTTTTTTTAGGCAGTAATGCAATGGATATAGAAAAAATCTTTTTTTACACTTCTCATTACATTGATTAATACTTTAAATTATCAATATGAAAAAAATCATATTTTCTCTCATTTATCTCATCACGCTGAGTTTCAATTCATTTGCAGAAACAAAATTAGAAGGAAAACTTGAACCGTTCCTTGGAAATCCTCAGCTTGAAATACAACCCGTATTTAGGGGAGAGAGATTTGGAAATATTGTCGTAACAATGAAGGGAACAGATTTGGCAACATGGGGAACGAGTCATGTTCGTGCTAAGCGTAGTGAGGATGGTGGAAAAACTTGGGGGCCAGAAATTGTCATTGCTAAACCTGGATTTCAGCCGGGAGGTCTCACAGTAAATGAGACTAATGGAGACATTTTTACTTTTATCGAAGAGAGACATCCGCCCGCACCAATCACAGTATATAAAAGTAAAGATGACGGCAAAACATGGAATAAAGTTGATGTTAAAATTAATCCTGATTCAAATGGCAATGATCCTTCCATGCATATGAATGAACACGGGATCACATTAAGGCATGGTAAATTTAAAGGAAGAATGATTAGGCCAACCCGTTGGTATGCTGGAAAGAATGACAGGAGTCTTTGGCCAAAACATTATACTAACGCTATTTATAGTGACGACGGGGGTGAAACTTGGGAAACGAGTGATCCTTTTCCTGCCAAAGGAACTGGTGAAGCCACTCTTGCGGAATTGAGCGATGGGACAATTTATTATAACACAAGAAGACATTGGGCCGAGGAGGGAGCTGATCCCAAGAGAAGATGGACTGCAACAAGTACTGATGGAGGAAAAACTTGGACTAATTTAAAATTTTGTAAGATTCTTCCAGATGGTCCTCAAAATACTAATTATGGTTGTATGGCAGGGCTTACTCGACTCGCCGTTAGTGGAAAAGATATACTAGTTTACAGTAATTGTGATAGTGAAGGTGGACGTAAACAAGGTACAGTATGGGCTAGTTTTGATGGTGGTAAGTCGTGGCCAATAAAGCGTCTTGTATTTGCTGGTAATCATGCTTATTCATCAATCACTTCAGGTCGTCCGGGAACTAAAAGTGAAGGAATGATCTTCCATCATTTTGAGGGAGGGCCTAAAGGAGGTTCAGCTGTTGCCACATTCAACCTATCTTGGATCCTTGGTGGGGAAAAGACTGGCGATGGTGAATTGCCCTCATGGATTAATTAAGGTAATGGAGTATTAGGAGGAACCGCTCTTTCTGGATATTTTCCATTGAAGACCATCATTTGTTCCTGGGTTTGTACAGTTGTGAATGATTCGTCAATTTTACCTTCTTCATTTTTAACTAGGTTTAAATTCAGTTTAAGATGTTTTGCTAAAAAGGGGTAAGCCGCCATTCGTTTAGATAAGCCATAGTCATGACCTTCGCTTTTAAAGTGAGCGTTTTCAACATCACTCCCTGCGCCAAATAAATCATAAACATATTTAACATATGGGTATTCTGTTTTCGGAGTCATTAGTGTCCAATCCTTTCCATTAGAAATGATAAGTTGAGGTCTTGGTGCAGCAAGGGCAGCAATCTCAGCATTATTTGTTTTATGAAATGAACTCCAGTGAATAGGCATTCCGCTTTCACAAGCGCAACCACCAAAAAAATGCGCTGAGACCTGACAAACTGGTACAGATACTTTTATTCTTTCATCTAGAGCTGAAAGAATAAAGGTCTGAGTTCCACCACCTGAACAACCAGTCATACCAATTCTTTTCTCGTCAACTTTAGGTAAGCTTAAAATAAAATCCAAAGCTCGCATACTATTCCAAGTTTGAAGTCTAAGTATTTCTGGTGTTCGCCTGTGGTCCCAGCCTACTTCTTTAGAGTCCCCGTATCCAACCATATCATATTGAAAAACAACTGAACCCATCTTTGCTAAAACTGCACAACGAGTTTGTCTGGCAGCATTGAATCGACCGCCGTGTCCATGAGGGCACAAAATGCCTGCAAGGTCCCCTTTAAATCCTAATGGCTTGTAAAGAGTGCCGGTAACAAAATGCCCTGGCCAACTCTCGATAGCAACGTTTTCAGTTGTGTAACCTTTGTGAATTTGCTTTTTAACATAAATAGGATTTAGCGGTTTTCTTTCTGGAAGTTTACTAAGTTTTGCCCCTTGTAGAATTCCTTTTAAAAGAATTGATTTTCTTTTCTTCCAGCTATCAAGGTCTTTAATTTTTTCGCGATTAGACTTTAATTCAGCTGCAGCTTGATCCGGCTTTTGAGCATGTCCTACTCTGAGTTTTGGTTTTGAGTATAATTGTCCAACATGGATGGAGCTTATAAGGGTGAGGGTAAGTGCTAGTTGTTTCATACCTTTAATTTTTTAAATAATAGATTAGTACAATGCTCTATTTTCAGTCAACCCAGACTGTGATTCATTTTTATTCTCTTGGGTTATTTTATTACTAAGGTTTCGAAAATTCTAAAAAACAAGATATGAAGGATCTATTTTGAAATGCTGAAAAATTTCTTTCCAATTTATAGTTAACAGAAAACTTTACTGAGCACCCTTCACGTGCTTATAAAGTTCAAGAGCTTCGGCACGAGATTTTCGTAAATCGACAATAGGATTGGGATAAGTTTTTCCTAGTTCGACACCTGACTCTAAGAGAGTTTCTAAAGGTGCTTCCCAAGGTTTATGCAAATATTTTTTAGGGAGTTTTGATAACTCGGGGCAGTATTTTTTGACGTAATCGCCGTTGCCGTCAAACTTTTCACCTTGTAGGACTGGATTGAATATTCTGAAAAAAGGAGCGGCATCTGCACCGGATCCGGCAACCCATTGCCAGCTTGCACAGTTAGCTGCCAAGTTAGCATCAACGAGGCAATCCCAAAAGCAAGATTCACCATCTCTCCAGTCAATATTAAGATTTTTTACTAGGTAAGATCCAACTATCATTCTTACGCGGTTGTGAATATAACCAGTCTGCCAAAGTTCTCTCATGCCTGCATCCACTATTGGCACGCCTGTTAAACCTTTTTTCCAAGCCTTAAATTTTGACCCCCCACTTGACCACGGATATTTATCAAATTTCTCGTTAAAATTTTTGTTAGTGATGTGTGGAAAATGATAAAGCAAATAATAACTAAATTCTCTCCATCCCAATTCGCTTAGGTAATGGTATAAATCCCTGTCAACATTTTCTATATTTTGGTTTGATAAGGCAGCATGCCAGACCTGATTTGGTGAAATCTCACCGAAGTGTAGATGAGGGCTTAATCTGGAAGTTCCCTTAACGCCTGGAAAGTCTCTACCAACTTTGTAATTTTGAACGTGACCATCTAGGAACCGATCTAACTTCTTCAATGCGCCTTCCTCGCCAGGACTCCATGTCTTTTCCATAGTCTTATACCATTCTATTTTTGGCATCAGTTCTAAAGATTCTACATCGAATCCATTATTTAATGTTATTACCTTGATTTTGTTTGGTTTGGCTTCGGGAATCCTTGGTGAATCTGAGTTCAAGCACCCTTTACGATAAAAGGGGGTGAATACTTTATAAGGAGTACCGGACTGATTGAGTATTTTCCATGGTTCCCAAAGTAGTGAGCCATTGAAGGTTGTCACTTTTGAACCATTTCCTTCTAATTTCTTTTTGAGGGTCTTATCCCTTATAATTTGCCATGGTTCGTAATTTTTATTCCAGACTACTGTTGAAGCGCCTGATTCATTTACTAATTTAGGTATTATCTTTTTGGGATCCCCTGTGAAAGTAATTAACCCACCATCAAGATCTTTATTGAGTGAGATTAGGGATTGGTGTAGCCACCATTTTGATGCGCTGCCGATTTGTTTATTTTGATGATTGTGATTGTCCTGAATGTAAATGGGAATAATGTCTCCTAAGCGACACGCTTCATTGAGAGCCGGATTGTCAGTGATCCTCAGGTCATGCCTGAACCACATAATGGTTCTGTTATTATTCATCTATAATTTACTTTAAACGATTACCAGATGTGTCTGGATTTCAATGAATAGTAACGAAGACTAAGCAAATAATCCTTTAATTTGGTGAACATCCAAATTTTACAATCTGAAACTTGAAGAATCGCTAAGAATCATATTTAAATGTTTTTCTGAAAAACTCTCATAATTCCTATTTACTAAATATGAAAAAAATCCTAACTATTTTTTTTCTTCTCTCCCTTTTTTCTTTTTCCAATCTTTCGGCAAAACCAAATATTCTTTGGATTTCTGCTGAGGACATAGGTAGACATTTTGGATGTTATGGAGACCCGCATGCTATTACTCCAAATATAGACAAGCTTGCCACCGAAGGAACTCGTTTCACCAATGCCTACACCACGGCTGGTGTTTGTGCTCCGTGCAGAAGTGGAATAATCACGGGTATGTACCAGAATAGTATAGGAACTCACCATATGCGCTGTAACGCATCGCTTCCTAGTTGGCTTAAACCTTTTCCGATGCTGCTCAGAAATTCAGGTTATTATTGCACAAATAATTCTAAGACCGATTATCAATTTTCAAAGCCATCAGTGAGAGAGATTTGGGATCAGAGTGGCTCCAGAGCTCACTGGAAAAATAGGAAAGAGGGTCAGCCGTTTTTTGCTGTCTTCAATTATACAGGCTGTCACGAAAGTGGAATCGCATCTATAAATAAATATAAAGCTGTCACTGCTAATTTGAAACCTGATCAGAGACAAGATCCTGAAAATATTTCAACACTGCCTCCTTATTATCCTGATACCCCGGTTGTCAGAGAAGATTGGAAGAGAAATTATGAGCTAATTACTGCGATGGACTCTTGGGCTGGATCTTTAATTAATGAAATTAAAGAGGCAGGATTGTATGAGGACACGATAATTTTTTTCTGGTCTGATCATGGGGTGGGTTTACCTAGGGCAAAGCGATGGCTTTATGATTCTGGAACACATGTTCCACTTATTGTTCGCATTCCTGGTCAGGAAGCTGGAAAAGTTGATACCCAATTGGTGAGTTCTATTGATTTCGGTCCAACTGCTCTAAATTTGGCGGGAGTTGAATATCCCAAAAAATTGCAGGGGAGAGCCTTTCTTGGTGAAAATCTTTCTTCTCCTAGGCGATATATTTTTGGAGCAAGAGATAGAATGGATGAGAGATATGATATTATTCGTGCAGTGTTTGATGGTCGCTTTCGCTACATACGAAACTTTGAACCTTTAAAGCCTTATTATCAGTATATGAATACGCCGGAAAAGGGGGCCACAATGAGAGAAATAAGAAGGGCTGAAAAAAATTTCAATCTCAGTCGGGTAGGTAAGCTTTTTTCATCAGGAATAAAGCCTGTTGAAGAGCTCTACGATTTAGCAAAAGACCCTCATGAAATAAATAATTTAGCTAGTAATTCTCAACATGTATCTACGATTAAAAAATTGAGAGAAGCGATGTCCAATTGGCAATCAAGTATTGGAGACGTTGGATTGATTCCTGAAGCAGAAATTGAGATTCAAGAAAAAAAATCAAGTTCGAGGTTTGAAATAATGAACGGTAGTGAATCTGACGCTGATCAAATTCAGAAATTAGTAAGTGTAGCTACTAAAGCTTCCGAGGGTCTGTCGTCTCTGCCAGATTTAATGAATGCTTCAAAGAGTAAAGATCCCGTGATTCGTTATTGGGCAATGACAGGCATTGGTAATATTGGCGAAAAGGCTGGTTCAAAAGCAGAGGAAATTGCAATTGAGGCGATGAAGGATAATTCTCCAAGTGTAAGGATAGCCGCGGCTAGAGCAGTTGCCAAATTCGGTCAATTAAACTTAAAACCTGCTCTTGAAGTGTTAAAAAATGAACTAAAATCAGATCATCAATGGGGCCGGCTAGCCACAACGATAGTCATAGACGAAATGGATGAGGATGCTCGTCCGTTGATAAATGACCTGAAGAAGGTTCTAAAGACGCGTCAGCCAAATAAATATATTATCAGAGTAGCAAATCGTGCCTTAAATGATTTACTTGGAACTAACAATCAGGTTCCTTAAGTGTTAATTTATCTTTTCTATAATCAAACATCTCGTCACTTCGATTCACATGAACGTCTTTAAAATTATTACTTTATTATTCTTTCATTCTATTCTGTTTGTTTACGCATCTGAGGAATGGATTGAGTTATTTGATGGTAAGTCGACTAAGGGTTGGCAACCCCGGTCTGAGGTCGTTTCATTTGAAGCCAAAGATAGTGAATTGTACCTCTTAAGTAAAACTAACTGTTGGGTGACTACGGACATTCAGATGAGTGATTTTGAAGCCGAGATAGAAGTTCTTATGCCTGAATATGAAGGTTTTAATTCTGGACTGGCTTTTCGATGTGTAGGAAAGAAAGGTCGCCCTAAGGGCTATCAGTGTGAAATAGATAGAAAAAAACCAGCTGGTATTTACGGTATTGGCAACGGTGGTTGGTTATATCCTGGAAAAGGAGAAGGGAAAGAATTTGAAGATAAAATTAAAGGTCATTTTAAAAAAGATGATTGGAATCATTTTAAAGTTAGGGCTGTTGGTCAAAGAATTCAGACTTGGTTAAACGGGCATCCGGTTGCAGATATTGAGCATGGAAAAATATTGAAAGGATATTTTGGCATTCAGCATCATGGAAAGGGTGGAGTTGTAAGATTTAAAAACATAAGAGCGCGTCAAATTTCTACAAAAGAGAGTTCACAAAAAATTTTAGAAAGACCTAACATATTATGGATAACGGCTGAAGATATGAGCCCAACATTAGGTTGTTATGGAGACAGTTATGCCATTACTCCTAATATTGATAAATTGGCAAATTTATCCACGAGATACTCAAATGCATTTGCAGCCTCTCCTGTTTGTTCTCCTTCTAGATCTGTCCTTATTACGGGAATGCACAATGTGTCCACCGGAACACATCAGATGCGATCAGGGTTCCCGTTGCCAAAGGGAGTTAAAGGATTTCCAGCCTATTTAAGAAATGCGGGCTATTTCACAACGAATAATGTTAAAACTGATTATAACACTAGTGATGCTCAGCGATTGATTGATGAGTCATGGAACGAATCGAGTTCAAAGGCTCATTGGAGAAACCAAAATCGTAAAAAGAATCAGCCATTTTTTTCTGTTTTTAACATTATGACTAGCCATCAGTCCCGAACTATGGTTTGGCCGTATTCTGTTTTTAAAAAGCATGTCCAATCGAAGTTGTCGGCTTCAGAAATTCACGACCCCAAAAATGCTCCAGTTCCTGAATATTATCCTGACACCCCATTAATACGGAAAAATATAGCGCGGTACTATGACTGTGTTACTGCCATGGATAAACGAGTTGGTGAAATTATGAGTCAGTTAAAAGAGGATGGATTAGCAAACGACACGATTGTCTTTTTCTTTTCGGATCATGGTTCTGGCATGCCTCGTCATAAGAGACTCTTGCATGATACTGGCATGAAGGTGGCGATGTTAGTACACATCCCTGAAAAATGGAAACATCTCAGACCAACTTTACCCGGTGCTTTCTCAGATCGATTAATCGGTTTTGTCGATTTTGCTCCGACGGTTCTTGGTTTGGTGGGAGTTCAATCTCCCGAATATATGCAAGGACTACCTTTTATTGGAGCTAATTCAAACATGGAAAGAAAGTACGTACATGGCAACAGAGACAGGGTAGATGAGGTTTTTGATTGTTCGCGATCAGTGAGAAATAAAAGGTGGTTGTACATAAGAAATTACAATCCACATCTTTCTTGGAGTCAGCCCTCTGTATTTTCTGATCTTGGAGAAATCCGGCACGAAATTTCTCAAAAATACAATGAGAACATTGATGCTGCCACAAAAGCCCAGAAGCATTTTTCATCAGCTAATAAACCAATTGAAGAATTATACGATTGTGATGCCGATCCGGACAATGTTCGAAATTTAATTTCGACAAACCTATCGAAGGAAACTAGCGAAATACTCAGTACCTTACGAAAAGAGTTAATTGATTATCGAGAGTCTGTTGGAGATTTGGGAGCTCTTCCTGAAAGTGAAATGCGTCGTTGGGTGAAGACAGAAGGAAGTCCTATGAGAGATATTGTCATTGGCAATACTGATCATTCTCCGAATTTAAAAAGGGCATGGGCAGCCGCTGACAGAGTAGGTTCCAAAAACTCTAAGCAGCTGTTGAAACTTCTAAAAAATGGAAATGTTAACGAAAGGTATTGGGCGGCAATTTCATTGAGAAATAGTTTTTTTGATGATGTAAATATGCACCAAAATGTTTCTGAGTGGATGAATGATGTCGCTCCTTCAGTAAGAATTGAGATCGCTGCTTGGTTAGCTTGTTTCCCAGACCAAAGAGGAGTTGCTCTCGATAGATTAGTTAAAGATCTTGGGCATTCTGATTGGGCCGTAGCTTTGCAAGCTTGTCGAGCCATTGAATTATTAGGACCTAAGGCAAAACCGGTTTTAGAGCCTATGAAGCGAATTTATGCAAAGACTCGAAATGAACCTGGTGATAATAATTTTTTCATCGCTTTTTCAAGTGGTGCTTTTCTTGATAAACTTGGAGAAAAAACAGTTCCTTGGGATTTTACTCCTGGAGCTGGAAGCTTTATGCCTCCGAAAAAGAAAAAATAATATAAAGTCATCGTTTTTGATATGTCGATAAATGGCTTTTCCTTAGGGCTCAGATTTGATAGGATTATCAGATGAAAGTTGGAATCGTTGGTTATGGTTGGGTCGCCGGCGCCCACATTGATGCGCTGAACTCCATTGAAGGTGTTGAAGTTTCAGCCATCTACTCATCTCGTTCTCAGGACGATAATGCATTAAGTAAAAGGCACGGTTCTTCAATTAAGTCTTATCAGAATTTGGATTCGATGATTGACTCTGAGAATTTAGATGTCATTTCCATTTGCAGTTATCCTGCTCAACATAAGGATCATGTGATAGCCTGTGCTAAAGCGGGTAAGCACCTAATTATTGAAAAACCTCTAGCGTTATCTATCGAGGACTGTGCCGAGATTCGGTCTGTAGTGGATGAAAACAAAGTAAAAACTTGTGTCTGTTTCGAATGTCGGTATTCCAGTCAATTCTTGGCGACTAAAGCTGCTATTGATGAGGGTCTTATAGGATCAATTCACTATGGAGAGGTGGATTATTACCATGGCATTGGGCCTTGGTATGGCCAGTTTCGATGGAATACAACCAAAGAAAATGGAGCCAGTAGTTTGCTTTCGGCTGGCTGTCATGCATTAGATGCTTTATTGCTTTGCATGGACGGTGATGTTGAGGAAGTCAGTTCTTACGCTTCTTCATCCAAAAGTGAGATTTTCTCAGGTTATGAATATCCCACTACAACGACAACTATTATAAAGTTTACTGATGGTCGTGTTGGCAAGGCTGCTTCATGTATCGATTGTCTGCAACCTTACTATTTTCATACGCATCTAGTTGGTTCTGAGGGCAGTATCCTTGATGATAAATTTCACTCTGAAAAACTTTCTACTGATAAAACTGAATGGAGTCAGTTATCTATGAAAATGCTAGATTCTGGAGACGTTAGTGATCATCCATATACTACTCAGTTTCAAGCCTTCTTTGATTCTATTGCTGATGGAAAAGAAATGCCAATGACCTCTCTCACTGATGCATATAAAAGCTTTGAGGTTATTTTTGCAGCAGATAAATCTGTTGAGCTGGGCAGATCAGTTAAACTTTCGGAGTTTTCAGGTGCCTAGTGTAATTGCCATAGTGGCTCACCCGGATGATATCGAATTTCTATTCGCTGGGACAATGCTTCAGCTTGCCGCAAGAGGTTGGGATTTGCATTATATGAATATTTCTAGTGGTAACTGTGGATCAATTGAAATGAATTCTGCGGTGACTCGTAAAACTCGCAAGGAAGAGGCTATGAAAGCTGCTTACCTGTTGGGAGCAAAGTTTCATCCTTCCATTTGTGATGATTTAGAAATTGTATACTCAGTTGATTTGTTAAGACAACTCGCATCGATAATTCGAACTGTTGAGCCTGATGTCGTCCTGACTCATTCGACTGATGATTATATGGTTGATCATATGGAGACAGCTAGGCTTGCAGTTACAGCTGCATTCTCTCATGGGATGCCTAACTTTAAAACGGAACCAAAGACTTCTCATTTAGTAGATCATAATGTCAGTCTCTATCATGCAATGCCTCATGGTCTAGTTGATAGTTACAGAAAGAAAGTAATTCCGGAAGCATATGTGGATATTACTTCTGTAATTGATACGAAGCGTTCTGCTTTGGCGGAGCACCAAAGTCAACATTCTTGGTTAGAGGCAAGCCAAGGAATGAATTCATACCTCAGGTCCATGGATGAAATGTCAGAGCAGGTGGGGCTTCTCTCTAGAAAGTTCAAATATGCTGAAGGTTGGCGAAGAAGGCTACACATCGGATTCAGTAAAGAGGATCAGAATCCTCTCAAGGATGCCCTTGGAGATATGTATTATTCTGAACCTAATTATTTTCAAAACGACTAAAAAAATGGCCAGAAAGTTAAGTACTATTGCCCCAGATTGGTGGGATTATACAACCCTAGAAAATGATCTAATTAGTGATGCTGCATCATTGACTGCAAAGGATCTTGAACAACTTTCTCGTCCCGGGTTTAGAGTTGTCATGTATGACACCTTAGAGGACTTTTATCTTGCTGAGGCATTAGAGTATATTTCTTCTTGGAAAGAAGCTACTTCGGATAATCCTGTTGGGATTTGTGGACCCATTGGTCCTACAGAACAACTACCTCTTGTTGCAAGATTAGTTAACGAATTAAAGTTGAATTTATCGGATGCTCACTTTTGGGGAATGGATGAATGGCTTGGAGACGATGGCAAAGAGGTTCCCACCTCCCATCCTCTTTCTTTTGAAAGAGCTGACCGCGAACTTTGTTTTGAGAGAATTGATGATGAATTAAAAATCCCTGAGTCGAATCTACATTTTCCAGCTGCGGATACTTCAAATTTTATTGAATCATGGGACGGAGTTCGGTGCGCTTTGATGCAGGGTGGTCAAGGGGATATCAAGCATTGGGCCTTTAATGATCCTCCTAGGCGTGATGGTGAGAATAAGGATGAGCCACCTTCGCCTGAAGATTATAGAAAATTAAGCACTCGGATTGTCGAGTTGCATCCAATAACCCTTGCTCAGAATGCAAGGACTTCAGGGGGGGGTAATATTACTCTAGTACCTGAAAAAGCCATTACCGTTGGTCCTGTACAAACATGGAAATCTGATAAGGTCTCAATATGGCAGGCAGGTACCCACGATAATCCATTTGGTCAACGATTGACAGCTCTCATGATCTCCAAAGGTATTGCAGATTCTGCTGTTCCAATGTCACTTCTAGCTGATCATCCAAATGTTCAGTTTAATTATTTTAGAGGAGGACTAGGGACTTGCGAAATCGAGATGCATTAAATTAACAAGACAAATTCTCAAACTTCATGCTAGTATAAGATATGGCCAAAAATACTCTCACTCGTCGCAAATTGTTAGCCACATCAGGAGCTGCTGTCTCACTTAACATTGTAAAATCAGGAACCTTATTTGGAGCCGAAAATAGTGCACTCAGTAAGTTGTCGGTTGGCTTTATTGGTATGGGTGGACAAATTCAAGGCCATGTTAATAATCTTGTTAATCAGGGGCAGCACGTAGCTGCTTTTTGTGATGTCGACCGTAGTCAGATTGAAAAATCAATGAATAGACATAAAAATCATGTCAAAGATTGTAAGCCTTACGAAGATTACAGAAACTTATTAGAAAAAGAAAAATCACTTGATGCCGTTGTTATAGCCACACCTGATCATTGGCATGCGCCAATTTGTAAAGCAGCCATGGCCGCAGGAAAGCATGTTTACTGCGAAAAACCCCTCACACATACAATTAAAGAGGCTAGAGAATTAAGAGAATTGTCCAAAGCTTCAAAAGTGGTTACCCAAACGGGAAATCAGGGAAGTGCATCTGCAAATTTGAGACGGAGTATGGAACTGATTGATGCCGGTGTTTTTGGACCGATCAGAGAAATTCATGTTTGGCATCCGAAACATAATTGGCCTAGTGGAGGTGTGAGACCTGCTGGCTCTGATCCAGTACCCAAGGGGTTGAATTGGGATGCTTGGTGTGGCCCTGCACCCGTTCGTCCTTACAAAGAGGGTCTTTATCATCCGGTCAAATGGCGTGGATGGTATGACTTTGGCAACGGGTTTATTGGCGATTTCTGCTGTCACTCTTTTAATTTAGCGCTCAGATCACTTCACTTGGATTATCCATCTAAGATTTCATTCACTGGTGAAGGTTTTGGTACTGAAACTTTTGCAAAATCATGTTCAGTAAAATATCACTTTTCCAAAAATGATAAACGTTCCCATGATGTTGATTTGAATATTTATACCGGAGGTGGAAAAGACGTTCCTCCGGATTATGTCGTAGAGGCAGCTGTGAAAACTTTTGGAAGTTTGCCAAGAGTGGGCTGTATTTTTATTGGAGATAAAGGAATGCTTTCTTCAGGTTTGTGGAATTCTCAGTGTTATATAAAAATGAACGGTGAAGAAAAGTTTGTTGGTGAGGGGAACCATGATGCATCTAAAGTTGTTCCTCAATCTATTCCTAGATCAAAGGGGCATATGCATGAATGGGTTGATGCTTGTAAAGGTAATGGAAAGACTTTTGCAGATTTTGATCACGGAGGACACCTAACTGAAATTGGTCTTTCAGGTATCGTAGCCTTAAAAATGCAGAAAGCTATTGAATGGGATGGGGTGGCAATGAAAGTAAAAGGTCACCCTGAAGCTGACGCTTTTGTAGATAAAGAATATAGAAAAGAGTGGTTGTAAGATGTCATTGAACTTTTTCAAGCATCAGTAGACGAAATTCAATAGACTCGTCTCCGGGTATTTCCAATGCTTGGAGTGTAAGTTCACCTTTGCCTTTATTTAATTTAAATTCCCCCATTTTTAGTTCCTTGAAATCTTTAACGTAGGATTCTCTACGTTTAACGCGATCATTTTCTTGGCCTCTTGCAGGCACTTGATGAGGAGTAATGAACTTGTGCGTAATTTTAGAATCATTGTGGCTTAATTCGAGTACAGTTCCCTCATTACCATTGGTGAGGGCATAATGTATTGAAACTTCATAAATGCCTGTTGAGCCAACTTCGCAATCCCAAGTAATTTTATCTTCTATACTTTTCCAATTAGCAAAGTAAGAACAATTTGGAGCTCTTCCGGATCGTGTGATTC
>Ga0209404_10001542_pt1 | contig 15362 bp, 10 predicted proteins | sample TroAtlMetagenome_2_FD_187447 | JGI IMG/M metagenome (GOLD analysis project Ga0209404, IMG submission 187447) | Marine eukaryotic phytoplankton communities from Atlantic Ocean - Tropical Atlantic ANT8 Metagenome (SPAdes) (version 2) | ecosystem: Environmental > Aquatic > Marine > Oceanic...
TAGTGGTCAAGTTACAACAATTACAATTTCAAATCCAGGTTCAGGATTTACATCTACACCAACAATTACAATTACACCTAATGCTTTAGATACTTCTGCTACAGGAGCAACAGCTACAATAGCACTCTCAGCAGCACAAGGTTCAACAGCATTAGAAGAAAGAAATACTTCTTATCTAGTAGACAATCAAATCCCTGCTTTTATTAAAGAAAATTATTCTGGTTTTGTAACATTCCTTAAAAAATATTACACATTTATGGACCAGGCTGGTAAGCAGGGTGATAGTATAATAAATTATGAAAGTGATATAGACTATGCTTCAAATGACTTTTTAGAAAAATGGCGTAGAGCTTTAGCTTATGATTTTCCTAAAACAATAAAAACAAATAAAGATTTCTTTTATAAAAGAGCTAAAGACTTTTATGAATCAAAAGGTAGTAGACGATCTATAGAAACATTCTTTAGAGCTTTATATGGTGAAGAAGTTACAGTAGAATATCCAGGACAATACACACTTAAACCTTCAGATGGTGTATATAATGTAGAACGAGCTCTTAAATTACAAGAGTCAGAACATGGAGGTGTAAAAGAACCACTAGAACTTACAGGTAAAAAGATTGATATTCGTTACTACGAAACAACAGGTTCAGTAACAATTTTAAAAACTCTTGGAGCAACAGTAAAAAGAGTTGAAAAGAATACATATCAAACAAACGGATTAACACTACAACGATTTGAGTTGATTGTAGATTTTGATACAGTTACAACAAGAGTAGAAGGACCTGGCGCAGGTGGAGCAGCAACTGCTACAGGTTGGGATACAGTTTCAGCAACAACAATAACAGCAGGTGGTTCTGGTTATTCTAGTGCACCAACAGTAACATTTACAGCACCTACATCAGGAACAACTGCTACAGGAACAGCAACAATAGCCTCAGGCGCTGTTACAGGTATTACAATAACTAATGCAGGAACAGGATATGATAGCACACCAACAATTTCATTTAGTGGAGGTGGTGGATCAGGTGCTACTGCTACAGCAACCACAGGTGTTATAACAGGATTTACAGTATCAAATGGTGGTGGAGGTTATCACGCAGCACCTATAGTTTCTATATTTCACGCATCAGGTACAGGAGCAACAGCTACTTCATCTGTAAGTAATGGTGTTATTACAGGAATATCTGTTACAGCAGGAGGTAGTGGTTATACAAGTGCACCGACAATAGAGTTAGACACAGATGGCCTTAAATCTTATGTGGTAGATGATGGTGCAGCAAATGCAGCTAACGATATATATGGTTACCTTGTTAGAGTATTAACAGGAGTAACATTTAAAACATACTCTGGTTCAGCATCAGATGCTGGATTTAAAGTAGGACAGATTTATTTAATAAACGAAACAGGCGATGATGGAAGAGGATATGCCGTAACAGGTTATTTTGCAGAGGACTACACATTTAAAGGTGGGGCCAACGATGCGTATGTAAGAATTACCTCAGTTACAACAGCAGGACTTCCAGCAACATTTACAGTTATTAATCCTGGTTCAACATTCTTAAACGCATCAACAGATATACCATTAGTTTCTCCATCAGGAGAAACATGTACGGTTACAATCGCAACCGGTTACCTTTTTGAATATGAAGGTAAGTGGAAAGATGATAGAGGTAAATTATCAGATGTGAATGTAATTCAAGACAACAAAAGATATCAACCATATTCTTATGTTGTCAAATCCAATGTTGCACAAACAACATGGGATAGAAAATTAAGAGACACAGTACACCCTGCAGGTATGGAGGTGTTTGGAGATCTTATTGTAAGGAGTGAAATACTCTTTAACCCAGAATTTATTGTAGAAACAACAGGTACAATATTCTATAAATTTATAGCAACAGATGAAGTTAATACATCTGAGACAATGGCTAAATTTGTAGATTATAATTTAGCAACAACAACTACAGCATCTGAAAATCATGGCATTGCATTTACGCAAGGCACACATACAGAATCTATATCAGCCTCAGATCAAGGCAATCAACCATATGTTGAGGATGGATATTGGAATGATAGTACAGATGGCACAGTCGCAGATAACTATTGCCTAGGCGATGAACAATTTGATTGGTCTATGGGCAAAGTATTAACTGATTCAGTTTCAATAGCTGATAGTATTGCTACTGGAGTTTCATACATTAGAGGACTTACAGACGGGGCAAATGCAACAGATGTACTACAAGTAGGACATGAAAGAGACTTTGCAGATACCCTAACAGTAACACAAGCATTTGTATTACATGCACAACACGCTAAGACTGAAGCAGTCTCAATTGCTGATGTAAATACAATTCAATTAAATAAAGGAGTTTCGGAAACATTAAGCAGTTCCGACGCTCTAGACAGTATAAATACAAGTAAAGAACTAACAAACACCATAGCTGACATTTCAGAACTGGTAGCTAAAGCACTAAGTAAACCAGCAGTAGCTGATAGTGCAACGGCAACAGATACAGGAATAGGATCAATACAAGACTATGTAGATCCTACTTATTTAAGTGAAGACTATGTTGGACAAGGTTGGACATTTACATAAACATAATTAGGAGATAACAATGTTTAAAAAAGAAGAACTAAAAGTCACAGGCGGACTTAGAGTTGAAATCAAAGACAAAGACGGCAATGTTAAAGATACTAGAGAATTAAAAAATTTAGTAGTAACAGCAGGTTTAGGTTATATAGCTTCTAGAATGAAAGAAGCTACAGCAACAGCTATGGGATGGATGGCTATTGGAACAGGAACTACTGCAGCAGCAGCTGGACAAACAGCTCTAGTAACTGAAGCAGCTCGTCAAGCTCTTACAAGCACAACAGTTAGCTCAAATACAGTAGAATATGTTGCATCATTTGCAGCAGGAACAGGTACTGGCGCTATCACAGAAGCAGGTGTTTTAAACGCCAACTCTGGTGGTACAATGCTATGTCGTACTGTATTTTCAGTAGTTAACAAAGGTGCAAGTGATTCAATGACAATCACCTGGACAATAACTATTTCTTAAGGGAAATAAATGGCACTAATACTTCGTAGACTTGGTAGAGTAGAATTAGCTCGTTCGTTCCACAGGGACATTAAAAATAATAACGACTATTTCCACTTTGCTGTTGGTAGGACATCTCCGTGGACAGATGATACTGTTCCGGAGACTCCTATTGATTCAGACTCTTATATCTCAGAATTTAGAAGAGGTATGATGTTTACACAAAGAATAGATTCTGCAGATGTTTGCTTACTTACAACCAGAAGAAACTGGACAAGTGGAACAGTATATGATGAATATGATGATAACTATTCATCTACATATCAATCACAATCAGGAGCAACAACATTAGCAGATGCTACATTTTTTGTAGTTACAGATGAGTTTAAAGTCTACAAATGTATTAGTAATAATAACAACGGACAATCAACAACTAAACCAACAAGTACAGGAACAGGTGTATTTGAATTGGATGACAAATATAACTGGAAATTTATGTTCCAAATCTCAGCATCAGATCAAACTAAATTTTTAGATGCTGATTATATACCAGTTAGAAAATTAACAGGCAATCCTACACATGATGTTACAGGAGAAATAGATAGCATTAGTGTTACAGCAGGAGGCTCAGGATATACAAGTGCACCAGCAGTAGTTATACAAGGTGACGGCGACGGAACTGCTACAGCTACAGCAACAATAGACACAAACAGTTCTAGTGGCACATACCAACAAGTTACAGGTGTTACAATAAACACATCTGGTTCAGGTTATAGTTTTGCTTTTATATCATTCACAGGCGGTGGAGGCTCAGGAGCAACAGGTTCTGCTAATTTAGGAGATGCAGATTCCTTACCTCCATTACAAAGTGCTGTAGAAGGAGCAGCAGTAACCGGAACATTAGATAGAGTTATTATAACAAATAGCGGTAAAGATTATGCACAAGGCGATGTACAAGTTTCAGTAACAGGAGATGGTACTGGAGCAGAAGCAAGTGCTTATGTTAATTCAGCAACAGGAGCTTTAACAGAAATAAGAGTTACAAATCCAGGTTCAGGATATTCATACGCAAATATAGTTATTACAAATACATCAGCACCAGGAACAAACGCAGCAGCAAGAGGAATTATATCACCACAGGGTGGACATGGTTCTAATGCACCAAGAGAATTGTTTGCTAGTAATTTAGGTATTACAGTAAATTTCTCAGACAACGACAACAGAGATTTAATTTTAGGAAACGATTTTAGACAAATTGGTTTAATAAAAAATATTACAAATTTAAGCAATGTGGTATATACAACAAATACTGCAACATCTTGTTATATAATAAATGTAGCAGATGTAAGTGATTACGCAGCAGATGACGACATAACAACTGACGATGGTGGTAAATTTAAAGTAATACAAATCGATTCAACAAACAAAAATATTTATTTAACATCTGAAATACCTCTAATAACTAATACATCAACATTAACAAATACCACTCAAAGTAAAGCGAGTCTGAGTATAAATAGTGTTACGAATCCAGAAGTTAAGAATTCATCTGGTGAGATAATTTATTTGGATAATAGAAGTCCTATAATTAGATCAGCAGATCAGGTAGAACAGATAAAGGCATTAATTAGGTTTTAACAAATGGCATTAAATTTAAACGCATCACCATATTACGACGATTTTAACGACTCTAATAAATTCCATCGGGTTTTATTTAAACCAGGTGTAGCCGTACAAGCAAGAGAGCTTACACAATTACAAACATTATTACAAGACCAATTAGGAAAAGGTTTTGGTTTTGTATTACAAGAAGGAGCAGTCGTAACAGGGTGTGCAGAAACTGTAAAGATAAGGGAATGGGTTAAGATATTTGATACAGACAACTCCTCGGTTGCAATAGATAATAATACATTAGCAAATTATGTTGGAGACACAATAACAGGTGGAACAACAGGACTTACAGCACAAATTACAAATGTCGCAACAGGAACACAAGGTGCTGCTCCAGCAACAAAACAACTTTATTTCCAATACACAAACGGTTCATCAACACATACAGAATTTCAAACATCAGAAGTACTAACAGTTACTTCTACAGATTCAGGAAGAAATGGAGATACTTTTGTTGTATATACTTCAACTTCATCAACAGATCAAAGAGAACATTACAGAGGCTCTACTAGCGAATACATTCTAGATCCAGGCATTATATATGCCATGGGTTCATTTATTAAGACAGATAAAATAAATACACTAGCAGACAGATATATGAAAACATCTTCTGTAGATATAGGATTTGTTGTAACAGAAGCAACTGTAGGTTCAGCAACAGAATCTTCATTGTTAGATCCTGCACAAGGTTCATTTAACTATAATGCTCCTGGAGCAGATAGACTTAAATATACAGTAGAGTTAAAATCATTCACAGCATCAGATACAAAACCAGAAAACTTTTTCTTATATGTTAAGATAGAGCATGGTGGTCCTGTAAGAGCCAAAATAAAAGATAATCCTTTAGGTGGCCTAGGAAATATTTTAGCAAAAAGAACATACGACGAGTCAGGAGACTATACAGTTTCTGGAATGACAGTTAATCTTAGAGAACATTTAAAAGATTCAGTTCAAACAAATGGTCTATATACAGCAGCAGGTGGCGGTAAAAAATTAGCATTGGTATTGGGTATTGCTCCTGGTGTTAGTTATGTAAGTGGACACAAAAGAACATTAGCAACAACAAAAAGAATTAACTTACAAAAACCAAACGAATTTAAAAACAGAGAAGGTGTTCCTGTTTCAACATCATTTGGTAACTACTTACCAATTACTTATGTTTCAGGAATATGGGATATAGATGGTGGAGCGTCTGTAGATTTATATGACACACTACAAAACGGAGCAGCCTCAGCAGCAGGAACAAAAGTAGGAACAGCAAAAGCAAGACATATAGTATATAGTAGCGGAACAGCTGGCGCAACTGCAGCAGTATATAGTTTATATCTATATGATGTTAAAATGACATCGGGCAATTTTCAAGCTGTTAAAGGTGTAAGATATGAAAACGCTGTAGTAGATGGTATTGCCAATGTTAGTTTAACAGGTTCAATAGCAGAGATAAAAGAAACACAGCAAAATAAAATGCTATTTGCAATACCTAATAAGAATATAAAAACATTAGCATCTGATACAGGTAATACATATGATTACAGTTTCCAATATACAAAAGAATTTGATGCTACACTACATACCTCTGATGGAGATTTAGATATTTCTTTATCAGGAAATGAAACATTTCCTTATGACACATCAAATACAGCTTTAACAGATTCAATTAAAAAAGCAAATATTATTGTTTTATCTAAAGATGGTTATACACAAAATGGTGGAGCAATAGCAGCAGGACAATATATTGATTTGACAGCAGGAACATCTGTTGTTAAATGTTCAGGTTCTCAAAGTATGAATATAGATCTAGGTGGAGCAGTTACTATTCCAGGAGGTGGAGAATCTAGAGATGTTAAAATTTATGTAAATGTTCAAGTAAGCGATACAGCACCAGTTACAAAAGCTCTAGCCACAGGTAGAATTGTTAAAATTGATACACAAACTAATCCAGGTGGAAGTACAGGTCCATGGAATTTAGGTTTAAGTGATGGATTTAAATTAACATCTGTTACAGCAGGAACAAATTCAGACTATTCAACAGGACAAGTAGATTACACAGATCAATTTAGATTCATAAATGGACAAGCAGATAACTTTAAAGGTCATGCAAAAATAGGTAAAGCAGCAGAGGCTAGTTTAAATGTTACTACAAATAGATATCTTGTAGTTACAATTCAACACTTTACAGAAACAAATAACGGGGTATCATTTTCTTGTGTAGATAGTTATCCTGTAGATGACTCTACAAGTCCAGCAGCAAACACAATTAGAACAGAAGAAATACCTGTTTACAGATCTCAAATACATGGAGATTACGATTTAAGAGATTCAGTAGATTTTAGACCTAGATTAGAAGACACTGCTGTTTCAACATCAACACTAGGTAGCGCCTCGGTTAACCCAGTAGAAAGTTTCGTAACAACAAGACCTTCAGGCGGACTTACAAACCCTGTACCAGCATCTACATTTACAACAGATTACAATTATTACAGAGGAAAATCTCTTAGAGTAGTATTAGATAGTGATGGCATATTTAGAGTATTAGAAGGAGCATATGGAGACAATCCAATTATACCTAATCCTCCAGAAGGAACTATGTCATTAGCAACAATTAATATGCCTCCTTATCCATGTTTATCACCTCATAGAGCTAAACAAGTAGGTAGACCTGACTACGGAGCTACAGTAAAACAAATATCAAACAAAAGATTTACAATGAGAGATATTGGAACTCTCGAAACAAGAATAAAAAATCTAGAGTATTATGCCTCTCTAAACTTATTAGAAAACTTTGCTAAAGATCAGACTATTGTAAACTCTGGAGGCACAGACAGATTTAAAAACGGAATTCTAGTAGATGGATTTACAGGACATAATGTAGGAGCAGTTTTAGATCCTGATTATAAGATATCAATTGATCCTAAACTGAAACATGCTAGACCTTTCTTTAATACGGAAGCAATTCCTTTAACAAACTTTACAGATATTTTAACACCTGCTACAGTAACAAATCTAGTGAGAACAGGTAATGTAATAACTTTACCTTATAGATCTCAAGTTTTTAGACAACAACCTTTAGCATCACAGACAGAAAACTTAGCAAAAGAATTAACATTCCATTACAATGGAGAAATTAGTATAACACCTGAAGTAGATAACTGGGTTGCAACAGATGTTCAACCAACAGTTACAACAAACTTTGATGGCAATTACGATGCTTGGGAGAACATGGCAAGTGCTTGGGGAACACAATGGGGTTCTTGGGAAGATGTTGGCGCAGCTCAAGTTTCAAGTACTACACAAACATTAAACACTCAAGGAACAAATAATTCAGGAGTAGGAACAAGCAACTCTTCATTGTTTACAACTACAACAACACAACAAAATCAAACAAGACAAGGTGTATCATTAGATATTAGTGCATCTACAGAATCTCAAAGTTTAGGTGAGAAGGTAATTGATGTAGCTTTTGCTCCGTTTATGAGAAGTAGAGCTATAACCTTTACTGCTTGGAGAATGAAACCTAATACTAGAGTTTATCCGTTCTTTGATGGAGAAGATGTCAGCGAACATTGTGGTCCGACTAGTTCAACAGCTACAGTAACTTATAACACAGCATTGACTACTGACTCAGAAGGTAGGTTATCGGGTAGGTTCTTAATTCCAGAAGGAACATTTAATACAGGCGCTAGACTATTTAAACTAACAGATAGTGCTACAAACAATCAAAATAATTCTAGAACATCAGCTGTTGTAACTTATGAATCTACAGGTTTAAGACAAAAAGTACAAGAAGATATTATTTCTTTAAAAACAGCAAATGTAAATGCAAATATATCTACAGAAGATAGAACAACAACAGATATATCCACAGACATTTCAATTGGAGCAGGAACACCTTTACCTCCTCCACCAGCACCGGTTATTATTGATAATACAGTAACAATAACAGAAGTGATTGAAGTACCGGTTATTGAAACAGAGGTTGTTACAGAAATTGTAACAGTAATAGAAACAGTACCAGGTACTCCTATAAATGTTGACACTTCAGGGCACGGCGATCCTGGACCTTCAGATCCTATCTTCGATACCATTACGGTTGATCCGGTTGAAGAGACACCCCCGGTATTTGTTGATTTTGGCAATAACTTTGATTTTGAATTTGATCTTTGGGAAACAATAGGTGGCGATTGGGGAGGTTTTTCTTTTGATCCACTAGCACAAACATTTAAGGTTGAAGCTGTACCAGGCGGTATTTTCTTAACAGATATAGAAATATACTTTAAAACAAAACCAGCATCAGGTAATAATGGAGTTACATTAGAAATTAGAGAAGTAATTAACGGAGTACCTGGTCCTAAAGTAATACCTGGTGGTAGGCAATATATCTCTAGAAGCAACATTAAAACATCAACAGAGAGTGGTGGTGTTACAACATATAATGGAACAACATTTAGATTCCAAGATATGTTATATCTTAAAAATAATACAGAGTATTGTTTTGTTCCTAAACCAGAAAATGACGACACAGGGTATGAACTTTGGATTGCACAATTAGGTGAAAATCAATTTGGAACAACAAATAGAGTAGACAAACAACCAGCAGCTGGTATGATGTTCTCCTCAGCTAATGATAGAACTTGGAGTGCTCACCAAGATAAAGATATAATGTTTACAATAAGAAGAGCACAGTTTCTAAAGAATACAGAATTCACAGGCCACCTAGTAAACAGAAAACAAGATTGGATGAACTTTACTTGGGGAACAGGTAAACCTACAACAGAAAGTTTCTTATCAGGAGAATTACTTAATGGATTTTCATTCACTATAACAGGTGGAGGTACAGGATATACAAGTGCACCAACAGTTGGAGTAACAAGAGGCTCAGGAGATACAACAGGAACAGGTTTAGCAATTACAGCAACAGTATCGGCTGGAGCAATAACAGGATTGACAGTTACAAATCCAGGTTATAATTATACAGCAGCACCTACACTTACATTCACAGGTGGTGGAGGAGGTTCCGGTGAGAACATTACAGTTACACTTAATAGAGGTCTTGTAGATAAATGGAATAGTTTAGATAAACAAGCAACAGTAGATGTTACTGCAGGTAAGTTTACAACAGGAATGCTTGTAGGATCTTCCTTAGGATATGGCACAATAGAAAGTTTTACAGATAAAGTAGTTAATGATGTTGCACTTAACTTTGGAATGTTAGAACCAGCAACAGGAGTATCAACAACAACACATGTTGCTTTAACAGATACAGGAGCAGGTTCAGCCAATACAGGAACATACGAAGGTGTAGATATTAATGCTACAAATACACTAACAAAAGAAAAAACAATTTACAGTAATAGTAACGAACAAACAACATATTCTGATACAAGAACAGGTAGAGTTAGAGTTAAAATGTCAACTAACTCAGACAATTATTCACCTTATATAGATTTAGCACAATCAGATCTATTATGTATTAAGAACCATGTAAATAATAGTACTACAAACGAAACAGGAAGAACAGGTGGTAACGCATCATCTAAATATATAACAAGGCGTGTTATATTAGAAGAAGGAATGGATGCTGAAGATTTACAAGTTTATATAGACGCAGCGATACCATCAACAGGTTCTCTTAAAGTATATGGTAAATTCTTAAACGCAGCAGATCCTGGAGATTTCCAAGAAGATTTAAATTGGGTTGAACTAGAATCTAATACATCTCCTAAAGAGAATACAGAAGAATTTGCAGAGTATAGTTATAAAATACCAGCAAAATCAGGTGGTGTAGGAGTAAATGGTACTGGAATATTAGAGTATGATTTAAGCGTTGTACCTAGTATATCAATGACAGCCAATGGATCTGGTTATACATCAGTTCCAGCAGTAGAAATTTCAGGTGGCGGAGGCTTTGGAGCTACAGCCGTTGCCACAGTAGATGGAAGTAACCAGGTTTCAGCGATTACAATAACAAATCCTGGACGAGGTTATACAAGTGCTCCAGGAGTTACAATTAGTGGAGGAGGTGGCTCAGGAGCAACGGCAGATGCAGCAACTCCAACAACAGTAACATACACGGGCTATAAAACATTTGCAGTTAAGATAGTTCCTTTAACGACGGATACTTGTAAAGTTCCTAAGTTTAAAGATTTAAGAGCTATAGCATTACAGGTTTAATATGGCAGAATTTAAAAAAGACATTATAAATATAGAAAACGATAGAACAATCGTAAGAGATAAAAATTCTAAAGCTCTATTGAGTGTCAATTACGAAGGACTAAAGGCTTATAAAATTCAAAGAAATAGAAATAATAAAATTCTAGAGTATGAAAATGATATAAATACTTTAAAGAAAGACGTAACTGAAATTCGAACAGCATTGGAATTATTAGTTAAAAAATTAACATAGGACAGATAAATGGCAACAATAACATTAAGATCATCGAAAGGAAGTCCGTTAACCAATAATGAGGTTGACGCTAACTTCACTAATCTTAATACTGCCAAATATGAAGCATCGGATAACATATCTGTAGGAACAATAGCTGGTTCAACACTGACTCTAACAAGTAATTTGAGTGTAGGCGGTTCATCTACTTTAAGCGCTTCAGCAGCAGTATCAGCAGCAGGCACAACACAGGGAGCAGCCACAGCATTAACGGCATCGTACAACATAGTAACAACAGCCACAGCAAGCTCAGCAGAATGTGTTAAATTGCCTGACTGTGCAACAGGATTAGAGGCTTTCTTATTAAACGATACGACAGCAACCATCAAAATATTCCCTAGTACAGGCGAATCTATAGACAGTGGTTCAGCAAACGCTAGTGTATCACTAGCACCTGGACATTCACTTAAATTAGTGGGTGTGTCTTCAACAAAATGGAACAGGTTAAGCCCTGTTATCATTTACAACTCTTCAGGGACACGAGTAAACTAAAATGAGACCACTTAGAATCAAAGCATCATCATATCCAGTAAGTTCATCCAATTTCCAAGGTCTGCAAGAAATGACAGACACAGAAATAGAGCAGTATTATAGCGCTACTCTATTAAAAGATTTTTCGGATAACACAGATGGCACTGGAGTTGGAGAGTTAAATGTAACAACTGATGGTTCCGGAGCAGGAACTACAATCGGAACAATTACAGATACAAAAAGACAAGATGCTATTGGTACTCACCCTACAGCAGGGTCTACAACAAATGTTAATGTATATACTTTTAAACAAGTTAATTCAACAGCATCAGAAAGTATTACAAATAGACCTGTAGGTTATGAATCCTCAGGAACAATAGGGGTACATGAGTTTACAGATTCAGAATTGGACACAGATATTTTAGATAAAGTATTAGGAGACTTAGTAGCACAAGGAAACTATGTTACAGGCCAATACACATTGGCAGCATCGGCTCCAGCAGGTGGTACTTGGACATCTAGATACACTCTAGTTGATACGCAAGTAGATGAAACAGAAGACACCAAATATATTTGGCAAAAAACAGCAGCTACAACAGCAGCAGCATCAGACTATAAACCTGTTAAAGTAGATGGTACATCACTTAAAGAAATGACTGTAGCTGAAATGGAACAAATAGTTCCTAACTTAAGAAATAGAATTACAGATTCAACAATCGGAACATACGCATTACAAGCCTCAGCACCTGGTTCAGGTACATGGGTTCAACAAGGTGCCACATTTTCAGACACAAGACAAGAAGTAGGCTCTCAATCTTATACAGGTAATTACTCAGGTAACTATACTGGTGGTTATACAGGAGCTAAAACATACGCAGGTTCTTATTCCGGAAATTATACTGGAGCATATACAGGAAACTATGTAGGAACTTCTGCTTATTCAGGAGCTTATTCCGGAAGTTATTCAGGCAACTATGCAGCAGATTACTCAGGTTATGCTGGTACATCTTATGCAGGAACATATTCAGGAAGTTACACAGGTTATTATACAGGTGCTAAAACTTACACAGGTTATTACTCAGGAGCATATTCAGGAACTTACGCAGGTGATTATGTAGGAACCTCATCATACTCAGGTACATATACAGGCACATACACAGGATACTTCGCAGGTGACACAGTTCTTACATCAGAGGAAACAGTCAGTACGGTAAAACTGTGGCTTAAGACAGCAGCTTAAGCAGTATAAATAAAAATACATTATGGAGATATTATGGCTAAAAAGAAGGTTAAACCTGCAAAGGTAAAACTTGGTGAAAAAGAATATACAGTAGAAACTGTTAACGAAGAAACCCAAGAAAAACCAAAACCAAAATATATATTCCCTTATTGGTCTAACAAAGACAGTAAGCATCTTATTGTTACATTAGAATATCCTAATGGGACAAAGGCTACAGCATCTGTTCAAGATGTAGATGGCGCCAACCCAGACTACAATGCAATACTAGAAGAATTTGGTGAAGAACAAATAGACGCAAATACAGCAGAAGGTGTTGCAAGACGCGACGATCAAATTAAAAAGCGTTTACAAAGAAAAGAATCAGAGGCAATTAGAGCTAAACAAGAACAACTATTTGGCGCTAAACTAGATGCTTTTGAAATAACAGCTGTTAAAGAATCTAAGAACACAAATCTAAAACGACTTATCCGTAAAGCTAAAACTCCTATGGAGGTAACTGCATATACAACTATATTATTAATGGAGTCAATGGATGAAGGAACCTAACTTCCCAGATAATGGTTTTTTAATTGTAGCTTCTAAGAGTAAAAGATTTTATAAAGCAGCAATAGAACTAGCAGAATCCATAAAACTATTTGATGAAGACGCTCATATAACTGTCTTTGTTTCACATGAAGAATGGATAAAACCTACTGATTATAATCAAGCAGATCATATAGTACATTGGGAAGTACCCAACCACATACGAGCTAAACTTTGGGCTTTAGGACAAACACCTTATAAGGGCATAACATGTTATTTAGATGCTGACATGCAATGCCAACATGAAGATGTTATAGATATGTTTGATCAACTTCCAGATGAATTAGATTTATTGTTTACAAAAATTAGACCTTATAATGCTAAGGTAACAAAACTTACAAACACAGAAGAAATGACAGCACATTGTGGTATGTTCTTATACAGAAATAATCCTCAAACAATTGCTCTTATGGACTCTTGGTATGGAGAGTATTTAAATCAAACAGAAAGAACTAAAGAAGGTTATGTTAATGAAATAGGTGACTATCCAGATGATGTAAGAAAGTGGGATACATTTACGATGTGGAAACTTTTAACATATTCAGATCACGGTGTTGTTTGGGGAGAGGACTTACATGTTCGTTGGAACTTTGTAAATGGTTATACTTATGATGAATTAGAAGATAAAGATATTGTGTTTTGGCATTATACAATTCCAGAACATGAGGTACATCAAAAATGATTTGGACAAAAGTATCTGATGAATTATTAGAAATATTACAACCTTATAGTGATTGGTTTTTTAAACAGGATCTTAACTGGTTAGAAGAACTAGCTAAAAATAATGAAAAGAATACAGACACAATAGAAAACTCTTGTTCTGATGAATACTTAAAAGAGATAGTTGATAAAGATGGTAGGCATATAGGCTATCCAGAAATATCATATTGTTATGATTTAAGAAGAGGCGGTTTGCCTGGTGAATTCCAAGAGAAATATCAAAATCTCTCTACGGAATTGTGTACATGGTTGGGGGCTAGGAATGAAGCAGTGCATGTATATTATCCTAAAAACGGTTTCATGGCATGGCACAATAATTGGAATGCTCATGGATACAATATATTATTATCATATACGAAAAATGGTGGTGGGTTCTTTAAGTATAGAGATCCTGTTACCCATGAAGTAGTAGAAATGTTGGACACACCAGGCTGGACTTCTAAGGTAGGGTACTACGGAAGAGGTAGAGAACCCGATAAAGTCTACTATCATTGTGCAGGTACACACGAACCTAGGCTCACATTCGGCTTTGTTATACCAAATATAGACATTTGGCGGTCCATGATTGAGGATATTTCTGGAGAAGATGCCTCACATTTCTCCTAAACTCTTGTTCTTACAGTAAAAAAGATTTCATAAAAACCCTAAAAAATGCTTGATTTATGGTTCGTAAGAGTGCATAATGTAAGCATAAACAATAAAAAGTGAGGACTTTATGATACTAGATAACCAAGTAATAATAGCAGGCGAGACAGTTAACAAAGAAAGATGGGGCATGGCAGCACATCACGATGAGAACAAAACTTTTACAGGTGATGTTTTATACAAAAGCCAAATAAGAACAGCACCAAGTGGTTATTCTTATGATAATTCCATTGAAACAAAATTCCAAGACACAGCTCAAGTAGATGGGCTTACAGTTTGGAAATCAAATGGTGAGGTTCCATTCGCAGACATGTTATTAGACTTTGTACAAATTGGTGCAATAACTTTAGAACAAGCAGAGTTCTCACTAATACAAAAACAAAAAGATCAAAGCGCAAGTCTTGATACTTTGTATAGAGCAGACGACGGTAATATTTACTTAGGTGAAGATGCCCTAGCATACAGAGACGAAAGACTAGCAAAAATAGCGGAGGCAGCGTAATGATATTTCCTTTACCAACACTTTACAGAAGAGACACGAACGGAAACATTC
>Ga0209404_10001545_pt1 | contig 15351 bp, 8 predicted proteins | sample TroAtlMetagenome_2_FD_187447 | JGI IMG/M metagenome (GOLD analysis project Ga0209404, IMG submission 187447) | Marine eukaryotic phytoplankton communities from Atlantic Ocean - Tropical Atlantic ANT8 Metagenome (SPAdes) (version 2) | ecosystem: Environmental > Aquatic > Marine > Oceanic | place...
TGTAAGTTCTTTATTAGCAGCTCTTTGTTCTCTACGTCTTTTACCTCCACCAATTAAACTTCCAGCAGTTTTAGCTAAACCTTGAGCTATTTGAGCAAACCCACCGGCACCACCGCCTCCCATTCCTTCCATAAGTTTACCACCTACTTTTTCAGCACCTTTTTTAGCAATAGTTTCAGCACCTTTTTGAACTGCAACTTCTCCTGTTGCTTTAACTATTGTCTTTTCAATATCACCTGCCGGATTTTGAAGTCCACCAGGCTTTATAGTTATAGCTGATGAGTCTCTTTTTCTTGGTTTATGTGTTGTATAATCATACTTCCAACCTCTTGCATCATATTCAGCTATTCTTTCGGCACTAAAATGCTCGTAATCACCTATTTTACCTGTAGCTCTACCACCTTTCTTTACGTATGCATCCGTTAAGGGATCATTGTAGGAGGGACTGGTTTCACCACCTGGACGATATACCGTATTACCTTTTCCGTTACTCATAATATTTTATTTTTTTAGTTACTGCTTAAGTTTATCTCTGAGTTAATAGCGTATAACTCTGCTTTTTCTGTCGATGTATTTATAAATTTTGTACCTGCATAATATCCTAACATACCTGATGAGTTAATTGCATTGTCTTTTGAAAAGAAAAAATAATCCCCTGCTTCAGGTCTAGGTGCTGTATCTTCTATATTAGCAGTTATATTATAATCACCAACTCTTGTTATACTACCTATTAAAGTTTTTTGACCATTATTTAAAAAATATAATGTATCACCAACTTGAACTGATGTATTTATATCACTAAAATCAACTGTTATACTAGCCATTATTCTAAAAATTTATTATTTAAATCAGAAATCATTTTTTGAAAAGTATCATCATCACAAGTACAAGGTTTCCAAAGCTCATGATTAAAAACATCAGCATGTAACTTTGCTATCATATCATACTCTTTATCTGTTAATTCAGGGTTATCACTTTTTCTAAAATCACCCCATATATTTTTTTGTTCAGATGTCATTTTAATCTATTTATTTTTATTTTATTTAATTTTTTTCTACGAATATCACATCCACAACTATTATATCCAAGTAAATCTATAACTATCTTCTCTGTTAACCATTTAATACCTGTGTATTTAGTTATATAGTATATTAAATCACCTATTTTCATAAAAAATTACATTTTAAGGAATATACCATATATTACCGTTGTCAACTTGTCTTTTAAAAGATTTATGAGCATAGTAATCTTTTATTTCATTTAACTCTTCAAAAGACCAAACATTTCTACCCATAGTGTACCAAAACTGATTAGTTTTATCATAAAAAGCATTACCTTCCCAAAATTTAGATTCTCCAGATCCAGCCCAAGGTCCTCTATCAAAAATTTTCCTAGGTGGATAACCATCTTTATTTTGAGTAAACTTAGCTAAATATATAGGTCCTGCATTTTGAGGAACATCAAATAAAACTTTATTAAATTGACTAGGTAAGTTTGTGGGAGTTCTACTAGGCCAACTAGCTCCTACTCCACCCCAACCAGAAGTTACTAACGAACCAGTTATAGCAGAAGGTGTATAACCTGATTCTAATAAAGCACTAAAAACTTCTGCAGATTCTCTTTTAGCATAACCTGTTTTAGACAACCCACCTTTACCGGTTGCGTTAATGTCTCCTCCAAAAGCTCCTAATCTATATGTGCCTAATTGAACCCATCTTACTCTACCTTCACTAACTATATTGTTTGCTGCAGATTGTGTCCAAATTCTAGGACTATCTGTATACTGCCAATTAAGTTTGCTAGATCCGGTGCCATCTAACAAAGGTCTTCTAAAAGTTACAAATGTTCCATTTGGCCTATATTGATAGAACCAACTTGTTCCATATGTTACAGTAGGTACACCATTACCAGTAGCTTTAGCTACACTTGAGTATGCCATATTTTCTCCCCATTTTTTGGTTTGTAAACCCGAACCCTTAACCTTAGGCACACGCCAAGATAACCAATAGTCTCCAACTCTATCTACACTAACACCTGATCCACCTGATCCAGCTGCACCACCAAAACCAAAATTATTTACTCCATCAAGAAATGTTTTTACACCATCACTTCCAAACCAAACCCCACCAATCGAACCAACACCATTGTCAATAGTTATAGAAGAACTGTCACTCAAAACAGTTGAATTATTAGTTATATACCAAGAGAATTCTTCAGCATAATCCCAAAAATCATAAACATTACTTTTTTTGCTGGATCTTTGAGAATAAGGACTATAGTTACTACCATATCTATTTTGTGTTGTAGAAATATCCCACTGCGTTTGTTTTAAAGAATATTGAGGTGACCATTCATCAGCAGATGTTATTGTTCCTGCTTTATTCATTTTATTTATAGGTCCATTAGCAAATTCATTCTCTCTATAATGATCTCCAAAATTACGAGGCATAGCACATTTATATGTAGAATTGTCAGATATAAGAGGAACTAAATCTGTTGCTGGTCTATCTATAGAACTCCCAGTTCCATAACCTCCAGATAAATCATAATTAGGAACACCAACTTTAACTTTTTGAGTTGCTCCAGAATTTTTATTTTTAACTGTTAACAATGTTCCAACATTATATGCACCTGTATTAGTTTCTGATAATTTAACCCAAATTATTTTATCTCTACCCCAACCCATACCAGAAGCATTATAAAGATTTTTACTATCACTGATATTTTCATCCCAAACAGTACAGGGTTGATATAAACCTTCTTGAATTATCTTACTCACCACAGTGTTACTTGATGGAACATTTAAAGGAACACCACTAGGTGTACCAGTGGAAGATGGACATGTGCCACAACTTGCAGAACCAAATGTAGTACCATCCCAAGAATAATATCCTTGATCAGCATCTCTTCTAAAAAAAGAAGATGTAGCACTTAAAGTGGCTGTAGATGGATTACCACCAACTCTAGATATGCTACCAGTTAAAACTTCAGTAGAATCTTTTATAATAACATTATCTGTATATATAGTTTTATCATTTTTTAAACCAGCATTTTTTGGACAACAAACAGCTGGTATTTTAGTAACACCATCATCAGCTAATATAGTATCAGGATCTAAATAAAGATCAACATGAGTATATATTATATCTTTTGTTGTTGTAAAATTTTTAGTTTGACCTACATATTCATTACCCAAACCATCTATAATATACCAAGCAATATAATACTTTGTAGAAGACAATAAACCCCCAGATGGTACTTGCGGTGAATTAGGTGTTGGAGTTATGTTAGACGCTACACTTATACCATCTATAAATGGCCAATTTCTTTTTTCAGAACTAATAGAATTAAATGCTGTTTTAGTTACATCTGTTCCCCAAAAAGGTACTTTAAAAGTATCACCAGTTGTTGTGTTTATAGCAGAATTTTTAAACTGATTTTTTATAGTACCTATAGTATTACCTTTTGGCACTTGTTTAGAATTTCTTGGAGAAGTTAAAGTTGGTGATTCGCTTAAAAGTATTCCAGATTCTTTCCATTGTGATCCTAATTTACCTCTATCTACTACACTCAATTCTATTTCAGTATAACTTATTTCAGTGTTTGTAATAGTCATTGTCAATTCAGGATCATCTGCTGTAGGTACAGTAAAACTACCTTTTCCATTAGAATTAGAAACAACTGTAGCGTGCTCAAATGGGCCATATTTAGAAGTTACTCCATTTAAACCATACCAAACATCACGTGGATGTCCATAACCAAAACCAGTTCTTGCATTATCTCCAGTCAAAGTTCCACTTTTAAATTCTCTTAACAAATAACCCATACCACTCGTCCTATAGTTATTCCAATTATTTTTAAAAAATGGAGGAAAAGCTTCTTCTGTACCTTTTTGTTTATAAGCAAAAACTTGATAATTATATTTTTTACCTGGTAACAAACCTTTTTGTATATGAAGCCAGAAGTTCATATCATTGTAATTTCCACTTGGAACATTAGCTGTATAAGGATTGGACATTAAAATACCATTTCCAGGATTATTAACATTTCTTTTAACAGTTTTTTTACCTTGAGAATTAGTTTCAAATTTAACGCCTGAATCTAAAGAATATGACTCATTTTTCCATATATGTATAACATGATTAGTTTTTACATCTTTAGGATAACTAGTAGAAGTTACTGCATTAACAGGATAACTAGAATCATCTTCACTTAAAACTACACCTAAATATGTGTTATCTCCAGATGCTTTTGTTAAAGAACTTTTGATAAGAGCTTCATAAGTTCCATCAGATTGAACATCTCCAAACTCTACTGTTAAAGCGCCATGATCTAAACTTGAAACAGAAGTAGGTTGTCCAGGATTTTGAGCAATAACAACATTATCTAAAACTTCAGGAACTTCAACTTGCTCACTCCACATCCAAGATCCATCTTTATTTTGTAAATACACTCTTGCGTATATAGTAGGTTGATATTTAACACTTTGTCCTTGGCTGTTATTTTTTTGTCCTGTGAAACCAACTAAATCAGATAACTTAGGTTTTTTCGCAGTAAGTGTTTGACTACCAGATGTTAAATTCGTTTTAAGACCTTTTGCTTGATTAAAATATAAATTTTGAACAACACTATAATTTACACCAGAAGGGGCTGTTGAAGAAGATAAATAACTTGACGGTATAACACTTGGTGTAGTATCTCTTAAATATGTATTTCTATTAGCTTCGCTACCAGTAAGACCATTTAAATTATCATAAATAGAAGTATATACAATATAACCATAAACACCTTGTTTTGTTGACCCATAAGAACCTACATCAAATTGTAATCCAAAACTAGTCATAGTATTACTAACAACTTGTATACCTGACATAGTTGGAGGAGTTATAACTGGTTGAACTTTTCTAGGTTCTATAGAAACAACTTTACCACCAATTATTCCTATAATATAACTTCCGCTTTTAGTTCCTGTAACAGAACCGGAACCTATTAAAGCTGCGGCAACAAAACCATCAGGAGGGTTATCCACACCTATAGTAGAAGAAGAATCAACTGTTTTAAATATTGGATCTCCAATTTTTAAATTACTTGGGTCTACGTTTATAAAGTATTTTTGAGTATCTTGAACTGGATCTGCGTTAGCAGAATTATAGCTAGTGTAATTATCACCAACTTTTAATTCAGTAAACTGTCTAATAGGATTAACAGCTGTTATAGTATATGTTACAGAAGCATTAGCTGCTGATGGTGTAAATTGAATACTAACATCTAATTGTCCATTATTATCTATACTTACGCTTTGTGTTAATGATGCTAAACTACTAGATACAGCAGCTATTGTTGGTGTTGAAAGACCTTTAAAACTATAACTAGCTAACATATAATAATCTAAATGTATGTCTGAGTTAGTATATTGAGTACTTACTGTTCCAGGTACATTTGTTTCAAATATAGTAGTATTAGTGTTAGAACTTGTATTAGAATATTTTACACCTGTTAATTTATTACCAGAAGAATCAACAATTTTAATTATAATGTTTGTATTAGAAGCAACATTATTTGATGCGTTAAAAGAAACACCGCTTTTAGGTTGAAGTGTTATTGTTGTATCGGCAGTTAGAAAAGATACATTTTGTTTTAATTTGTAACCAAGTAATAAATTTCCACTAGAATCTATAGAATAAGAATAATTTTCTAAATATTTATCAGTAACCACAACACCTCCTGAAACTAGTTCATACGAATTAGGAAAATTAGTTGGTAAATTAGATAAACTCCAACTATATCCTGAAGCTGGAGTTAATTTAAAATTTATAAATTTTTGATACGTCGTTACCTTGCTTATATCAGAACCAGATTGTCCTGTCATAGTTATATTTTCACCAGTGTTATAAGTATAATTTACTCCACTAGGAACATTATAAGTAAATACTAAATCTGTTTCTACACCAACAGCATTATCTATATCTAAAACAATTTCTTCATCAGCAATAAATTGATCTACAGTAACTTTAGCAGTTATTAACAATGGGTTTGGAGAATTAGAATCTATAGTTGTTGTTATATCATTAATTTTTATAATATTTAAACCACCACTTACAGTTTTAAAATCATCTTCTATAAAATCTCTATATTTAACCCAAGCTCCAGCAGACGGTTTTGTTACACTCCAAGATAAAGTTCTAACATTAGAAGAACTAGTATTAACATTACCACTTACATCTTGAGCATTAAAAGTACCTGATGTAAAACCTATTGCTGTTGAAAAATCGTTTGATTTAACTGAGAATCTAATATCAACTGTTTTATCAACAGTTTGAGTTATTACAATTGGTTTTTCAAGCCTAATGTCAGCTAAAGTTGTAGTAGCATTATCTGGTTGTAATGTTATATTATATGTTGTATCTACTGTGTTAGCAGGGAAATTATATGATTTACTTACGTCAGGCATAATTAGTCTATTTTAAAATCTATTGAACCATTAGTTACTTGATTACCAGAGGAATCTGTTATTATTAACTTACCAGAAGCACCTGAGCTACCTTTAACATTAATATAAACAGTTGCTCCTTTTTCAGTTATTGTTGTAGGAGTTGCAGAAAAAGAATTTAGAACTTTTTTAGAAACAGAAATAGTTGTAGCTGTCGCTGAAACAGTATAATCAATACCACTTTCATTATATTCTCTTATTAAAACATATTCTTTTACTGTTATAGTTCCATCAGCATTTACAGTTTTAGTAAGAGTTACTCTGTTATTATCAACTGTTATACTATCTTTATTTATTTCATATCCAGAAGCAGGTGTTATAATTCTTTCTTGTATATAAGCTTTAGTATTTTTTATTGAATCTACACTATAAGAACCTGATGAAGAATTTACAGTAGCATTGCTTCCACTAAAAGCATAATTACCAGAAATATTATACGTTATTGCGTTTACAGTACCAGTATAATAAACAGTTACACCGGTTGAAGTAGTATCTGGCGTAGGAAGACCTCTTCCTTCAGAATCTTCAATATCATTAACTAGTATGGTATTTTTATCTTTAAAAGCTGATTCTAAATTTTTATTATCTTCTTGTTGTTGTAATAATTCTCTACCAGTAAAACAAATTTGCTTATTAGAACCTTTAGGTGATATATTTCCTATACTTGAAGTAAAACCAGTATCACTAAAATCATAACCTTGTTTAGCAAATAGTTCTACACAATAAACTTTATCTAAATCATTTTTATCTACTTTAACAACAGAAGTAGATGTTGAAATACCATCAGTATCAAAAAGACTATTATCACAATTTATACCAGGTGTTTTTTTAGGTTGTATATCTATACTAACACTTAATAAATTAGCATCAATAGATGTTGAAGCTCCTAACGTAACATTTTCAGCATTTCCTAAACCTTGAACAGATATATTTTTTGTATTTAATGTTATATCATTTTTAACCTCTCCTTTTATATATGAAAAATATTTATTTTCTTTATCTGTAAAGCCCATTGTAGAGCTTTTATTTTGATCAGTAATAAGTCTAGCTTTCCAATTGTTAGTGCCTTCATAAGCTATAGTTTTAAACCTTTTTATTATAGATGGAGATTCGTTCATAGTACATTGTAATGAAGAAACATATTGTTCTCCATAAAAATTATTTCTAGGAACTGATTCAGACTCATGTAACCATAAATTACCATCTCTATATGTGTAAAAACTATTATTTAAAGAAACTCCAAACTCCGAAACCCAAGATTTTCTTGAAGTCCAACCATTAACAGCGTCATCAAAACATGTTGTGTATAAACAAGGTATTGTTATATTATATAAGTTGTTTGCTTCATCATAAGAACCTATAAATTTACTATGTTTTGAAAGATTATTTTGCCAGAAATTTGTCATACCATATCTTGATATTCTTTCTATACCATCTCCTGATAGTCTTAAAACATTACCTCTTGGTCTATCTATAAAATAAGCTCTATAACCAAAAGAAGCAAATGATTCTGGATTTTCACCTATACCAAACTCTCCATTATAAGCTACAGTGGTACCTAAAGGAGTTCTTGCTGCTCTAACATTACCACTACCATCAGCATTATATAAAATATCTTTATCTGATAAAACTTTTACTATTTTATTTTCGCAAAGTACAACAATATCATTATCTCTAGCATGTAGTTTTTGAACACCTCCATAACTAGGAAGTAAATTTTTAGTTATTGCTTCAGCTTGAATAAATTCATTAGATCTATTAACACTATTTTTTGAATTAATAATACCAGAATGTATAAGACCATTAAACACTCTTTCTTCTTTATATTTTTCAGCTAATGTTGCAGAAACTCTAACACCTTTTGATATTGTAGGCGCATTGTAATCATCTCTTATTCTGTTAGATTCTACACCATTAAAATTAAAACAATTATACCATCTTAATGTTTGTTTTTTACCTATTTCGCTTATAGAGTAAGCGTCTTGAGTTTCATAATATATATCTAATTCTGAAGGACTTTCTCTAGGTTCTGTTTCAAAAACAGCTGGATTAGGATTTTTAAAATCAAACTCAGTAGCATCCATTTTAACTACTTGCATAAAAACCGTTTTATCTGAATCAGGTGCTAATACTTCTTCTGCTAAAATATTTTCTTCAGTTTCTATATCTTTAACTTTAAAATAAACTTGTGGTAATGTTACTTTTCCATTTGAATAAGGATATTCTAATTCGCTTTGTATTACATCATCTATTTCATATATATTATTATGACCACTACTACTAAATTGAATTTTTTGGCCAGTTCTTAATGTAGGAAAACCTGATTTATCAGCAATACAAGTAGAACCTATGACACGGAAGTGAAAATCTCTACCATTAAAATTAATTGTAGGTCCTCCTTTAAAACCACCTTCTTTTAAAAACCAAGAAGCTCTAGCTTGTTTAGACGCAAGTGATAACCCTCTTTTTTTAGATTTTTTACAATTTTTATGATCTGGAGATCTATCTCGACCATCTAATCTTATATTTTTATATGTTAAAAAGCTAGCGGATTCAGAACCTAATATACCAGCTTCTATTAAATGTTTTTCTATAGAATTTTTATTTTCAACTTTAACAAAAAATCTTCCAGCGAATTTAGCGTTTTGAAGAGGTTCTACATCTTTTTCAAGCACTGTCATTATTACATCCGTATAACCATTCGTTGCAGCTGAACCACCATTTAATAAATAGTCACCACCATTTTTATTATCATTTTCATATAAAAAATCAACATCATCTTGAAAACCACCATCAATTTGTATACCAATTTCTGTATCACCTTCTGTCTCTAAAACTACACTTTTTATTCTATATTTATTTGAAGTTTTTGAAGAAGTTGATCTACTAAACTGAATATACATACCAGATTTTATTAAAATTTCTTCAGTTTGTGTATTTTTATAAGCAGCTTTTAAAACACCATTAGTACTTACACTTGATTGACTAGCTGATCTTATAGCTATCTGAGTTCCTCCTCTAACAGGTGTAGCATTCGCTTTTGCGGTTTTTTGTATTTCTACATAATCCCTAGTTGTACGACTTCCCATAGGTGGTGGTGCACCTTGAGCAAAAACTATGTTATTTAGTTGTGTTATTGTATTATATTTTTCTGATAAGAATGCAGGTGGTTCTCTTTGTATATCTAACACTTTAAATCTCGAATCTTCAGAAAAAGGTACAGGAGTATTACCACCATGCTCTTTTTTTAGAACAATAAAATCTTCTACTAATTTATCTGGTCTTATCTTGTTTATATCGTTAGAACTAAAAGATAACCAAACAAAACCTGTATCATTTTTTTCTTGATAAATATTATCTAAAGCAAGATTATAATATTCCATACTAGATTCTTTTATGAAATATTTAAAATGTGTTGCCCAAGCTGGCGCAGGTGAAGTTACTTTTGCTCCTATTGCTTTATTTGTATTAGGATCTTCTCCTGATATAGAAAGTATAGTTCCTCCATCTAAATCTGCAGTACCTGTTTGTACAGGTGATTGTCTATTAAATTCATCTATATAAACAACACCTACTTGATAATTTCTATTAGATTTTATAGATGTATTAGGTATTGTACTTTCACTTTTTTCAACTGTTAAATCTAATTTAGTTGATATTGGTATATTAAAATTTTGAAGATAATTACCATATATAATTCTATTACCTGTTATTTCTTGAGCTAAAGCTTTTCTTGGCACATTATCCCATTGCCTAAGTATTTGATTACTTTCAACAACTGCATCTATTTTTTCTTTAGTTATCGTATAATAACCTGAAAAAGTTGTTCCAAGTTCATTTATTCTTTTTACGGTGTCTATAGTATATATATTAGAATTTCTACTATCTTTATATAGTATATCTATTTCTTCAACATCTTCATTTCCTATCTCTATCTCATTTAAAACAATTCTTTTAACATTGTTTTCCATTGACATATTGTATCCTGTTTCTGTATTATAGAAAAATTCTCCAGGTAAAAAAGCTGTTTCAGAAAATGGAGAAAAAACAGAATACTCATTATCTTTATATTTCCATCTATATGAAAACATAGGAAATTTTAATTCATATAATGCTTTACCTTTTTGAGAATCAAATAAAAATATAAATTCAGCATCAAGATCATTCCCACCTATAGATGTTATTGTTAAGGTTACATCTTTACCTATATTAGTTGTAGATACACTTTTAACTTTAAAATTAACTTCAGGTGCTTCAGTTATATTATTTGTTGAAACAACTGAACCTTTAGCTACAGCTTTTATAACTTCGTTTTTCTGCCAAGTTAAATCAGCTGGTAAATTTAATAATTGTATATCTGTTTCTTGCGCGCTACCAGATGCAAATTTTTCTGGGTTTTTAAAATTATAAGTTATATTTGAAACACTTTCAGTACCATCGACTAAAGCTTCTTTTAAAGATAAAGAAGGTGCAGACATTGGAGCTAATTTAGCTACTGATATATGTCTTTCTAAAAAATTTTGACCATTTATTTTTGTAGTTTTATCAAAATTATCATCAGTGTGTTTTAGGAATTTTTTAATGTTTATTTTTCTTGGTTGATTAAAATTATCAGTCCAAAAAAGCATACCATCTATTACGTTTACACCTGTTATAAGCTTATCTTTGTTAAAATTTAAAACACTTCCATACGTATAAGTACAAATTATAGTTATACCAACTATATCTATACCTGAATATTCTGTATCATAAAACAATAAACCTCCATCTTTAGTATATTCTATAATTGTTCCTTTAGGTATATCTATATTTAAATTATGTCTATTATTGTTTAAAGAAACATTAGTTTTTACTACAGTTTGAGCTCCTGTTACAGAAGTATCTAGATCATTGTCTATTACTTTTTCAATATCTTTTTGAACAAATTTAGTAAATATTAAATTAGAATCGTCATCAGAAGAAATATCTATATCATCAATATTTAAAAATAAAGTATCTTTAGTTTCTATAATTACAGGATTTACTTTATTTTGCTCTTGATTATATTCATATACACCATCTAAATTATTACTAGTTAAAAACCAGTATAATTTTTTATCTTTTTCATAACGAACAGAACCTATAGTTTTAGCACCAATTAAACTGTTGTTCACTTGATGCACCATTTCATTACCAAGTAAATTTTGTAAACTACCAACGTTCTCTCCTTCTGATGTTGTTGAATTTAAATTTAAAGCATCTCTATATTCACCATTAGGTATAATTCTCTCGTCCAGGTCTTTATTCATTTTCCCGGACGTAAATATCTGCTTAACCTCTGACATTTATTTTAATTTTTTATTTGTTTACTTTTACCTCTCATTATTTGAGTAAGCTCTTTAATATTTAATTTTGATAGTCTCAACTTAGCATTTCTTATTGCAGCTCTTCTTTCTTTTTTAACTCTGTTTATTTGATATTCAGGTATATTAGATCTTGATGATAATATACCATATAATATACTTTTGTATATAGCTTCTTCAGCAAACTTATGAACAACCATTTCATCGTTACTAGCTAAACCATCAGATACATATTTTATAATAACTAGTCTGTCAGTGAAATCACTAGTAAAACCAATAGTTCCATGTTCTTCATCTAGTATATAGTGACCATTTTTTGTAGCATGTACTGGATCTATACCATATCTTTTACCATAGTCTACATTATAACCATAACCTTCTTCTAAAAAATCTATATTTTGATCTGCTGTAGTGCCAGCAACAGAGGAGTCTGTATAACTATCAGAATATCTTTGTTCTGTTATAGATTTATCTAAATATGTAACATCACCAGTTGCATCTGTTTGAAAACTATAATCATTATTTTGTAATACTTGTCTTGGTGCTGAAGATAACCAACCTGGTAATACTAAATGTTCAACACCTGCGCTATCAACCCAAGTTATATTAAGTATGTTAACAGCATCATGAGGCATAGCTACTGTTAAAGAAGGTGGCATTTCAAATTCCTGTGATTTTATATTGTTTAATGTATCATAACTTAATTCTTGAATAGCCCTATAACAATAGAAAGCTATATCTGTTTTTTTAGCTCTTTTTATTATTTTTTCATCACCTACATAACCGACTGAAAAGTTAGCAATAACGTCTGCCGCACTTACAAATCTATAAGATCCATAAAGTTTTACTGATGCGTAATAATCTGCTGCTGTGTGTTTTATATTTGCCATTTATTAAGATTTTTCTTCTGTTGTTAGTTTGGTGTCTTTCGTTTCAGCTACTTGTGTTATTTCTGCAGCTTTAATAGATATACCAGCGTAAGATAATATTTTTATAACAAGACTAGGTTCATCTGACTCATGCAGTTCAAAGTTAATTGAATTTGAACCATCATATAAAGGTGTATTATCAACATTTGTATAAGCCCAAGACACATCTATAGGTTTTCTTATATATTCAATATTAATCTTTTTTGTTTTAGGGTATATTTCTAAAGTGTTTCCAGTAATACAATAAACACCTATAGGTGAATTATCGTTACTATCAAGATAAGAATTACTACTATCTATATTTAAAATAGGCGAATTTAAAATATCTCTTTTTTCTTTTTTAGATACTTTATCAAAAACTATATTATTGTTAGATATAGTGCCGATTCTATACAAACTAAAAGGTATATCCACATAGTAATCATCGTATGTACTTAAATCTTCACTAGATGAAAATAATTCTATTTTTTCTTCTATATTTTCAATAATGTTAGCATACTCAGAATCATTATCTCCCATTCTGGAGAATTGATTTAAATCATAGAAATATTGTTCAAATATCTCTAATTGAGCTTGATTTGCCATTAAGTTAAACTCTTGTGGAGTTAAATAACCTCTATTTTCTTTATTTAAAATAGCGAGAACTCTTTGATATACAGTATTTATGCTAACCATCTTTAATTTTTTATTAATAGTAATATAGCCACTTTTACAGTGGCCATACCACTATAAGAGATAACTATTTAATTTTTAGTTTTTTCTCAATTGATTTTTGTACTTGTGTACCTTCATCTGTTTTAAACCAAGCACCCATTGCTGAATAAGGATTTTCATCAAAAGGAACTGTCATTAATTTAGCTTTATTGCTTGACCATTTAAATGTTCTTTGATCATCATCTAAAGATATAATACCAGTTTCTGTTGCTCTTATTGCTAAATTCCTTAAAACGATATTATCATCATTAACCAGTGCTATAAAAGTTTCAGGTGATCTTTTTGCGAATAATAATAAATCTCTTTTTATCTCAGAGGTTGTCATATTACCAACAGAAGATCCTACTTCAACTCTAAGAACCGCTTCTGCATGATCTATATCTAAGTCTTTAGCTAAATTTAAAGCTTCTAATTCTAATTCAATAGTATCTAATTCAGTAACAGCTTCTTTAACTGGATCTAATTCTCCATAAGTTTTTCCAAGCTGCGGATGATATATAGATAATAACTTTTGTAATGGTTGGTTTGTTCTTGGTACAAAAAGTGTACCGTCTTTAAAGACAATATGTTTTAATGTAACATATCCGTCTTGTTCATCAACAAATATTGATCTTTGATTTGGAGCGTATCTAATTTCTCTTGAATACCCTAGTTTTTCATCAAAATGCATCATATTTTTTGACGCTAATGTAAATGTTAATGGAGATTTACCTCCAAGAAGATAATAATTTCTATCTTTTATCTCCCAATTTAAAGGAGCTTCAGTTTCAACTACCTTCTTTATTTTTTTAGTCTTTTTTGTTTTCATGATATAATATAATATAATTAGTAAAAAAACGATATTTACCGGGCAGTTTTAACACCACCCGGATAATATCAATTGCTATTAAGAAATTGTAACATTTTTGAATAATACAAAATTGTTAGCTCCTTGTACGCATAAACATCTCTCAGATAAGAAATGTACATTCATTTCATCAACATCAGATGTATAAACTCCACCTACAGATCCTGTGATCCAAGATTTCATTTTTCTATCATCAGCTTCAGAAGCTCTATATCTAACGTGTAAGAAAGGTCTCTTGATATTTTTACCAAGTGATTGATCATATACCGTTGAAGTACCAGCCGGAACTAATACACCTTCAATATCATCTCCACCATTACCTCTAGTAGCAGCATCATTTAGATATTTCCAATCAGTTTTATAGAAGTCATAAGAACCTCTTCTAAAACCAGAGAAACCTAAAGTAAGTGCCATATCTTCACTGTTGTTAAATACACCATAAGAAGTACCACCAGATCCATAAGAATTCTGAGCAGCAATCATGTCATCAAATGCTAGAGTCATAGCTCTTGCACCAAAAATCATGTTTTCTTCAATTGCACCTTGCTTATCAAGATTTTTAAGAATTTCGTCAAAATCTTGTAGACTAGTTCTATCAGCACCTGATGCAGCTAAAGTAGCTTCACCATTTGCAAAGTTTTGATAAACATTACCTCTAGATGTTAGAGCAGCAAATAAACCTTCAGTACCTTTCATACCAGAAACAGCAAGAGCATCAGAACCAGACGCAGCAAGTTCACCTTCTACTAAGGCCATTTCTAAATAATCTTCAAATCTAAGTCTTGTTTCATGCTCAGATTTTAAATACCATAGATAACCAGAAGCTCCGTTTTCAGAAGTTACTTCAACCCAACCTATTTGAGCAGCGTCAGAACCAGAGATAGAATATTTATCTTTGATTATAATAGGTGAATTGCTGTATTCTTGAAAACCAGCATCAACTGATCCAGCCATACCAGCGCTTCCTTTAGCAAATTCAGATCCATAAACGAACACTGAAAGTGCAGGAGAAGAACCAGACGCTACGAA
>Ga0209404_10001552_pt1 | contig 15313 bp, 15 predicted proteins | sample TroAtlMetagenome_2_FD_187447 | JGI IMG/M metagenome (GOLD analysis project Ga0209404, IMG submission 187447) | Marine eukaryotic phytoplankton communities from Atlantic Ocean - Tropical Atlantic ANT8 Metagenome (SPAdes) (version 2) | ecosystem: Environmental > Aquatic > Marine > Oceanic...
GATGTAGGCTTTACCAGTTGTAACTGCTGCAACGTGTGTAGTCTTTTTACTATCTGCTGCACCTTTTACATCTGGAGTATCGTCATCGCTATCAACAGGTGCATATTCTAAAATAATTTCTAGGTGGTCTACGTTTCTTTGAACCATCTCATTTATTTCAGCTTGTGTCATTCCTTCAACGTTCCAACTTCCAGCTTTTACACCATCAATTAAAGTTACGCTATCAGTTCCTGCTGCTAAACATTCTGTTACTGTTTGTGCCATTCTTATTCTCCTTTTAGAGTTTTTAACTCTTGTTTTAATTCATCTACTTGCGTAGACAGTTCTTGGACTGCTTTGACCAATACTGGTATTACAGCAGTTTCTCCAACTTCTTGTTGACCTGTTTCTCTAACATCCCACATAGAAAAACCATCTTTTAATTCAGGATGGTTGTCTATAGCTTCTTTAACTTCTTGTGCTATAAAACCATGATTTGTTTTAGAGTTTTTATAAACTTCATCAGAGCCTTCTTCATAAGAATTAAACTCTTGTGGTAGTTCTCCTTTAGTTTTGTATGTAAAAGTTCTAGGTCTTAAATCATTTATAAAGGATAAACCTGCTTCTGCATCTGTAATATCTTTCTTAACTCTTTCATCAGAAACAGTTGCCCAAGTTACGTTACCATGTGCAGCTCTAATGTCACTAGCTCCCTGTCCAAGAGTTGTATATCCTGCTTCAGCAGCAATATTATAACCAATACCTGTAGCATAATCTGAATCAGCAGCAGATGTATCAGAAGCATGACCAATTATAATGTTTCCAGAACCTGTAGTCAGATTAACTGAGTATGTTCCAGTAGAATTACCTATTCCAATATTTTGAGAGCCAGTAGTTACTTCTTCTAATGCTTGTTTCCCTAATGCAACATTGTTAGCACCTGTTGTATTGTCTAATAAAGCACCTTGCCCTACTGATGTATTACCTGCACCTGTAGTGTTTGCGTATAGAGACTGATAGCCCACTGCTGTGTTGTTACTAGCTGTTGTGTTTGCTGCTAAAGCATCATAACCATGTGCTGTGTTATAACTACCTGTACTATTAGCGTACATGGAAGCTCTACCCATAGTAGTGTTTCTTTCTCCAGTTGTATTTAATGCCAACGCATAGTTTCCAAGAGCAGAGTTGTATGCTCCTGTAGTATTATTTAGACCAGTATATGCTCCAACGAAAGTACCATTATCAGCTGTAGTATTAGCCGCTCCAGCAGAATAACCAAGAGCGGTGTTATGAGCACCAGTGGTATTTGCTCCTAAAGAGTTATAACCAAATCCTGCGTTGTAAGAAGCTGTAGTATTTGCATCTAATGAACCTTTACCAACTGCTGTGTTTTGAGTACCTGTAGTGTTAACTTCTAACGCCTCACTTCCTAGTGCAGTATTATTTGTGCCTGTAGTGTTTTCTTTTAAAGCTTGAAAACCAACAGCAGTATTGGGTGTACCTGTAGTGTTTTCAAATAAACTTTGATACCCAAGTGCTGTATTGAAATTTGCTGTTGTATTAGCTGATAAAGAACCTAGTCCAACTGCTGTATTTCCAGCACCTGTTGTATTAGCGTCTAAAGAAGCTGAACCTATGGCTGTATTTTCAGCACCTGTAGTGTTTGCTACCATAGCTGTAGCACCTACAGCAGTATTAGAATCACCTGTAGTGTTAGCCGCTAATGTAACATCACCCAAAGCAGTGTTATCGTTTCCTGTTGTATTATCTGCTAAAGCAACTGCTCCTACAGCTACATTATCTGTTCCTGTAGTGTTTGCTGTTAAAGATGAATAACCTACTGCTACGTTGTTTGAAGCTGTAGTGTTTGATGTTAAAGCAGCATAACCAACAGCTGTGTTATTGTTTGCTGTTGTATTTGCATCTAAAGCTAAACCACCTATTGCTGTATTTTGAACACCTGTGGTTATTAAAGCACCTGCGTTATAACCAACTGCTGTATTTAAAGTATTTGTAGCAGAAGTGCTATTTTGAGTGGATAATGCTGCATATCCTACTGCTGTATTATACTGACCTTTAGTTTCAGTAGTAAGAGATGCGTAGCCTACTGCGACATTTCTATTTGATGTAGTCATGGCATCTGCTGCTAAAGCACCTATTGCTACGTTAGCATCGGCTGTAGTATTCTTATTTAATGCGGCATAACCAATAGCTGTGTTATAAGGTCCTGTAGTGTTATCGGCTAAAGATGAAGTACCTATAGCTGTGTTAAAACTTGCTGAAGTATTATCTGCCATTGAATTATCGCCCATAGCTACATTTTCTGTACCATTAACATTAGCACCTAGAACGTTATAACCCATTCCTGTGTTATAACTACCTACTGTAGTAGCATCACCTGCTAAACCACCGATGAAGTTATTACGAACAGCTGTGGTTATAGCAGCTCCTGTGTTGTGTCCTACAGCTACGTTATACATACTAATAGCTGATGCAGGATTTTGAGCATTTAGAGCAAACGCACCAATCGCTACACTTTCAGCACCTATAGTATTTGTTTGTAAAGCGTCAATACCTATAGCTACATTATTTGAAGCTGTAGTGTTTGAATCTAGTGCGTCTTTACCTATGGCTACATTACCTGCACCTGTAGTGTTTGCTGATAAAGAAGTATATCCTAAAGATGTATTGTAACTACCTGTGGTGATTGCATCACCTGCTAAACCACCGATTAGGGTGTTTTGTATACCTGTGGTTATTGCATTACCAGCACTGTAACCTACTGCTGTATTGTAATTGTTAGCATCGTTATTTTGAGCTACTAATGTATAAGCACCTATTGCGGTACTTCTACTGCCAGTATCTTCTGTTTGTAATGCGTTAAAACCTAAAGCAGTGTTTTGGTCACCTGTAGTAATTGCTGTACCTGCTTCATCACCTATAAGAACATTATAATTACCACCACTAGCAATAGTGTTACCTGCATTGACACCCATTGCAACATTACTTGTACCTAATCCTGTATCATGGAAAGTTGCTAATTCTCTTGCACCACTATCTTTTAATTGTATACCTGCTTCGTTACCATAAATAATACCATTATTACTATACACAGATGAAGTTGCAATAAGGTTGGCTGCTGTTACATTGTTGTTAAATGTAGCTGCACCTGCTGCTGACATATCAAGGGTGAGTGCTGTTACATCTGAACCACCATCATTACCTACAAATGACAAGTCTGCATCAGATGTTGTAGTTTTTATAAATGAATTACCACCAGCTAATAAAACTTCTGGAGTTGCATCTACATTAAAAGTTACATAAGTAGTACCACTGCCTTTTAATCTAACTTGACCACCTGCTGCATCTAAATTAATATCTGATGCTGCGTCAACAATAAAATCATCTGTAGATGTAAGCGTAGAACCATCAAGTGTCATTGTATCTACTACTACACCTGCGTTGGCTGTTACTACACCAGTAACTCCTAAAGTAGAAGCCATATCTACAGCACCATCTATATCTACTACATCAAGGTTAGTAGTCCCGTCTACGTCTATATCGCCTGAGATGTCTAAGGCTGTTGCAACTAAAGTTCCTGTTATAGTAGCACCCGATGTGGTTGTGGCAAACTTAACAGCGTCATCATAATATAATCCAACCGCACCATTATCTAAGAAATATGCTTTGGTTTCTGTGTTGGCTCCATTTTTAATATATAGATCATTAGACGCTATTCTAAGATCTCCAGTACCTACATCTTTAATATAGCTATTACTTCCATCGTGATATATTTCTAAATCATCTCCTGTTCCAAAAATAGCTTTTGCATTATCATCAAAGTTTGCTGAAGCAAGTCTGATATTTACTGCTGTGCCAGCAGCCGCAAAAATACCATCAAGGGTATCAAGATCTGCATTAAGTTTTGTTCCCCAGGTATCAGTAGATGCTCCTACCTCTGGTTTGGTCATGTTTAAATTCGTTGTATATGTATCTGCCATAATTTATTCCTGTCTATGCTGCTTCTGTCCAGGTATCATTATTGTTAGATACGTCTGTCCAGTTTGTTGTTGTTACTGTCTGTTCAGAGTAGGTAGTTGTAGTAACATTTATGTCTGTCCAATTTGTAGTTGATACAGACTCATCTGTGTAATTAGTTTCTGTCACAGATTGGTCTTTCCATTTTAAACCACCTATCGCGGAAAAACCACTTGTTTGTGTAATTGTAGCTTGACCAAAATACTTGATTCCGCCAAGAGCTGTCATACCACTTTCTTGTGAAATAGTTACAGATCCACTTAATACCATTTCTGGTATAGCAGATGCGCTTGAAGTTTGGTCTATGGATGCTTCACCTAAAGCTATACGCACACCAGTTGCGGTAAATCCAGATGTTTGGTCTAGTGAGGCAACGCCATCAAGAACTATTGCTGCTGCTGCACTAACACCAGATGTTTGATTAATAGAAGCTACGCCAAGTTTTACTACTTCGGCTGTAGCTGTTAATCCAGAAGTTTGAGCAATAGTTGCTTCAGCTTTATCAATCTGCGTTCCTGTAGCAGTAAAGCCTGATGTTTGATCTATAGATGCAGAAGATAATTTAACAACTTCTGCTGTTGCACTTACACCGCTTGTTTGAGCAATCGTAGCTGATGCTGGAAATACTATTTTTCCAGTAGAAGTAAATGCTGTTGTTTGGTCTATGGATGCAGATGCTGATATTGTTAAACCAGCAGATGCGGTAAGACCAGATGTTTGTGCTATGGTTGCTGATGCAAACTCATATTCAGGAGAGCCGTAATCAGCCTTCCCGTAACTATATTGACCATAGCCGATGGAGGCCATGTTATTACGCTAATGTAATATCTAAATCGCCAGCGTCAAATCTAAATACATCTCCGCTTGAAACAGTTTTAGATGCACTTAATGCTGCCCAACCTAGTAAGTTACCACTTGTAGAAGCATCAAAAACACCAACATGAGTTACAGTTCCCCATGAACCAGTTGCAGTTACAAATTCAACTGCTGATCCATTGGTTGCTGTTGTTGGCGAAGTTCCGCTTACAGTCATGTTACCCATGCTTTTACGAGCATAAGAGCCACCAGAACATTCTGTTCCGCCACCTGTATCAGATGGTGCTGATGTATATAAAGCTACATATAAAGTGCCTGGTGCAGTATAAGAAGTACCACCAAATACATGAAGTAATACTTTGTTTTCTAAATAATCACTAAATCCTGCCATTCTATTCTCCTTTAATTACCAAAATAGTAATTTTTCTTATGTGGTCTGCCGTATGTTCTGCGTCTTTGCATTAATGAACCTTTACCAAACGCTGATTTTTCTTGTTCCATTCTCATTTCTTCTAATGCTTTTTCAAACTGTGCGGTGAACATTGGTATTCTTTCATCTTCCATTAAATAAATAGAAGCGTGTTTTAACGCACCATATAAATAAACATCAGGGTGTGATGTTGATACAAAGTTACTTGTATTAGAATCACTTAGTCCAGTTATTTTAGCATAGTAAGTAAGCTGTAGGGTATATTCTACATCAGGTGTTGGTGCTAATTCTATGGAGTCATCCACCATTGCAAAATAAATTGGTTGTCCAGTTTGATTGTTATTTGCTTTTCTATAAACATCTAATGATTCAATAGATTGCTGAAACAAAGGACTAAAATTTCCAGATGTAATTTCAACATTAATTGCTTCAACCCAATCAGTTGGAACTGTTAAGTATTGGCTATCTGCTGTTGCAGTAGCTCTTTTAATCATGTCTTTTGTTCTTAACCTTCTGTTAAGTTCGGCTTCGACATTATCAATAAAGGTGTCCATCTCAGAGGTTAAGTCTGATCTGTTTAAATAATTTGCTATTGCTGTTTTAAGTTCTGCGTATGTCATACTTTACCTTGCCAAGTTCTAAATACTTTATTATCTGGATTATTAAGCCATTGTTTCCATTTGGCTGAGTCATCTGACCAGCCCTCTCTAACTGCTTTTTGCCAAATAATCATAGGCACTTCAGCAATATGGCGTAAGTCTTTTCCAGGCTTAAGTGTATTGTCTCTTAGTTTCTTAACGTGGTCAATGACGGGAGCAACATCTTGGGTGGTGTGATAATGCAATTTATCATCTTCAGTTACAAACTCTGATTTATAACCAGTTTTATGGTCTGTAATTGTGCGTTTTGTTGCCATATTAAAAGGGGTGGGAGAGCCGAAGCTCTCCCTAAATTCTAACTAACTTATGTAGTTGTTAAATCAGCTACGAGTCCATGAGCAGCTTCGTTGCTCACCTCTAAACCATATTCAACTACTAACATTTTAGTTTGAGCATCACCTATTGTTGAGATATCAACAGTTTTGAAATCTCTTAGGTAAGATACTTTTGCGTAGTCTGGATCCACTAATAATAGTGTTCTTTCTCTACTAAAGTTAGATGGAACGATTTTTAGCTCGCCAAAGTCTGAAGCATAAATAGAAACAGAAGCCTCTACTGTGTTTGCATCAATTATTTGTCTAGCTGAACTTCTACCTGTGAAAGCAGATATTTTCTGCTTGTTTACAGGGCCGCAAATTGCCATTGAAGGCTCGCCACCATTTGTGAAGCAGAGTTCCAATACATCTTTGAGCAGAGCTTCAGTTAAAGCTCTCTGAGTTCCGTCTGTTGGAGCTGTTCCTCCACCAGTAGGCGCACCTGCTGCTGCTTTACTATAGTTGGATTTTATCCAAGATTCAAAACCACCAGTTTTCCTAGCTGTTGTAGCATTACCAGTTGTTTTAGCACCATTTTGACAAAGAGCAGTTTCCATATCTCTTTTTAATGCTTTAGCCATAATAGCTAATTGGTGAGCCATTTCTGACTTCTTACCTGCTGGATCACTTGCTTGTTGTGAACCTGTTACTGTTGCATCTCTTGATGAGATCATTGCGACATTACTAACTCTTGTAGTAGCAGTTGAAGCAGATCTTGAAAGTTCAAAACCCTCTAACTGACCAGTTCCACTTGGAGTTGGTAATGTTTCTGTTTGCCAATCAAAAACTACGTTCTTGATTGAGTTTTTTCCGATTGATGACATAAACGGAGTTGTCTGAGGAGAGATGTTATAAATAACATTTGATAATTGCTCTCTGTCAGCAGTCGCGCTGTATGTATCAAAAGCGTTTGTTACTTTAGCCATGATATTTTCCTATGTTTAAAAGTTTATATAATTTGTTCAAATAATTTAGCTGCATCCTGGACTTTTCCAGTTTTAGCCAGTTTTTGACGCGCTTTTTTCACAGGAGTTGTTGTCTTTGGTACGTTTGAAGTGCCAGGTCTTGCGGTACGAGCAGCCGCTTTCTTTTCAGTTGGCTTTACTTTAGTAGCTTGTTGTGTCTTGTGTTGTAACCAAGCATTTCTCAAACCAAGTAAAACTCGGTAATCGTAAACTTGATCCATCTCTTGAGGAGTGTAACCCAAGACATTCATACCATATTCTTTAATAGATAACTTTTCTTTGTTAGCTACTTCAGAATCTTGCCATTCTGGAATTTGCTCAAGCAACTGCTGATTACCATACTCAACAAATTTTTGAATTTGTTGTTGCTGTTTCATTTGAGACTCTTGTTGAAGTCTTTGTGATTCAGCTTGTACGGCTTGCAACTTTTGCTTCTTCTCGTTCCATACGTCTTTTTCACGGACATAAGCAATAGGATCTGCTTCGTAAAGTGCATTCCAATCTGGCTCGTTTTCTAACTCGCCCTTCAAAGTCGCTTCCATTCTTGGTAACAACTGTGAATAAATTGCATCTTTTTGAGAAACCTCTTGTTGTTGAGCTTCAATAGCTTTTCGCTGTTGGGCTAACTCTTGAGTTTTTCTCGTATAATCTCTTTGGCGACTGTACCCGTTTTGGAGTTCTTCAAGCGTGACCTGTGTATCTTCGCCATCTACTTTAATTGTATATAGCTGTGGTTGCTCGGACTCCTCTTCTTCGACTTGATCTTCTTGGAGTTCTTGTTCTTCATCTTCTTCAACTTCGTCTTCAATGATTTCATCATCTTCGATGATTTCCTCTTCGTTAACTACATCTTCTGATGCTTGTTCTTCTATTTCGTTTTCTGGTTGCTCTTCTGGAGTCAAAAAACTTTCAAAAGACTGTTCTGTCTTTTCCATGTTTGTTTGTAAACCAGTCGGCTTTGCGTTATTGGTCATAATCATTCCTTAAAATGTAAAGTAATATTTTACAATATTACCTATATTTTACACAACTTTTTGTAATCTTCCTAATTGTGACTTAGTGATTTTACCCTTCTCCACAACAATGCGTAAGTGTCTTTCAACTTCGGGTAATAGCTTAATAGCTTTGTGTAAATTTTCTCTATTATCTATATCATCTTCTTTTGAAGATAACCATAAATTTATATATTCATCTTTAAGAATTTTTATTGCTTCTTTGAATGTTTCAGAATTAAGAATTAACTCTGCTTCGTTTGAATTTAAAATCTCTTCTTGTGTTGCCATTAAAATGCGCCAATGATTTTTACTGGTTTTTTCTTATTAGCTGTATCATCTATTACTGGTGGCAAAACTGGAGGTTTTGATTTTTCCAAGGCGTCTAGTCTTGCAAGTAAATCATCTATGTTTGGAGCTTCGTAAGTTGGTATGTCATCTTTAGTTAAAAAGTTACTTAAGTCTGGAGATTCATAAGTTGGCATATCAATTCCCTCTTTAGCAATATTAATAAAATCATCTTTATAGTCATTAATATTAAAATCAGGTTTGTTTTCTATTGAGGTTATCCTATCTCTTAAAGCTGAATCATCATACATACGATGATTGCCAATTTTCTCATCAATATTACCCATCCACCCCCTTAATTCTGAATCATCATATTGTGGTATGTTTCCAATCATATCTCTTAAAGCTGAATCATCATATTTTGGTATGTTTAATATTTGGTCTTGTAAACCACCAATTTGGTTATTTATACTTGATGGATCAAACTGAGGTATGTTTCCAATCGTGTTGGCATTATTATTAATCATATCTCTTAAATATGAATCATCATATTGTGGAATCTCATCTAACTTAGCGAAGTTACTAAAATCAGGAAGGTCTAAAGTTGAAGGATCAAATTGTGGAATACTATTAATACCAGTTGTATTTGCTGCTATTAAGTCTTTTATTTCTGAATCATCAAATGTTGGTATAGATAAATTTTCATTAACTATTTTCATTATGTCGTCTTTGTAATCGTTAGCATCTACTTTTTGTGCTGGCAGATTATCTAGTAACTGTTGGAAACCAGAAAAATCAAAACCTTGGTAGCCATGTGGATATCTTATATTTCCATCACCCAGTCCACCATTTCCACCTGGGCCACCTATAGATATAAAGTCATCAAAAATTTCTGGTGGTGGTGCGCTTTCATCAAATGTTGGACTTCCACCATAATAAACTTTATCTTCCATTGGGTTTCTGTATTTGGGTGGGGTTGGCACATATCCTGCATCTGGAGGTGTACCAGGATTCATTGATGAAACTTGATCTTGTGTATAGCCTTGTGGGTTTGCAGCAGAATAACTCATACCAGGTGCAATCATGTTTGGAACATTTTGTCCACCTGCTATTGATTGAGCATAAAGATTTCCGCTTGTAAAAGTTGGATCACTTGGAAGGTAATTGTAACCGCCACCTGTTCCTGGATTGTAACCGCCACCACCAATAGCTCCCGAGCCTCTACCACCGCCAACAGTTATACCGCCAGAACTCATGCCGCCATCGTTTATATCAATGTCACCATTTCCAATAATTCTGTTTAAATCGCCTATATTAATCATAATTTTTTATCCAACTATTAGTTTATCAATTTTAGATGAATATTTAAACCTCATGCCACTCATTGCCTTCAAAAAGTAAAGCCTCTGCTTCTCTTCTTCTAATTAAACCTTCTAAAACTTTACCACCTGCTTTGTTCCATCTTTTTATTTGTTCAGGAACGCCTTGATAATCTTTTGCATTTAAAACTTTTAGTAAGGTTGAGGCTTTAAGATTGGCTGGGCCAAGATTAAATACCCATGAAACCAGTGCATCAAATTCATTTTGTTTAAGATCAACCTCTACAATGTTATTAATATAACCCTCGTATTCTTCCATTTCATGTAAAAGTAATTTGTCTGCTTCTTCTTGAGTTATAGTGTCGCCTTCTTTTACTCCTTTGGTTGAGCCATAACCTATTGTCCAAACTTCAGCCGCACATTTGTATGCGTCTAGTTCACAGCCCTCAAACTTTTTTATAAGAGATAAGCCCTCTTGTGATATTTTCATGTTAGCCATTCTTATCGTTTGAATTAGATGCGCCAAAATAAAAACTAATAACAGCACTAGCTAATCCACCAAGATAACCTAATACCAAATTAATTAATGCCTCAGAATTTTGCTCTGGTGGTTGTAGCGTTACTAGAAAAATGTAAGCCAAGAAACCACCAACTGTTGCTACACCCATAATGCGAGCAGTCCAGTCTTTACTAAACCTACCTCTTGCATCTTGAGTATCTGCTACTTCTAATTTAAACACATCAACTTCAAGTTCTTTCATTTGCAGCTCAAAAGCATTTTCAGCTTTCTTTAGCTCTAACATTTGTTCTGGTGTTGCTTCTGCAACAGCTTTCTCTATAGCTTTTGGATTATTAGGACATCCAAGAACTTCTGAAATCATATTGGCTGCCATGCCACCCATAGGGCCACCTAAAGCAGTTCCTAATGTTGGAGCTACAGCTCCTACGATATTTTTTAATATATTTTTCATAACATCACCGTTATTATTGCGATAGATAAAGCACCAATAAAACCAAACACTCCAAATGTTGCCATTTTAATAGTGTTATTAATTGCTGCTATTTCTTGTTTTATATCTGCAAATTCATTAAAGGCTGTTTTCCAGCGTTCTTCGTTTTCTTTTTTTGAAACCGCCAAGTCGGCAGCTACATGGCTTGCTGTTATTCTTTTGGTAGTCATATAGTTGTATAGATTTTTAAATATTTTGATTTTCCTTTAACCTTAATCGGTTTTAAAGATTTTAACTCAAATTTAGTATTTTGTGCAGAATTTTCTCCAATCAATATGTCAACACCAACATCTTTGGTGGCTGACTCTAATCGTGCTGCAGTGTTTACACAATCACCTATTGCAGAGTAATCAAACCTGGTATCACTTCCCATATTACCAATAACGGCTTCTCCAGTATTTATTCCTATACCAATTTCAATTCCCAAATCAGCTTCTTTCATATCTTCCTGTATTTTTCTTGCTGCCATAATTGCTTTATCTTCATGCTGCTCTAAATTTATTGGCGCATTAAATATCGCCATCATGGCATCACCAATATACTTGTCCACCATGCCACCATATTTTTGTACTGCGTTAGATTGAATAGTTAAAGCCTTATTCATAATGCTTGTAACTTCTTCTGGTTCTAATCTTTCTGATAAAGAGGTAAAACCTCTAACATCAGTAAATAAAAATGTTGCTTCTTTTTTCTCGCCACCAAGTTTTAATAAATCTGGATTTATTTGTAATTGTTTAACTTGTCTTGGATCAAGATAATGTTCAAACTGTTTTTTAATTTGTTGTCTTAATTTATATTGTTTTTGGTAGTTAAGATAGAAAGAAATAGTGGAAGTTATGACTTCTGATACAAAAGTCCATGAAAAATCTATCAAAAAACCCTTTTGAACGCTAAAAGCTCCTAAGAAGCCCGTAGTTAAAAGCAAAATTCCTACTATACTTACGCCCTTGGTTATAGACAGATAATTGATTACAAGCCATGTCAGCGACACAAATATTCCAAAAATCAAAATTTCGGCTGCCAAATGCCAATCTGGGATATGTGGAGAGTTTTCTATCAAAATTGACTCAGATAATGCTGCTTGAATCTTGTGTGGTTCTAATAAACCAGTTGGCGTTGCGATTTGTGGCATGATTCCATTTGCAGTTACACCTACAAATACAAACTTACCTGCAACATCCATTTCTTTTAAATTTGTTTGTGGTGTATCAACCCAAGATATCCATTTGCGACCAAGACTATCCGTTTTGACTGGTGGCAATCCTTTGACTCTTATTTCTTCTATACCAAGTTCATTTGTTTTAATGACATAGGTTTTTGCATTAACCAATGATTTTAAAACTTCAGTTCCAAAAGCGGGAACATATCCATCTGGCGTTCTAAGTAATAATGGTATTTTTCTAACTAGGTTATCTACATCGGTTGGTGCAGTAGCTATACCCTCTTGTGAATTAGTTGTTAATATTTCAATATTTTCTACAACACCATCAGTTAGCATTCCACCAACATCATCACCGAGTATGACAGTTCCAGTTGTTTTTGGATATTTACCATTTGGTGTTTCAAACATGGCTAATATAGATGTGCCGTATTTTAATGACTCTGAAAAATAATAATCACCGCCCATACGATCTGGTTGCGGAAAAGAAATAACCCAACCAACCCCAATAGCTCCTTTTGCAATTATGTCGCTGTGTATTTCTCCAAGTCTTTTCCTGGGAAGTGGCCAACCACCTTCATTGGTTATATCTTCTTCGGTTATGTTTAATATTGTGAAATAACCAGATGGTTCTTGTTTGGGTACAAGATAGTCAAATGTTTTTAATTTTAATATTTCTGTAGGGGTGCTTTGGAATACTAGCGGTAAACTAAGAACAAAAAGTATGGGTATTATTAACTTATTCATTCTTAACTGCTTTGTGTTATTTTTATAACAGAATCTCCGCCACCATTTATTTTAACTACATTGGAAACACCGTCTTGGATAAGTATGACTGTATAACTACCATTAGAGTTTAAATCTATTTGTGCTGACTCACTAACCTTTCTGCGTAAGCTGATTATTTGACCAGTAACTATGGTGGTGATTTGTGTATCTGGATCTTGTCCTACAAGAGTTCCAGAAATATTAACTCCTGTAGCTAAAGCTAATTGATCCTCTTCATCATCAATAGCTAGGGCATCTAATATATTTAATAGATCTTCTAAAAAATTAACATCAAGATAGTTGATATCTAGCTCGGTAAACTCTAATTCATCTTCTGCCAAAAAATCTTCTGCTAGGTAATCTACATCTAAATCGTTAAAGTCCAATAAATCAACAGCATTTGTAGTAGTTGCTTCTTCTTCTGCTAACACTTCTTCTTTGGGTGGTGTAACAATCAGCATATTGTCAATAATATCTAAAGTTAAATCTAGTATGACAGGTTTGCTTGGAGCTGATTCAAATACAGAAACTGTAGTTGCTTGGTAAGGTTTATTTAGTATGACACTTCCCATGGCTGTTACTACTTCTATTTCACCACTTGAAAGCCCTAGAGCGTCTGGTAAAAGTATTATTAATGATCTTCCTAGTTCATCAACTGTGGTTGTAAAGTCTGTTCCTCTTATAGCGATGTTTGCTGTAGGGGTTTTAAGTTTTATGTTTTGTTTATCTATGCGGTTAAGATTACCAGTAATAAATCTTGCAGTACCAAGACCAAAGGTAAGAGCCATCTTTGATTTAGATGGATCAGGATCATAGATGTATTCATCTATAAGAAGTTGTGAGTGTTCTGTTAGTTTTACTTTTGAGTCGTCTAAGAAGGTTATAGCCATTCTACCATTAGTAGTAATTGCTTCATCGTTGCTTTGAATAGCAAACTTTAAATTGGCATCGTAAGATTTGTCTCTTACTATTTGAGCTGAACCTTTTAGTTCAGATATATCTCCAATATCAGCAGCTTGTGCTTGTTCCGCCATCGTTTTGGATGACGCAAACAGTACCGCTAGAACCGTTAGATATAATTTTAAGCCAGTCATTATCTAATGTGCTTGATTGTGTAACATTAAAAGTTCTACTATTGCCAGTTTGGTCTAAGTAGAAATATCCACCTGCATAACCAGCACCATTGAAATTAACTGTGTTTGAGTCACCATCTACATCTACATAAGAGGTGCCACCATCGTAATTAATATCAAAATCAAATGTGTTGCCATCGCCTTGAACAATCCAATCTAAATCAAGAGTTGCAGCCAAGGCTGTAGTTCCGTGATCTAAAGTGAAGGTATTGCTTGAACCACTAACATCAACATTATAGTTAGAGTTATCAATGCCGTATGTGTTGGTAGGATCTCCTTGGATAGTAAAGGTATTACTATCTCCATCAAATTCAAAGAAACCTGTTACAGAATCACCATAAATATCTCCTAGAAATTTATTGCTATCTCCGATTTGATTGATGTCTAGTGTTAATGAGCTGCCGTCTAGGTCTAGGGCTGTTAAACTTCCTGCTGAAGAATTTAACCCACCAATAATATTACCAGAACCTAATTGTTCTAAATCTATATTAGCGGTAGCACCACTTTGATCCACATGTATCTCATTATCTGCGGCAAAAAGCAGTGTAGGTATTAACAATAAACTAATTAATTTTTTCATCTTTTGGTTCCCAATATCCTTTATGATAACCTATTTCTATAATTTGTAAAACTGCTGCTTCAATAGATCTTTGTAAAGCTATTGTAGTTGCTTCATTCTTTGTATTTCCACTTTCAACTTCTACTAATTCGGTTCCTGCTTCTATAAATTTAAAAACATCTTGTGATTTGCCATAGCTGTAAATGTCTTTATTTACCAAAACTTCAATTAAAACCTCTCCAGTAGCCACTGAAACCATACGCAAAGATAAGGTAATGCTATCTACACGGTATTGTTTACTAGCACCAATACCTAAATAACGCGCTCCGTTTCCACCCGTTCTTATGTTTGTATCGTAACCAACAACAGCTCCTTCCATTAAAACGCCTGCAAACAACAAAGGCATAAGAGGTTTTACACCATCATTATTTTCATTTTGTTCTCTGGCTGATCTTATAAGCTGTCTTTCTTTGGTAAGGTTATCTAGTCCTACTCTTTCAGCTACTCTGAAGAAGTTGCCATTAGCTGTATGCTTTAATGCTCGTATTAAAAGGTGGCTTGGTGCCTGGGTTATAGCTGTGCTAAATAAAGCAAACTCACTATTGCTTTTTCTTTGTCCTGTTTGATCGGTAAAGGCTGATGGATAAACAGCAACCACTATAGGTGATTTGGGTACTTGTATTTCTAATAACTCTTGGGACTTTATTTCAAGGGCCTTTGGTAAATCTTTATTCTTTACCTCTCTTTCAACACACTTTCTATAAACCGTGCCTTCCAACATGATTTGTTCTTTTATACATTTGCCCTGGACATTAAATTCCTCGTTGACTTCTAATAAGCTACAACTAGAAAGTGAAAGTACCAATAGGCAAAGAAATCGTGGT
>Ga0209404_10001554_pt1 | contig 15289 bp, 12 predicted proteins | sample TroAtlMetagenome_2_FD_187447 | JGI IMG/M metagenome (GOLD analysis project Ga0209404, IMG submission 187447) | Marine eukaryotic phytoplankton communities from Atlantic Ocean - Tropical Atlantic ANT8 Metagenome (SPAdes) (version 2) | ecosystem: Environmental > Aquatic > Marine > Oceanic...
AGGATCAGGTAATATTTCTTGTAATGCCATTATATTATCTCCTGCTCACCCCGTCTGACACGACCGGTGAGGAATATATAGACTCATCAATATCTTCCATAAACTCTTCTCCATAAGAATTTGCTGCTTGTCTAAGCATTCCAATTATATTTCCTTGTTGTTCTTCTAGAACTGCCTCTACACCTGTGGCATCAATAGTATTAATATTAAAGTTTACGATGCCGGCTCCTCCTCCTATTTCTGCAGTATCATCTGCGGGTACTATAGTACCTGGACGATCTGGCATAAACAGTTCTGGTCCTTGCTCACCGACTATGTATCCCGCATTTCCGCCATATGCTCTATGTTTTCTGCCATAGAAAGCTCCTCTAAAATTCTCCGGCCCACCGGTTCCTTGTGCACCTCGGAAATAGTCTAACTCTCCTCCAGCATTTTGGGACTTTGAAATATCTACATTTTCTCTTCTTTTTCCTGTTGATATCTTACTAGGTCCAGCATTAACGTCTCCCATACTACCGCCACCGCTATACGAAGTTCCTGCAATAATAGCAAGCTGTGCAGCACCCATTGCACCTATCATTATTGCTAGTGGGAGTGCCCACCAGCCGTCGTGAGCCATGGTAGCCATAATAGCCGCAGCAGTATTTGCAACGGTTTGAGCCATCATCATTTTCTTATTTTGTTCGAAAGCTTTCCTTTTCTCTGCTTCTTTTTTCTTTTCCAGTGCTTTTATTTTTGCAAGGCTTTCTTTTGATTTTCCATCACGCTTTTGTTCTGCTGCAATCTCTTTATCAATCCCTGCAACCCTAGCGTTTGAGGCCGCCATCATTATTTGGGAAGTAGCAGCAATAGTAGAAGCAACAGTAGCTGCAGCTGCAGCTCCTTGCAACATCTTATCTTCGGTTGCTAGAAGTGCGGTATTTAAAGAAATAACACCTTCAGTCATAGTAAACGTACCAGCTTGTATAGCTAAAACTAACTCTCCGTCTGGGCCCAACCCTTTCAGGGTTTCACCTAAGGAGGACATTAATCCTTTAGTTACCCCTATAACTTGTCCCAAATATTTTAGGTCTGTCATTTTCTGTGCTGCATCAAAGGAGCTATCTATGTCTTCCTGGAGAAGAGGTTCTTGATGGCCGGCCGCCATCCACTCATCTACTTTTGCCTGCTGGAATTCTTCTTTATTTAGTTGAGGGGGCCCTCCCAGTTGGCCAGCAGCCATAACTCTATCTGTCATAGTACCACTTGATGCACCCGCTACTGCTTGTTGATTACGAGTTACGTCTTTTTTATAGTATTTCTGATTTATAAGTGCCTTTGCTATTTTATTTTCTGTATCAAGAGTTCTTTCTCGAGCGTCTTCGATTTTATTTATCAAATCAATTTGCTCTGTTAATATCCTATGCTGCTCCGATCCTACTACTGCCTCTGTCAGCAGTAATTCTGCGTTGAGCCTTTGTATTTTCATCTCATATTGTAACATTCTCTTTTTATCGTCATGAATATCTTTCTGGAGTTGTAATTCTGCAGTTTTTAAAGCATTCTGTCTTTTTTGTTGTTGTTCTGCGGTTTTTAGAGTCTTATTAAAAACATTCTGTGTGTCTATAAAATCAAGAAGCTTAAAAGATGCTTCTAGCTTCTTAAACTGTGCTTTTGCCTCCGCAAGTTGTGCTGCATAGTGTTTAGCGTGTAAAGCTGCATTTTCTTGCGCGGTCGCAATCGCTTTTGCTTTGGTTGATACGTTCTCCAATACATCTGCTAATTGTTCCGGGCCTGCTGTGTCCCAGTCTAGATTAGCTGCGTCGACAAAAGACTTCAGCCACTGACCAGTGGTTGTTTTTATATTATTAAGAGTCCCCAGGCCTTCCTCTGATGTAATATCTATTAACTTTAGCTCGTCTTTTAAAGCGCTGGCATCATTTGCTAAACCTAAGAATTTATCCTTTCCTCTTAAACTTGAAAAAAATCCTTTAACTTTTTCGTTCGCTTCCTCAAATGCTTTAGTAACCCCAACAGTAGACTTTACTAACCCCTCACTTGCTGTTGTTGTTTGTGATAAAACATTTCTTACAATTTCCATTGTTTTAGCATTTATATCAGCCTGATTGCTGGATTTTGCCTGAGCTTTAGCTAAAGACAGGATGCGCTCACGTAAATCAGTAACACTAGTTATTGGGCCTCCTGTGTCGCCCAGATCACTTAGGTCGAGTGTATCCATTATTTTTTTCAATCCTTTAGGATCAAGCTGTTCTAGTTTCTGTAAAGGATTTAAATACGCCTCTTGAATTAAATTAGTAGCAACATCTTCATCGGTAGGAAATATATCAAGATCTATCCAGCCTGTTAAAACGTCCCAGGTTTTCTTTACGCCCTCAACAAAACCGTCCCAGACCCACATTATTTTCTCAACTGCTTTATCCCAAACATACTTTACTTTATCTGCTGCAGTAATGTTACCGCTTTCTATAGCAATAGCCATCATGGCAAAGGCTTCTTCTGTTTCATTTAGAACACCGTTTAAAACTTGATATTTTTTACCTGCCCGAAACCCTAGTTCTGCACTTCTTTGCATTTCTGTTCCAAGCTTTGCGGCTCGTACTTCGGATTTTGCCATTGTTTTTGAAAGTTGCTCATACTTGTCGGGCATAGTTGAAGTAATTTCATTTACTGTATCCATAGCAGCACTAGCCTCAGTAGTTTTACCGAGCCATTTTGAGAAAATTGAAATTAAGAAGCCTACAACTGTTAATATTTGTCCTACAATAGGTATCATATTAAGCAGGGCAAGACCAAACAGTCTTGCACCAACTGACGCTCCAGTAAATAACTTTGGGAGCCATTTTAGTTTTGATGCTAGAAAGCCTGCTACTCCGGCTGCTTTTTTATTCTTGCCGCTAGCTTCATGCACCTCATTAGTGTATTGTTTAGTGCCTTTCCATGCTTCTACAAAACCTCCAAACATACCTGCTTTATTAACCTTTTCCATAGAGTCGGCTAGATTATCTTCGGCATCTGCTAAACCTTGTCGTATGCTTAAGTCTTCTCCTAGGGGGCCTGCGCCTTTTCTAGCTTGCTCTAATTCTTCTAATTTCTCAATTAGATCATCGATTTCCTGTTTCTCTCGTTTATAGGCATCAGAGGTCTGTTTAGTTTCATCATTAATAGTTTTCAGTCTTATAGCGGAGGAACGTTTAAGTGATTTTAACATTGCTTCTCGATCACCCTTTCGTTCTTTACTAGTTCCCATGCGCTTTTGGAGTTTGGCAAATTTTGTTTGCTCACCCATTGCAGTTTTTGTAGTACGGATTTGCTTTTCATGCCCTTTTATAGCTTCATCTTGAGCATTTTTTGCAGCTTGAGAGCCTTCTAAAGCTTCTTTGGCACTGTCACGTTGTGCTTCCCCCATTTGAAATAAGGCAGGAACCATTTGAGTCGCTACAGTTCTTGCAAATAAAGTTAATACACCTATAAGGATTAAACTATTTTTACTAAGTAAGTCTATGAAAGGGACTATAGCAACATTTACTATGCGTAAGAAGTTTTCTGCTAAGTTTTTTGCTGAAGCAGCAAGTTTATTAAACGGATTGACATCTATATCTGTTACCGCTGCAAATTTTCTTTCTCCCTGTAGGAGGGCTGCATTTAGAAATGCTTGTCGCTGTTCAGTTTGTGAAAGTTGCTCAGCTGTTTTACCAAGTGTTAATGCATAAGCCTCGACAGCATCATCTAATCGTACAAAAATTCCTAATTCATCTAGAATTTCTGGTTCAAGTTTTGCAGTACCTCGGACAAGACGATCAAGAGCATCCCCGAGGTCTCTACCAAGAGCAATAGAAGCCCCTCTCGCAATTTCTGCAAGACCTTCCATCTCTGTCATACTAAATCCTGCAGAGAAACCTGCTGCAGAAGCACGCAACGCATCGGACATAGATAAAGCACCATCAGTAATTTCTACTAACTTGTCTGCCATTAAAGTAGATGTTCGTCCCACTTCATTTCCGAGCGCAGCAAAGCCTTCTTCTAGGGCTTTGACTTGAGCGGCTTCTTTCAAGGCATTAAAGGCAGCAGTAATAGCAAAGATATTTGCCGCAAGAACAGCATAAGCAGGAACAAGCCCGCTACTAATGGCTCCGGCTTGTTTGGAGAATCCCTTAGCAGTAGAAAGGCCGGCTTGACCAACCCCTTTTTCAACTTTTTGGTATCCAGAACGTTTTTTACTTAGCTTATCGGTTTCTTTACCAAGTTTTTCAGTTCCTTGCGCCGCCGCCTCAGAATCTTTAGCAATAACTTTTAAGTTGCCGTCTTTTTCAACTTTTACCTTAAATGTAATTTCATTTGCTGCCACTATTTTTTTCTCTTTATCTTATCATACTCCCGCTTTAATTGATCGGAAGATTTTTTGATAGCTCTGGCGTCAAGGTGCTCCAAAATTTCTAATAATAAATCTTTATCTTTTTTATCTATCTCATAAACCTCCATATAAAGGTTTAATTTAGTATAATCTTTTCCAATATATCCAATTTCCGGATATACCCTATCTCCCATGCGTCCAAATATTTCCAATGCATAAGGTACAAGGGGAGGGAATTCACTGAAATCAACTGGAACTGTTTCCCAGTCTGGCTCTATTCCCATTTGTTCTTGCATTTCGAAATAACGATCTTGCGTCATTCCACTATCAAGATTTTTTAGCAGTTCCTCCAGCTTTTCTAGGAGTAGGCTCTTCTGTTCCTCTGCGAAAGTTTTCTAGATCAAAGACTACCTCGTTGAGCCATGTATCAAATTCTGCTGATTGTCCGACTAAAATTTCTGCGTTCTCTTGGCTATAAGGTACTTCATCGCTTTTATCTTTTTCACTTGCATCAATTAAGAGTAACCCTTCCAAGTGCTCAAGAGTTAATCCCTTCCAACCTTTAACAGTTGCTTTTGTAAACTCTACTACAAACTTATCATCATCGAGGGTTTCCTCTATTTGTCTACTTTTTCTGTTAAACTTTGAAGTTGTGCACTTCTTTCTAACTCTATTTAGTTCTTTTCGTGAAAGGTTTGCAACCTCTACCGAGAACCCGTCGAGGCCGGCAAATTCTACCCAGACTGCCTTGCTGTCGACTACTAATGTTTTTAAATCCATACTTCTGTTACTCCTATTATGTTGTTGTATAAGTTATTACGCTTGAAAGCGCTGTTGGGTTTTGCGTCATTCTCCAGTTGTACTCTTCCATAAATATCTCACCACTCGCGGTCATTCTATTTGTGAAAGAAGTATTACTGATATTAAAGTCTAAACCTTGAGTACCGTTACCTGCAACTAATCGTATACTAGTATTATTATCCCACGTATTTACGGTTGTGGAATTATCTGCTAGGTACCTACGTATAGAACCTCCCAGAATTTTTTTACCATTTACAAACTTTTCTGGATATTGCGAATTTCCCGCATTAGTTGCTGCTAAAGCTCCATGCACAGTATTATAACCGTTCCATTGTATATCATTCTGTAATTCTACACTTAATGACATAACACCAGTAGATACGTCCGTGGTTCCTAGTGTTAGCGTACTTAGAGCTGGTAATATATACGTAGTTGTAGTAATACTAGTATTCTGTAGGGTTCCAGGAATTGCAAGTCGTGGTGCTCCAGTACCGCTCCCATTACCTGTTGCCGTAAAAATAACTCCTTGAGTATTAGAGGAAGCTCCTATAGCTACCCAATTAGTATTACCTACTTCATGTATGTACACGCGTTTGCCTGATACTGCATTTAATGCCACGTTAAAAGACGCATTAGGCGTGTATTTAGACAGCTTTGATGCTTGACCTGACACCGCTAATCTCAAGGGTCTAGATTGATTAATCTCGAACGTCCCATCTTGAATAGCGCATTTTTCAAGCTTCCAAACATCATACTGAGTGGAAATGTATAAATCAAAAGTTGCAGAATTAAGAAGCTTAGTAAATAATATTTTATTTGTTGCCTCTTTCAGTAAAGGTGTATTCAAGCTAAACTCTGCAGGGTTTGCTTGATTAATTACAGAACCTTCAAAACTTCCTTGACTCTGTATAGTCTTTACGTCGTAACTTTTTTCTTGAAACGTTTGACCAAATTCAATCGTATTAGTATCTATATTATAAGTTTTATTACTGTCTACCGTATCAACTACATAAACTTTAACATCCTCTTTTTTAAATGTAAAATTTGGCATTTCGTCTCATTATATAAGAAGGGGGTCAAAAGACCCCCTAATCTTTACCCTATATTATATTTCAAAACACCAACAATGTCAAGAAATATTTTTAGGCAGCTTTGTAGGTAATTTTCATTTCATCACCTTCACCAACACCTGATCCTAATCCATGGAAGTTTGTCTCAACAGAGATCACGTCTTCAATAGAGTGTGAAGGAATTTCTAAGTGGGCTGTAGGTAGTGATAGTTCTACTTTCGGGCCTGTTGCTGTTCCACCAACCTGCAATGTAATTGCAAATTTGTTAATAACAGTATTATTATCAGCAACTAAGTCTTTGAACAAGTCAGCAACTTTGTTAGTAGCAACGTCAGAACTACCTAGGTAGCAAGTTAGACTTCCTGTAACAGTACGTGTTCCAGTAACGTGCTCGATTGGTTGGTTAACCTTACCGAGTTCCTCTGGAGTTAAGTAAGAAATATTATTACTAATAGTAACATTTCCACCTGTTAGAGCTACCTGATATGAGGTTTCATATGTCTGGTTAGCTGTACCGTTTGCGTCAGTAAACGTAGTACTGGTACGGAAAGTTGTTTCAGGTGCGAGAGTTAACTGAGTTAGTCGGTTACGAATAAAGTTTCCAGTATCCGCTGTACCTTCATCAATTACTGATCTCCAACCAATTGTAGCTGATGTTTCGCCTGATCCATCAATGATATTGTCTGTTGCTCCACTGCCCACACTATTGGATATATAAACCTTATCCGAAGCATTGGTATCAATCCAGAACTGCTTGCTTGCACTAATAGTAGGGGGTCCATCCTGAGCCGTCCATACATCAGCTTTTGAGCCTGTGACTTCTCCAGGGCTTACATCCTTAATCTGTCCTGCCATTCCGGACCAACCAATGGTAGCAATACCATCAATATCAAAGTCCATAGATGCTTCGTTTACAACTGCATTTTCTAACTTATAGATCAATCGACCCGCACTTCTATCTGAGAGAATGAAGTACAAATTGAATGTTCCTAGTGCTGCTCTGTTTGAGTCAGTAAAGTTAATTACAGATTTATCAGAAGCAGTACCTGCGTTATTATAGACAGGAGTAGCACCTGGAGTTCCCACAGTCTTTGCAGGAGTTCCATCTGGACTAGTATTAGCATTAGTTGCTGCTGCTGTATACTGAATCATACTTTCTGCATAAATAGTTATAGTCATATTCTCAGAATCGGCATCACCGCCAAGACCTTCACCATCTACTACTATTGTCTCACCTGATTTGAACTTTTGTCCAGCTTCTGTTACAGTAATAGTTGAAACACCACTTGCTACAGTTACTGAAATTACAGCGTTTACTCCAGCACCGGTGTAGGTTATATTACTACTATTTTGACCACTTCCTACGTTAAAAACGTAAGTGTTATCAGCTCTGTCTCCAGAATCAGTATCAGTTGCATCATCAACAGTAAAGCTTGAAATTGAGCCCCCTGTTGTTGGATGCGTAAATTTACTTCCTGCTCTGTTGTACACGTTTTGACCTGCCATAGCAACCCAAAGGGCTTCTTCAACAGCGTGAACTTGAGCAGTTGTATCTAAGTTGGCTTTACCTGTTCCATCTTCATTAGCTCCCGCAGCAGCTAAGAAAGGACGAGCATAAGTGGAAAACGACCATTCTGCCGCTGATAGAGAATCCGTAAACATTTTACGACCTCTACGTGAACGACCTGAAGAGTCCTCCATTTCGTTGAGAGTTATCTCTGATGCATTCGTTGCTTGAGAGAAACTGAATCCATCAAGTACCGGAATAGACCACAGATAGCCGTCTTTTTCCATGTAGAGACGCGAATCTCTACTAAAATGTAAATATTCAGCCATAGTTATCTCCTATGATCTTGAAAAGACTGGTCGTGAATGTTTATTCGTGCCAGAATTTTCTAATAACGAACCTCAATGAGCATTTCGCCTACTCCTAAAGGTTCGAGTACACCCTCATCAGTATCAATACTAATGACCGTGATTTGTTGAGTATAATAGACAGTATTCATCTTGTCAGTATACTCTAATCTTGAGTTATCTTCGATAACTGTTTCGACATCTTCCATCAATTCATTCAATTCTTCCTGTGCATCATCAGATTGCACATAGCATCGAATATTTACCGATAAAAACCTGTCTCTTACTCCCGCGGACTGATATTCTCTAGTCTCGCTACCCGCATTTAAATGAAGTGCAGGAAATTCATCTACTTCATCCCAAAATTTCATTCGAGGATGGACGTTTTCACCTACATCAGTAAGGAAAGCGCCCTGACCATTTATGGTCTTTAGCTTAGAAACAAGAGCATCAACTATGCGCTTTCGTCTAGATGCATATACTCTTGCGGTCATTACTGTCTCCTAGTATAAATTCTGCCCATTCCTAGTTGCATTACGATTTCTCGTATAGACGAATCAATTAAAGGTCTGGGGTCTCTATCAATATCCGCAAACCTAGTTCCACTCGTGTTTTCAAACTGCCCATAGTTGGCCTTATCATATGTATACCCAATACTTGGAAAACCCTGGGCAGTTTGACTTACATCCGTTGCTCGTACACTTTGAGAAAATCGTCCAGTTCTATAATTAAGTCTTGGATCTCCCATATTTCCTGCAACTACATCAGGTAGTTTCATATTTAAAAAGCCTAAAATAGAGGCTAAATTTGGAACTGTTTGTTTTGCGGCCTTTTGTGCAGCTATAGTTTTCTTAGCTGCCATCTTTCTTGCCCCACTGCCCGCGGTGACTTTTGGTTTATGCTCAAACTTGGTTTCACTAGTACCACTTGGTTTTGTATTCTCGTATTTAATTTTTACAACATTTTTTTGCTTAAAATAAGGCTGTATTAATGCTTTAATTAGTTTCTTTCTATGGCCTTCTATTAAGCTATCAGAGCCTCGTAACTCCTCTATATCTAATTTTTCGAGAACACTCTTTAAATCTCTATTTAATTGCTGTTCGTCCTTACCACCTTTAGTATAGTTCCCCCAAGCACCTTCTAAACTTACGTATATAACTCCGTCGTCCGCGTCTTGATACACCTTAAAAATTGAAGCTGCGTCTTCTTCCCCTAACTTATCTATTATTGCTCTTTTTGCTTCGGGAGTTAGTTCAGAACTTCCATAAGCAGTCTCTAAAGCTGAATGAACAGAATCATTCATCAGATGCTCAATATTACTACCCCCTTCTTTGTGTCCGAGGTTAAAAACATCTCCTACTTCTGTCAATGTTTTCGTTGTTTTTTTCTTACCCTTACCTGTTGGTCTAGTTAAAGGTTTCTTTAATAACTTTGAGAAAGCTTGGTAAAACTCGGTTAAGTGTTCTAAATAAACACCTTTAACTAACTCATAGTTACTTCTACGAGATTCTTTCATTTCATAAGCTATAACAACTACTCCACCTCTAATATCGTCTGCAATTACTTGATTAAATACTTCCCCTGCTATTTTATGGAAGTCTCTTCGTAAATCAGTAGTAAGTTTAGTAACTAGCTTACCATATTCTTTTTGAAAAGTTGAACCATCTCTTTTCTTTTTGCTATTTTCCTCAAGATCAAGAAGAGTCTTTAAAGCAGCTCTTATATCTTTTGCTCTATAAGTAAATACGTGTCTTTTTTTGTCCGAAACAGTAGTTCTATACGTTTGAGAACTTCTTTGCATTTCATCGTGTAGTTTTACTAAAAACTTATCATGACTGGCTTTAGACATTAAAAATTCTTATACAAGTCTAAGACTCGCTTTATGTGATCAGGAAAAGCCACATTATCTCGTTGAGACGAACTTGAGGAATTTTGTATACTAGCTCCTGCAATAGTTCTTCTCTCTTTGTGTTCATCTTTTAAGTAGTAAGTAATTAAATCAATTACTGCCAGTTTTAAATCGTCTGGTACAGCACTATAGCCTGCTGTATATACTACTTTGACTGCATCTACTCCTTGTGCCCAGTTCTGATAACTACCGGAATTAGTACGTAAAATGCTGTCTGTCTTAGTATCTAAAGCGTATTCATAAGCTCCTGTTGTCAATGTAACATATGAAGCACTATAAGACTGTCGTTCTTGAACACTTACAATCGTATTAACAGGGCTTTCAGTAAGTTGTACAATATAAGTGCCCCAGTCAATATTAAAAGTTTCTGTTTTATTACTTGAATAAAAATCTACAAAACTGTTTCCACAATAAGTTTTTACTAATTGGCTTACAGAAGGAAGTAAAGCAGTAATTCTCAAGTCCTCTTTTGGAGTACTCAAGCCTTCTGCTTCTTTATAACTAGCTAATGTTATTAAATCTGCCATAAGTCAATTAGTAAAAACTTAGGGGAGGAGACCCTCCCCCAGTTTCCATGATTACTAAAAGTAATCAGAGTGCTATTAAGCGTTAGACGCGTAGGTTAAGGTATGAGCACCTGCAGTGCCTTCAAGTGACTTAAATCCTAGTGCCTGGCTAGCAACCAGAACATTTCGCTGCTTACCAACTTCGTAATCAGTTTCAATGCTAACACCTTTGAGTCTTCCAACCACATATCGGCTAGTATTTATAATAGCAGCTGCAGTACTTGTGTTAGCAGCGACCATTTCCGCGGAAACAATAAGTGGCGAACCAAATATAGTACCCATCATGCCGTTGATATTAGTAGCCACATCAGAGCCAGCCTTATCTACAGTCACAAACTTTCCGTCTTGTGCAAGTAGATCATAGTAGGCATCCATAGTAACAACATAGACAATATCAGCAGGATTAACCGCATATTTGCCCATAGCTGCTCGACCAATTTCAAGCATAGTGTCTGCGAATGCAGGTGCACCATCTTGTTGTGCAGTACAAGCTGCTGTAGTTGCTTGTAGACCAGAACTTTTATCTGATCCGCCTCCGCCTGCAATACCAGCAGTAGGACCGCCAGTACCGAGAAGAATCATCTGATCGATTGCTATAGCGTGTGAGCGTGCAAGAGCTTGAGTAATCATTGGCAGGAATGAAACTAAAGAAGTCTCATCTATATTGTTATCAATATAGGTACCTGCTGCCAATCGCTCGGTTTGTAAGACATTAGTAGTAATGTCATAATCACCATCAGTTCCGCCATTGTCAAGACGTTGAGACGTAGTATCAACGCTAAAAGCCGTACCAAAGGTTGCCGCAGCAACATCTGCCGCGAAAGGCATAACTGTTGCTCCTGAAGTTACAGGAATCTCACGGAACAAGGGAAGAAGTCGAGTTTCAAGTGCAACTTCTTGCTCAAACTGCTGGCTTACAGTAACGTCAACGTTACCAGCGGAAGTTCTTGTACCAAAATCTACACCTGCCTTCTCAAAGACTTCCTTACCATAGTCGGTATCCCAGCCTTTCTTGGTAATTGCACCAAGGACTTTAGCGTGAAGAGCGTCTTTAGCAAAGTCTTCCTTGCTTTTAGAACCAAACTCAAATTTGCGATTACGCATAGCTTCGAGTTCGTCGGCCTTCTCTTTAACCTGAGCTTCGTACTTCTTAACAAGCTCATTGATTTCATCAGCTTTTGCAGCTTCGAATTCTTTTTTCATGTCAGTAGTCAAGCGGTCAGTACCAGACTCAACAGCAGTTATTACTGCTTGCTTGACTTCTTCTTCTTGCTGAGCTTTAGCTTCTGCTTCCGCAGTTGCTTTCTCAGCTAGTTCTTTTTGTACAGCCTCATCGGCTGCTTTTTGCTCGGCTTGCTTCATTGCAATTTTAGCAGCAGTTTCCTCAGCTACTTTTTTAGCAAAAGCTTCCAAGTCAACGGGTTGTTGTGTCTCTTCAGACATCGTTATCTCCTTTTGGACTTGCGCCCCGTCACTATTAGTGAAAGTTTTTTTGAAATCTTCGTACTCATCCATCGAGTCGAAGGACTTCGCCAGTGAAAAAGTAGCTGTTTGGTTACAGGGTACAGATACTACCGATACCTCAAACAATTCAGCGTCCTTTATTCTCAATCCGTCGGTTTCCTCTAAGTAATCAGCGTCCTTGACTCGGAAACCAACAGAAAAGGCTCCAAGAACACCGTCTTTAACTAGTTCAGCAACATCACCTGCTGATTTACTTATTTTTGCTGTTAACTCAAGACCCTCTTTGGAAGCTTTGACTTGAGTCGCTCTTCCAATCGGCCTATTGTAATCATGATTGAAAAGAATTATAGGATTCTTCTCGAAATTATCTAGCCCACCCTTAGTCCATGCGTCTGCTGATATAGAGTCGCCCGCGCGGTCAAAATCTGCAGTACTAGCCATACCTCGGATTTTAATACTACCATCATCCTCAGTATGAGACTTAAAAGTAGAGGTTAGATTAAATACTTTTTCCATTCTCTCCTCCCGAGCTTCCCTTTTTAACAACTTTAGGGGCTGCTTTGGCTTTTGGTTTCAGGTCCTTAGTTTCTGGAAAAACTTTTTGCATGGTTCCTATAATACTATCCCAAGAACTGGACCAAACCTCATCATCAAGGTAAGACTCTTCCAACCATTTGGTTTTCATCGCCTCTTCCTTGCTTATAAGATACCCTTGCTTTGCAGAAGTATCTGCAAAATATTTCAAGGCTAACATCCTATATTTTTCATGTAGCTTTATCTTTTTTTCTGTCATTCTTCTTCCTCTTCTACGGGTCTACCGCCCTCATTTGGATTTGAAGCACTACCCGCTATATTTGCTGGTATTCGTAGTTCGTCATGTCCTTCTAGAGCTTCGAACCCTAATTGTGATCTTGCTTCATTTGCACTTATAATACCGGCATTGACTAATCCAGAATAGTAAAATGATTGATCTCGTAATTCAGGCTGTAGAGCAGGAATATTAGTAATATCTTCCTTTATACTAAAACCAAAAAATCTTTCTAGTCCAAAGTTAACTTTTCGTACTATAGGTAGTATTGTCTCTAAATAATACATCCTCATATTTGGACGTATGTTTGCATTATTGCCTGAATCTAATAAAATTGGAGGAACTCCTACCGCCTTTAATATAATCTTTTCGTTTTCACCTATAGAACTCTGGAAGTCTAAATCTTTAAAGTTAACATTTGAAATAGCATCTATTTCTATTCCACCATCCAGAATTAGAGGCCGTCTGCCTCCTGCTGTAGGTTGATACCTTACCTGCCAAGATTGAAGCATTCGCTCCTTAATCTTCTCCGATAAAGTATTAGGACTTTTTAAAACCAACCCTGGCACAGCCCCGTTTTTAAAGAAATTATCTTGAAACTGCCGCATATTTGCCATTAAAGACATAGTGCGAACGGCAGGTTTTAATCTAGAAACTCCCCTGTATATATCATGGAAGGAATTTTCTTTTATATGTATAATTTCATCAGGAGAATAATCTACTTCAGCATAGGTATACTTATTTATAAACGTTTTTGCGTCTGCATGAATTGTAACATCGGAGGCAGGAATATGGTAGAAGTGAGCACCATCATAATAAATAAAAATATTACCATCAAGAATATAATCAGTAATTAAATTACGCTTGAAGGAGCTGATGTCTTGGAATAGGTTTGGTTCCTCATTTATAAGTTTTTGAACTTTTGAACGCTTTATCCCTTTTACAACTCCAGACATATTAATAGGCTGTACTATTGCTGGTATTTCCGCACAGTCATCAACAACCATATTTACTGCACGGTTAACAATCTCTATAGTCTCATAGTACTTTTCATAACTTTGAGTATGCTCACGGGACGACTGTGACTCTGTTCCAAAGTACTGTTGAACAGGATTTAATTTTTCATAAATATCCTCTTCACTTCTAAAGAATCTGTCATACCATGCCATGTTTATCTCTTTGAATCTGTACCCAGCGCATTTGTTTCTTTGCCGTTGTTAATGCGGGGTTGCGGCCATATACTTTGTGCAGTTGTCTGTGGTGTCCGTAGCACAAAGTGACAGTGTGCTCATATAACTCTGCCCAATGCTCTTCTATAAAATCATCCCGAATTGCAAGAATATATTTAGGATCATGCCCCGTCTTTTTCATCCAGTTGTGTATAAGAGGTGCTAAACTATAGTAGTGGTGGAAATCTAATTTAACGTCATCCCCACAGATATAGCATTCCGAGTCCTTTTCGTAATTATTCTTCGCTCTATCTCGGATATATTTTACTATATCTCGTTTTAATTCGGCCATTGGGTTTTAGAACTTCTATTTTCAATAACAGAATTATATCTAGTTTCAGATACTATGTCAAACATTATTTTTCAGAGGTCTCCTAAAAACTTGTTACAGAAGTTTCAAATGAATACAATGCGTATCTAAGTGCATCGGACATATGTGAAGCTCTGTTGTGTTTTGGTTTTTCCCGGGCTAGATTAGGATTAGAATCCCACTGATACTGATCTAATGCCGATAATGATTCAGCACAGGTTTGCTCTACTAGTAATTTATCATTGTCTACTATTGCGGCTACGTGCGCTATTCCATCTAAAACACTCTTTTTTGCATTGATAGTAGAAATATCGTAGTTTTGAGCAAAGTCAAACCTAGTTTGTTGAGCTGCTGAGTCAATATAAATATAATCTATATCCCACTTTTCTATTTTTGTTTGTATTTCTTTTGCATGCTGCTCAGTAGTTTTCTCAGCATCTAAGTATTCGTCTAATAAGTAATATTTCTCTTCATCCCACTCATAGCCTATAACACAAAAAGCTGTAGGATCTCGATAACCTACGTCAAGACCTGCAAATATATCCATTTTAGAAGTATCTATTTCGCTAAAGTTTGCTGTACATTCCTCATAGTTAAAGTTCCAGATTTGACCTTCATAAGTATTAAAATCGGCTTCGTATTCTTGTCTAAATTCAGCATCGGACATAGATTTTCTAGCTTCCGCAATATCATTCTCAGACATGCGAGGATTATCTTTATAAGTGGCTCTAATAGATGCCCATTCTGAAAATTCATCTTGAAATCCTCTGTAGAAAAACTCGGAGAACCAGTTATTCTTTCCTCTAGGTGTACTTATGAAGATGGCTTTTGAGTTATCTTTATCGAGCGTGGGGCGAAGGGCAACATTGAAGGCGTCTCTTCCATCAGCCAGAGCGGCCTCATCAAAGATGATAAGGTCGTAACTCC
>Ga0209404_10001557_pt1 | contig 15276 bp, 13 predicted proteins | sample TroAtlMetagenome_2_FD_187447 | JGI IMG/M metagenome (GOLD analysis project Ga0209404, IMG submission 187447) | Marine eukaryotic phytoplankton communities from Atlantic Ocean - Tropical Atlantic ANT8 Metagenome (SPAdes) (version 2) | ecosystem: Environmental > Aquatic > Marine > Oceanic...
ATGCCAGTGGCGATAAGCCAAAGACTTCACTGCCTCTTGCGGGTGCAAAGCCTAATGATTCAAAGCCGGTTGCACTTCAAATTGTACCTAATGATATTCTCCTTAAGCCGGGAGAGGAACTCAAACTTGCTGTTAATTCCATAGATCAATACGGCAACGTATTGGAGCGAGGTCTTAAGGGAAAATTTGCAAAATTTATCCCACCAACTGCCAAAGTTAAAACAAGCATGAATGCTAGTGCGAAGGGCAATATGATTACTGCTGATGTAAAGAATGTCGCCAGCGCAGGCGCGTTCAAGGTTACCAGCGGAAAGCTCAACGGATTTTTTCGCGGTCGCATTTTGCCGAAGATTCCCTACAGCGAGGATTTCGAGTCGACCGCACTGAAGGTTGATCACTCCACTGAAGACGTGAAGTTTGCATATCCTCCATTAGCTTGGACTGGCGCCCGCCTTAAATGGGAAGTGCGTGATATGGAAGGAAACAAGGTGCTCCGGAAGACCCTTGACCGAGTACTTTTCCAACGGGCCATCACAATATTTGGCGATCCTGAGTCCAGCGGGTATACCATACAATGTGATGTTATGAGTGATAGTGCGCGACGGGGCCGGTCCATGGGTAATATAGGCGTCATCAATCAAAGATATTTTATTACCCTTGTAGGGAATCAACAATTGCTTGAGGTGAGCAGCAATCACGAGAGAGTTAAAGAGAGCGTTCCTTTTAAGTGGTCTCCCAGAAAATGGTACACTCTCAAGACGCGCGTGGATGTGGATGCCGATGGAAGCGGCGTGGTGAAAGCCAAAGCTTGGCCACAGGGGGATACTGAACCAGCTAATTGGACTATTGAGGTGAAACATAAAAAAGCTCATAAAAAGGGAGCGCCTGGAATTATCGGATTCTCCCCGCAAAGCCTTAAGGCTGTCTATATTGACAATATCAAAACTACATTGAACTGAATTTACTTATAAAATAAACATTATGAAAAATAAATCATTATTCATTTCAGGAGGGCTCAGCCTATTTGCCATATTTGCCCTTGTTGGCATGCAGCAAACTTCCAATGGAATCGACAATGTTTCCAAAGATGCCGTTGCTAAAGCCGGCCAAGACTGGCCAGTTTGGACGCGCGATGGTAGCGGGAATTTATATTCACCAGAAAAGAATCTGCCTTCAAAATTTGAGCCCGGCGAATTCAAAATTGGCACCGAAGATATCGATATGAGTACTACTAAAAATGTTCTCTGGATATCCAAATTAGGTAGTCAAAGCTATGGCAATACCACTGTTTCAAACGGCAAAGTTTATATTGGCACGAACAATGAAAGCCCGCGGGACAAACGCCACATTGGTGACAGAGGAATCGTTTATTGTCTTGATGAAAAAACAGGAGCTTTTCAATGGCAATTGGTTGTCCCCAAATTAGGAGCAGGGAAGGTTAGTGACTGGGAATACCTTGGGATTTGTTCAAGCCCATCTATTGAAGGGAACCGTGTCTATGTAGTCGCCAATAGTTGTGAAATTCTTTGTCTGGATACAGAAGGGATGAAGAATGGCAATCAAGGGTTTCAAGGGGAAGCAAAGTTTATGGCTGACAAAGGTAAGGGCCCTCTTGATCCCAATAATTTGGATGCAGACATCATCTGGCGATATGATATGCGAAAAGAGCTTGGTGTGTTTCCTCACAACATTGCCAGCAGCTCTATTTTAATAGTTGGAGATTTACTCTTTTGCACAACATCTAACGGACAAGATTGGAGCCATATAAATATCCCTGCGCCTCTATCTCCTTGTATAATTGCTTTGAATAAAAAGGACGGCACCCTTGCCGGCGAGGAAGCTGAGGGAATTGGGAAGGGTATTCTACATTGTAACTGGTCAAGCCCGGCTAAGGGAAAAGTTAAAGGCAAAGACGCCGTGTTTTTTGGAGGAGGAGACGGGCTGCTTTATGCTTTTGATACCAAGTTCAAGAAGGATGATGAAGGATATGATATCTTTAACGCGCATTGGAAGTATGACTGTAATCCGGCCGATTATAAGAAGGATAAAAATGGCAAAGAGATAAAATATCCAGCTGCTGAGGGGCCAAGTGAGTTGATAGCAACTCCCACATATTACAAAGGGAACGTTTACGTTGCCATAGGTCAAGACCCCGAGCATGGAGAAGGGGCCGGGTGCCTTTCTTGTATAGATGCTGATACTGGAAAGAAGATTTGGGAGTCTAAGAAAATCAAGCGCAGCATTTCAACCTGTGCAATTGACTCATCCAACGATCTATTATTTGCAGCTGATTATTCCGGCTACGTATACTGTTTTGATGCTAAAAATGGGAAGCTTCACTGGGTTTACGATCAGAAAGCACATATGTGGGGATCTCCGCTTGTCGCAGACGGCAAGGTCTTCATAGGCGATGAGGATGGGGACTTTGTTGTTTTAGCATCAGATAAAACAATGAAAGTACTGAGTGAAACCTACTTTCCTGCGCCTATTTATTCCACGCCGATAGTTGCCAATGGTGTATTGTATGTTGCTACTCAATCTCATCTCTATGCGATATATGATGAATCCAGAGCAAAATAGACTGCTAATCGGTAAAAACTAGATAATAAAGAAATAGTACTTTCAAGCCGGCACATGAAGAATTTTGTTTATGCACTAATAGTTTTGTTGGCCATAGTTCATCAAGATATATGGTGGTGGGATAACAAGACGCTTGTCTTGGGGTTCATGCCGCTTGGCTTATTTTATCATGCTCTTTTTTCGTGCATGGCGGCGGCAGTTTGGGCTCTTGCAATCAAGTGGGCTTGGCCTAGTGATATCGAGGCTTGGGCCGAAGAGGCTTTTGTCGAATCCAATGACGGTCAAGGAGGAGAACAGTGATACATTTTCCTTCGCTAGTTGTATTGGGCCAAGCCGCTGAGCCAGCGAGTCGGACCCCTTTGTACATTATTATTGTGTACATGTGCCTCCTGTTTGCTCTGGGGGGGATTTCAAGTCGACTGTTTCGTGGTTCTAGTAAGGACTTTTTTGTCGCAAGCCAATCAATTGGTCCTTTTATGCTTTTGATGAGCGTGTTTGGCACAACGATGACGGCATTCGCGTTAGTAGGGTCTACCGGGAAAGCATTTAGTTTAGGCATAGGAACTTATGGGCTGATGGCTTCGAGCTCAGGCCTGATTCATACCGCCTGTTTTTTTCTTATAGGAATTCGTATGTGGAGTTTCGGGAAAAAATATGGATACGTTACACAGATCCAATTTTTTCGTGATCGATTTGAGTCTAAAGGCATAGGATATCTAATGTTCCCAATCCTTGTAGGCCTGATTATTCCCTACTTGTTGGTGGGGCTGATTGGTGCTGGCAACTATATTGGAGGGGTGACTCGGGGAATGTTTCCAGGAACTTTTGAGGCGGGAGCAGTTCCTGCTTGGCTGTCGGGGCTTACTATCTGTCTGGTGGTATTATTTTATGTGTTTTTAGGCGGCGTCCGATCCGCTGTATGGGCGAACACCTTCCAAACCATTGTATTCATGGTTATGGGATTGGTGGGATTCCTTGTTATTGCCAAGGGACTAGGAGGTCTTGAAGCCGCCTCTCAAAAGGTGATGGAGAATGCTCCACAAAAACTTTCTAGGGAAGGCCTGATGACGCCAGCTCATTTTATCAGTTACATGCTAGTGCCTCTGAGTGTTGGGATGTTTCCTCATTTATTTCAGCACTGGCTGACGGCAAAAAGCGCTAAGTCGTTTAGACTGACCGTTATCGCCCATCCTATCTGTATTATGATTGTTTGGGTTCCGTGTATTTTGATCGGAATATGGGCAGCAGGGCTTTATGAGGCAGGAGAACTTCGCGTTCCTCAATTGCCGAACGGTAAGCCTAATGCGAACGCTGTGCTTAGCGTAATGGTCAAAAGTTTCATGGATAGCCCATTACTCATTGGTCTATTTTCTGCCGGTGTGCTGGCGGCTATTATGAGTTCTCTTGACTCTCAGTTTGTATGTATAGGCAGTATGTTCACAAATGATTTTATTGTGCCGCTGAAGGGGGAAGTAAGTGATAAGCAGAAGGTGTGGCTAGGCCGCGGATTTATTGTTTTCATTGTTTTTGTCACCTACATAATTTCTATATTTAAGCCGACCAGCGTATTCAATCTAGGGGTGTGGTGTTTCAGTGGATTTTCCGCACTATTTCCAATTGCATTTGCATCGGTTTATTGGAGGCGTTTGACCAAGGCTGGAGTAATAGCGAGTGTTTTAGCAACGGCAGTTACTTGGGCGTTATTTATTTATGATGCGCTTGGGAATAAGGGTGAAAAATGGTTCGGGGAAGTGCACGCAGGAGAGTACCTCATTGCGGGTGTGATGCCAGTGACCTTCATTTGTTTGGCTTCCTTGGTTGCGTTGATTGGGGTTTCGCTTGTGACTAAAGCACCAAGTCAGTCGACTATTGATCGCTTCTTTCCTATTAAAAAAGCCTAATTCGAAATCGACTATTAACTTTAAAAAACATTAATGTCTAACTTGGATCAAAACATTCAGGAGGCCAAGGCGCAGTTGGATGCGCATGCTGTGGAAATTGTAAAATGGCATTTTTCGCCAGAAACGGGTTCCCCATTTTGGCTGGATTGGGCTGACAAGGCGGGCTGGAATCCTGCTGAGGAGATCTCATGCTTTGATGATATCATCGGAAAATTCCCTCACTTTCAGGATGAGTGGCTAAGAGATATGCCGAATGAAATCTGGCGGCCAAAAGCCTATGAGGGTAGGCCTTTCAGCATTTTCGAAACTGGAGGCACCACTGGCATGCCTAAGCAACGTATCGGATGGGAGGATTACAAAATCGATTACAGTGAGTTTTCCGAGACACTCGATGACAATCATTTTCCTCGTGATCATTACTGGATGATGGTTGGCCCAACAGGACCTCGTCGGTTGCGACTTTCTATTGAGCATCTGGCGAATGTCAGAGGCTGTTCAACTTACTTTGTGGATCTTGATCCGCGTTGGGTGAAGAGGCTTATAGCTGGCAAACAGTTTGATCAGGCGCGTGCGTATATGGATCACGTGATCGATCAAGCTGTCACAATTCTCAAAAACCGAAAAGTCAGCGCGCTTTTTACAACACCTAAATTACTTGAAGCGATGGCTGAACGAATGGATTTAATCAAAGCTGGGATAAAAGGTGTGTTTTGTGGAGGGACGACAATGGATCAGCAGTACACGCGTTTTCTAGTTGAGGAGATATGCGAAAACCAAATCGGTTTTGTTCCGACATATGGTAATACGCTCATGGGATTGGCTCGTCACCGCCCGTTTGGCCCAGAGAATGATTATTCGATTACATATCACGCTCCTCAGCCTAGGGCAGTTTTGAGGGTCGTGGATCCAAACAAGACCGAATCCCTTGTCGACTATGATGCTTGGGGGAGGGTGGAACTGACTACTCTTACTAAAGAGTTTTTTATGCCAAGGTTCCTTGAAAGGGATGAAGCCATACGTCGTTCGCCTTGGGAGAATTGCCCTTGGGATGGAGTGGCTGAGGTTCGCCCTTTTGGTGCGATGGAGAAAAAAATTGTGGAAGGTGTATACTAAGATGGCAATTCCACACATTCCCTGCCTCCGTTTGGGGGATCCCTATGTGAGCCTCAACAAGATTGAAGTGAAAGATTATCGTAGTGGCGAGACCAAGGCCACGGTTAGTCAAGTTAATGCAGGGGTTGTTAGGCGAGACCTAAAGCGAATTGACGAAGCCCGTGCCGCATTGCGTAAATTTACAACGGCAGAATTAGTCGAAATCGGAGCGAAGGCCGGTGAGATTTTCCTTAACGGAGAAGTTCAGATTGGTGTTGATGGTGAAATGCAATCGCCGCAGCAATATGTTGAAACGCTATCATCAACTAGTGGGCTTCCGCATGTTATGGTTAAGCGCAATATGGATAAGATTCACTATGCGTTGAGTAATATGCAGGTGGTTTTAAATGGTTTAACTCGTGGTATTGATCTTCCGATTCTTGATGCAGGAGTAGGAGAGCAATTTGGGACGCAGGTTTGTTTTTATCCAACATCAAAGGCTCTAGGGCTAGTAATGCCGAGTAATTCGCCAGCTGTGAATTCACTTTGGTTGCCGGCTATTGCCCTTAAGACTCCAATTGTCATGAAACCTGGCCGAGATGAACCGTGGACGCCATACCGCCTTATCCAGTCTTTTATTCAGGCTGGTTGTCCCAAGGAGGCTTTTAGTTTTTACCCGACCGATTATGAGGGGGCGGCGGATATCTTGAACCGTAGTGGGCGCGCGCTAATTTTTGGAGACAAGAGCACTACAGATCAGTATGCCAATAATCCTGCTATTCAAATTCATGGACCTGGGTGGAGTAAGGTTCTTATCGGGGAAGATGAAATTGATAACTGGAGAGATCATATTGATCTGATTGCGGGGTCAATTGCGGACAATGGTGGTCGTTCTTGTGTAAATGCTTCAGCAGTAGTCGTGCCTAAGTATGGTCGTGAAATTGCTGAAGCACTTGCTAAGAAACTAGGTCCGATCAAGCCTACAACTGTGGATGATCCTGAGGCAAAGCTTTCAGGCTTTGCTAATCCCAAAATGGGCGAGTGGATTGATGGAGCCATTGACTCCGATCTTTTGGAGTCAGGATGCGAGGAGATGACAGCTAAGTATCGAGATGGAGAACGGAAGGTAGTTACCGACGGAGGCACATATCTCCGGCCGACGATTGTTTACTGTGACTCATTTGAGCATCCTTTAGCTAACCGAGAATTTCTTTGTCCTTACGCTAGCGTAGTGGAGGTGCCTCAATCAGAGATGCTAAACCAAATGGGAGAATCTTTGGTGGTTACTGCAATAACTAAAGACAAAGAGTTTCACGAAGAGCTGCTATCATCGCCACTCATCGAGCGACTTAATTTAGGCCCAATTTCCACAATGAAAATCTCATGGGATCAGCCCCATGAGGGCAATATGTTTGAGTTTCTGTATAAACGTCGCTCGATAGGGATCCTCGCGGCTTAATTTAACTAGGATTACGTGAGTGCGTTTTCAAAGTTGGAACGATTCGTTTAATTCCGGGACGAACACGTTAGCTTTTGGTTTAAGGCTTCGCAGCGTATTTGCAAAGGCAAGGCTGGATTCTTCTTCCCCGTGAACGACATAGATATTTTCTATATTTCCTGTAAGTGACTCAACGTATTTAGACAGTTCATTTTTATCTGCATGACCAGAGAAGCCGTCGAAACTAGCAATTTTGGCTTTAACTTCATGAGGTTCACCAAATATGTAAACTGGATCTATTCCAGCTCGGATCACAGATCCCAAAGTATTGTAGGCACAGTAGCCGACAAATAAGATTAGATCCTTGGCGTCGCTAATATTATTTTTCAAGTGGTGGCGAATCCGTCCGGCTTCGCACATGCCACTAGAGCTAATAATAATTGCTGGGCCCTCAAGGTTGTTCAACTTTATCGACTCTGAGGCCTTTCGAATATAGGTCAGGTTGTCCATGCCAAATGGGTTATCTTTTTCCCGAAGAAAATTATAAATGTCTCGATTGAAACATTCTGGGTGCAGGCGAAATACCTCGGTGGCATTAACGCTGAGAGGGCTGTCCACATAAATAGGAAAGGCAGGCAGTTTTCCGGCGTCTACCAATTGATGCAAGGTATAGACGAGGAGTTGAGTTCGACCTACAGAAAATGCGGGAATAATGACTTTGCCGCCTCCGTTTAATGTTTCAGAGAGTAGTGCTTCAATTTCGTCGGACAATCCTGATTGAGCAGTGTGAGTACGGTTGCCATATGTACTTTCAACAAGGAGCACATCGACGTCTTCAACTGGCTGAGGGTCACGTAAAATTGCGTGGTTGCCTCGGCCAATATCTCCACTGAATAGTAGTCGTCGTTTGTTGCCACTTTCATCGATATCGAGAACAACTTGAGCAGACCCCAGAATGTGACCTGCATCTCGAAAGCTCAGACTTATACCATTCCCAACAGGGATAGGCCGGTCGTATCCTAGTGCTACAAACTGTCTGACTGCGCGTTCGGCATCTTCGGGAGTGTAAAGGGGCTCGACGGGAGGCATCCCCTTTTTTTTATGCTTCTTGGATACATAAGCAGCGTCGGCCATTTGTATTTCTGCTGAGTCTTCGAGCATAATAGCTGCGAGATCTCGGGTGGCGAAAGTACAATAAACGTTCCCTTCAAAACCCTGTTTATATAAATTTGGTAGATTACCAATATGGTCGATATGAGCGTGGCTTAAAATCACGGCATCGACGGACTTGGGGTCGAACGGGAAGTTTTGATTTCGATCTATGGATTCCTGCCTTTTTCCCTGAAACAAACCGCAATCCAACAGTAGTCGGACTCCATTCACTTCTAATAAGTGCTGTGATCCCGTTGTAGTTCGCACCGCGCCATGAAAGGAGATCTTCATGCCGATAGATTGGCCAAGTATACAATTCAGTGCAATTAATAATTATTTCCTAAAATAAGTTGATATTGTTTGTTCAGAGGCGGGTTTGAGAACTATCAGATATTCCATAAAGCCCAAGTAAGCCCCAAACGTTTTCTTCGCTGTGAACAAAATAAACTGGTTCAGCGACGCGCTAGGCCTGAGTATGACGGGCATCACCTATAAGGTGCACTTGAATGAAAGCCAAAATTGTTATAACCCCCAAGAAAGCGGTACTTGATCCGCAGGGAAAAACGGTACAGGCCGCGTTGGAGCAAATGGGCTATGAAGGGGTCACGGATGTTCATGTCGGCAAGTATCTTGAAGTCGACTTAGAAGGTGATGATGCTGAAGCATGGAAGCCAAAGATTGAAGAGGCATGTCACAAGCTATTTAGTAATCCGGTTATTGAGGATTATGAATTCACAATAGAGTAATAATCATGGATTTCTCCGTACTTCAATTTCCAGGATCGAACTGCGATCAGGATTGTATCCATGTTTTGAGGGATGTGCTCGGGCATCAGGCTGATTACTTGTGGCATAAGGAAGAGTCACTTGGAAACGCAGATGCAATAGTTGTCCCTGGTGGCTTTAGTTATGGAGATTATCTTCGAACGGGGTCGATTGCTCAGTTCAGCCCTGTAATGAATGCCGTCAAAAAATTTGCAAATGAAGGAGGGTTGGTTATTGGTATCTGTAATGGGTTTCAAATATTGTGTGAAACAGGATTGCTGCCTGGGGCTTTAGTTCGCAATCGTTCCTTACAATTTCTATGTGAGCAGGTATATCTTAAAGTTCCCACACAGGAATCGCCTTTCACAAGAGAAATCGCTATGGAAGAGGTGATAAAGGTTCCTATTGCTCATGGGGAAGGATGTTATTTTGCTGCTGATGAGACTTTGGAAAAATTAAAGGCTAACGATCAGATTTTGTTTCAATACTCTTCGGCAGATGGGGAAATTACAGATGAAGCTAATCCTAATGGATCAATGTTGAACATAGCCGGTATTTGTAATGAAGCTCGAAATGTTTGCGGGATGATGCCTCATCCGGAGAGAGCGAGCGAAAGTATTTTGGGGGAGAAAGATGGATTGCAAATATTTGAAGGGATGGTGCTTCATTTTCAAGGAGTTCCTATAAGTAAAGAGGAAGCCTCGGCAGCTTGTTAAATTTTAAAATTTATCAAAAGTTCCTTTATCTAATCATTTTTCAGGGATTGCTTTAACTCCAAAAAAGCTTAGATTTGCGGGCTATCGACCCGTAGCAACCCCTCCCATCCCAGCTATGGGTCGTAGGCCGTCGGCAATCTCCACACCCATCCCCTTGCCGGCGGCCGTTTTTTTATTCCAAATTTTTGACTGGAAGAGCTTCGTTATGTATAGCATCCAGATGCTTAAACCCCGGGCGCATAACCCCATACCAAACCCCTAAGCCTACTAAGGTTCCCATGATGGTGTCCCAGATGAAGTGCTGTTTTGTCGTCAGCACGCTTATAAAAAGACCAACCCATGCCGGCCATAGTAGCCATACCGCCCAGGTCCATCCTCTTTGCATCCACCACCGAGCCACTCCGACGGCAATGATGAAGCTTTGAGCTATATGCAAGCATGGCCATGCATTAAAAGGCTTGTCCAATGCATGAAAGGAACTGAACAGAAAGTTGTACATGGCTGACATCTCATCGATTTTTAGTTGCCATCGCAAATCAATATGAGCGGGAAAAAAGAAAAAGAACGGGAATGCAATCCAGCTCGAAAGGACCCAACCTTGTGCCATGATCAATGATTCAGCGCGCCCTCTATCATTCTTCTTTGCAGCATAAAATCCGAAGTAGTAGGCGAACAAGGAGATGTAAAACCAAATTGACCAGTCGACAACCGGAATTTTGTAATCGAGATAACGTCCATCGTTATCCTTAAATATTGATTTTGGATCCCAAGCAGTTCTTTCATCTATTGGAGAAAATTTTAGAGTGTCTCTTTTTGTTATTGTTTCTTGATCAAGGGGAGTATGATCCGGCCAAGATGCCATCCGATTAAATAACATATAGGGACTGGCTAGCACTAATACCCAAAAAAGGAGGAGTGCAGGAAAAAGAAATCCGTTTCCTTTTTGCCGGAACTTCCAGACAGGACGCCAAAGTCGCCAAAACCGGGCGCCAAAGGGTATGGGATTAGGTTGGTTCACAAGAAAAAGTGACTAGATTTTGGGTAAGCGCCCGGCTGAGCGTTGTCCTTTGCCTTTACTTCCTTGATCTCCTAGTTCCTTGCGCATCTTTTCACCGAGCTTAAGCATTTTGGCCAAAACTTTCGGGTGGTTGGCTTTTACGTCGACTGATTCTGCGATATCCTGATGCAAATTAAAGAGTGATAATCCAATTTTAGATTGGCTGTATTTTGTCGGAATGCCACCAGTTCCTCCCGGGTTGCCAGCCATTGTTCGGTAGCTGTGAGGGAAGTGTAATTTCCATTTTCCCATACGAATAGCTTGTAACTGTTGTCCGTAATAAAAGTAATACGCTTCTTGAGGGCTTTTATCATTTTTTCCTGTAACAAGGTTTAAGATGCTTTTCCCGTCAATCTTGTGATTCGGAAGATTGGCTCCGATTATTTCAGCCACGGTTGGCAATATATCGATAGTCATGGCAGGAGTTTTGCAGTTGCTATTTGCAGGAATGGTATCAGGCCACCACATTAAAGTACTCTCGCGACAGCCTCCATCAAACATGGTGCCTTTTCCTTCACGAAGAGGGCCAGCTGAGCCTGCGTGATCTCCATAGCTAAGCCATGGTCCATTATCACTGGTGAAAATAACTAAGGTATTCTTTTCTAACTTATGTTTGCGTAAGGTTTCTAGAATTTGGCCGACGCTCCAGTCGACTTCCATCATTACATCTCCGAATAGGCCGGATTTACTTTTTCCCTTAAATTTGTCAGATACAAATAATGGAACATGGACCATTGAGTGTGGAATATAGAGAAAAAACGGGTTGGACTTATTTTTTTCTATGAACTGTACGGCGCGTTCAGTGTACTGTGTTGTTAATTGTTCCTGATCCTTACCAGAAACCTGAGGATTAATAATCTTGTTTTTGTCAATCAGTGGCAGGTGTGGCCAGCGCTTCAAACGCTCCTTCATTGGCAAGTGAAGAACGCCGGGGTGGTATGGCCACATATCGTTAGAATATGGCAGTCCGAAGTAATCATCAAATCCATGTTGCATTGGCAGAAAGGGTTTATGGTGTCCGAGATGCCACTTGCCATAGATCGCTGTTGCATATCCCTTTTGTTTACATACTTCTGCTAATGTTACTTCATCTTTGTGAAGTCCTTGAGTTGATTTAGGTCCGAGAGCTCCAAAAATACCTACACGAACATTGTAGCAGCCAGTCAGTAGCCCTGCTCGAGAGGCGCTGCATACAGCCTGAGTTACATAAAAATCGCTAAACTTGCGCCCTTCTTTTGCCATGCGATCAAGGTTGGGAGTGGGATAAGCCGTGGCTCCGAAAGGACCAATGTCAGCATATGCCATGTCATCCATAAAAATAACAACGATATTAGGAGATTTATTTTTCGCGGCAACCGCCTGTGTCGGGTTTCCTAAGCCCTTCCCTAAGGCGGCAATAAGGCTACTGAATATTATAGTTCTTATTATTACGTTCATGCGGAGGAGAAGAGTTTCTCAAATATTGAGACTTTGCCAGTTGATTCCGGCATGGCTAAGCCTATTTAGCCTGCTTTTTTTCATAATATGCGCGGAGGCGTTTTGTCATCTCCGTCTTATTTGGACGTGGGCGTTCGCGAACTGGAAGAGCCTGCCCATCTTCGCGCCCAAATTCATCAAGTGTCCGGAACGGAGGGGCTTTATCCTTTGTCTCCTTTTGCCATTTAGCAAGAGCCTGCCGGAATTTTTTTAATTGTTTTACATGATCTGAAGAGAGAGCAAGATTTTGTAATTCAAATGGGTCGTTTCGGATATCGTAAAATTCCTCTTTAGCGCGCGGTTGAATAAATGTGCTTTTCTGAGCTTTGTTTAATTTTCCTTCGTTACGGAGCCTGATCATTTCTCGATAAGATACGGATCGTACTACATCAGCGGGGGGGGTGTTCGGCAAATCATTATAAAAATTCCTTATGTATTTGTATTTTTTGTTTCGGACAGCGCGAACTCGGTCTTCGTAGTCATGCCAGTTGCGTTCGGCAAAGATATAGCGGTTAAGTTCTAATTTTGGATTACGAAGCAGAGGCAAAAAACTTCGGCCCTCAAATACTGTTGGTGTTGCTAGGCTAGCCAGTTCTAAAAAGGCAGGTGCAATATTAATGGAGCTTACTAGGCTGTCAGATTTGCTGCCTGGGTTAACGTGCTTAGGCCAATGCACTATGAATGGAGTCTTAATACCGCTATCATAAAGTGTCGTTTTATCTCTTGGGAATGGGCGCCCGTTGTCGCTTATGAATAGTATAAAAGTATTTTCGAAGATATTTTGCGCCTTTAACTCCTCGATTACATCGCCTACAAAGCGATCAAGCCTTGTGATTTCGTCATAATATAAAGCGTAGTCTTGTCTGCTTTTTAGAGTGTCTGCTACATATGGAGGGAGCCTGACGCTTTCAGGACTATGAGGATTGTCTAAAATGCCTTTATCATAATCGCGGTGTGGATCAAGAGCTGCGAGCCAGGCGAAAAGAGGTTTGTCTTTTGGTCGAGCCTTGAGAACGGGCACCCATTGATCACAGCCGCTTCGAGCGTCCCCAATTACCTTTTGAGTAATTTTGCCGGCCTTTGCTGCTTTGCCGGTTGGCAGCTGAAAACCAGAAACATCCGCTTCTCGAACTTCATCGAATCGATCCTTGATAAAGTTACCTAGATGCCATTTTCCAGCAGCAACAGTCCAATAGCCAGAAGCCTTGAGCAGTTCGGCAAACGTTAGACGATTTGCTGGAAGAGGCCAGTGTAATTGTTCTGCATCAGTTTGATGAGGATAAGTGCTCGTAATAATGCTGGCACGACTAGGGCTGCAAGAGCTGATGGTGAGGAAAGCATTGGTAAAACGCATACCGTTATTAGCCAGCTGGTCAATGTTTGGTGTCCGTACGTTAGGGTTGCCGGCACAGCCAAGGTCATCCCAAGCCATATCGTCAGCTATTATGAACACGATATGTGGACGAGTGTCTGCTCCATTACTAAGCAATGGTGATATCAGTCCTATTATGCAAAAAATCGAAATAAAACGGTACATCTCAGTTGAATATGATTGGTTATTTATTCGTTGATCGTGAAGGATTTTGGTTAACCAGTTGGTTTAAGATAGAGCAAAGGCGGGTTAAGCGTGGGGCTTTAATCCCTTTAGCGTGAGCAGTCGCTAGTGGTTTATAAAAAAGAGCCTCTAATTCAAGTGGCCGGCCAGCTTCAAAATCAATCAATGTAGAAGCGCGATACGAGCCCATTACGCGAGTACGGTTGCGCTGATATTCTCCGCTGTCTAGCGAAATATCGTGCCCTAATGCTCGGCCGATAGAAATAACTTCATCCATTAATTCAGTAACAAGATTTTCCCATAAACCTTTATCAAGAAGTCGATCAGAAGAAAGACAAGGTCCGATCGGTTGCCCGGTTTTTAAGCAGCCGTTAATTACTGCATCCAATCCTGCTGTTCCAGCAACTCCTAAGCCATTGAAAGGGATGTTCCATATTAATTTTTCCCATTTCGCTTTCTCTAGATTGCCTGCTACTTCAACTTGAATGCCAGCGTTTTGAACTAGTTGTGCAATTTTTTTTGTTAGTGCATCTGGAAGTCCGTTATGTCTCCCCATAACAATTTTGCCGTGAGCGATGTGCTTAACTACTCCAGGGGCAGTGCGATTAAGGCAAACAAAACACATGCCTCCAAACACTGATGCCTGTGGAAAAATCTTAGCTAATTCTGCTTCATTTCCTAACCCATTTTGTAAGGTGAATAGAGCGGTTTGTTTTCCCACTAGTGGCTTCAGTAAATTAGAAAAAATATCATTTGCTGTGGACTTTAGGGCAATCAATACTAAATCGCATTTTCCAATTTCTTCAGGATAACGGTAAATATTAGGGTGAAGTGAATAATTGCCGTCAATGCTTTGAATATGAAGCCCATCAGCGGCTACAGTTTCAAAATCGCTACGAAGAAGAAAATGCACATTTATTCCGGATTGCGCTATTTTGGATCCGTAAAAACTTCCTACTGCGCCGCATCCCACAACAGCAACTTTCCAGAATTGTAGGTCTTTTTTATCCATAAAGAAAAAAAAAGCGCCCGCATTTGCTGGGCGCTTTTCGGTTAGAAAGATATTATTTAGCTAGCAATGGAATCCTTAGCCGCTTTAGCAACGGCAAACTTTACCACAGTTTTAGCTGGGATTTTAATAGTCTCACCAGTGGCAGGGTTTCTGCCCATGCGAGCCTTGCGATTAACAAGCTTCAATTTACCAATACCTGGGAAGGTAAAAGCACCAGTAGATTTTGTGCTTGAGATAGCCAAATCAGCTAAGCTTGCCAAAAGATCGGCCGCCTGCTTCTTTGTGAGATCATTCGCTTCAGCAACGGCTGCTGCGATCTGTGATTTTGTTAACGGTTTATCTGCCATGATATTATTGATACGGGTTTCTGCTATTTACTATTAGTAGTGACGCACTACCCGGGGTCGGTTTTACGAGCGGATATAAGTGTTCGCAAGCAGAAAACCAAAAAAACTCTATATTTTTTGACATAAAAATAGGGTAAAGTTTGTTTATAGGTGTTGGTTTTAAGGAGGAGAGATTGCACTATTTCA
>Ga0209404_10001558_pt1 | contig 15276 bp, 3 predicted proteins | sample TroAtlMetagenome_2_FD_187447 | JGI IMG/M metagenome (GOLD analysis project Ga0209404, IMG submission 187447) | Marine eukaryotic phytoplankton communities from Atlantic Ocean - Tropical Atlantic ANT8 Metagenome (SPAdes) (version 2) | ecosystem: Environmental > Aquatic > Marine > Oceanic | place...
CCGCGGCGGCGATCGCCGGCCGCAGCGCCACGGCGTCGTCCTCGCAGGCCGCCGTCCGCAGGATGAGGACGGGGCGGTCGCAGGCCGCCGCCCTGCAGGCCCCCGCGACCCGCAGCGCGACGGCCGCCGCCGTGCCCGGGTCCGCCTCCTCGCTCGGCGACGGGGGCCACTGCGACGCGGGCGTCGGCACGGCGACGTGCGGCGCGCCGTCGTCTCCTAAACAACGCTTCGCGTGGAGCTTGCAGCCCGCGACGAAGCGGTCGGGCCGGACGCACCGGAGCACGAGGAGCTTCGCCACGGCATCGCCCGGGACCGTATCCAGATACTCTTCCGGCGTCTCGGATCGCAATTTTTCTTCATTCTCGTGGATGGTCTCGCAGAGCCCGCGCAGCTCGGGCAGCGCCGCCTCGGTCGTCGCGAGGCGCTTCCGCGTCTCCGCGTCGGGCCAGGGGTCGCGCGCCGGCGCCGGCGCCTCCGTGACGAGCGAGGCCGGCGCGGGCGCCGGCGCGCAGGCGGGCGCGCAGGCGGGCGCGCAGGCGGCCGGCGCGGGCGCCTTGGCTATCACTTCACCGTCGAGCCACGCCAGCACCGTCAGCGAATCTTTCGAGCGCGACCGGTAGCGGTCGACGACCGCCGCCACGTCGAGCGTCTGATCCAAGAGCTTGCGCTTCGTGTCACTATCATCGGCCGCCCGCAGCGCCAAAGCAAGCGCCACGGGCGCGACGTCCGCCGCCAGCAACCGCGGCCGCTCGAGGTCGAACGCCGCCCGGCGCGCCTCCGCGGCGTCCGTCTCCGACCAGGTCGCGTCGTCCGTCTCCAAGAACTTGGCCACGGCCGCGAATCTCAGCAAATGATCGGCGAAGGGCGCCGTCGCGCGCCGCGCGCGCTGCGCCGCGGCGTTGTAGGCCCCGGGGCCGCAGACGCCGTCGCAGGCCGCGACGACCTGCGCGTAGGTTCTAGCGAGCGGTAAGAGCGCCTTTTCGCCCTCTTCGACGTGCAACCTAGCCTTCTGGAACTTCTCGTCGGCCTGGACCGCCCTTCTTTCGACGCCGCTCCGGCGCCGCGCCGCGGCGACGATCTTCGGCGCGTTCTGTTTGGCTTGCAACTTAAATTGCGCCGACGACGCCGACTTGCCCTTGGGAGGCTTCGGAGCGGCCGCACATAAAGCCTTGGGGTCCATGTCGATCGCGATGTCGAGGACGTCATCATCATCATCTCTCGCCGCCAAAGCGGCCAGGAAGGCCTTATCTCTGAATTCCGCAGCTTTATCGTAGGCGCCCACGAACGGCCCGTCATCCACCCCGATCAACCCAAAGGCCGCGAGGCGCTGAGCCGCTTCTTCAAGCTCCGGCGCGAAGTCGACCAATGAGAGCGCATGTCGACAGTCGTTCGCCGGCGTCCCCAATGCAGACTGCACGGCGCCGGCCGGGGCCGCAATTCTAAAAACTAAGCGCGGCCCGCCCGTCGGCGCGACGGGCTCCGGCGCGGACGAGGCCGGGCCGTAGACCATCCTCAAACAACGAGCCAGCGGCGCGCGCGCCGTCGCAACTCTCACCGAATCGTGACGCGCCCTTAGTAGCGGTTCGAGCGGCTCCAGGAGCTCTCTCAACAGACCTTTTTGTAAACAAGCATCAGGCAGATCCACTAAAATGACGTCGGGGTCGCCTTTCACGGCCTCGCGCAGCGCCAATACTAACGGAGGCGCCGTTTCTCGGGCTTCTTCCGCCTTGCGAGCTGCAGCTCTCGTCGGCGACACGGGCCTTCTTAACTGTTCGCCCGTCGCGTGGCAGGGTATAACAGATGCACCTCCCCCTCGATCCACAAAGACGCGGCAGAGGGACCGCTGACCAGGTTTCGGTCGGGCCCGACAATACGATGCACAGAGCCACCGCGCGCCGTCTCCCAAGGAATCGCACATGACCACAACCCTGCTCCGCTCGGCCTCGACGGCCGCGGCGCCGAAGGCCACGGCCCCCTCGATGCCTCCTGGTAATAAACCTTGGTTGTCCCAGCTCCTAAAAGCGGACCCGCCCTCGCCCTGCCCCCCGAGGTCGCAGACGTCGTCGTCCGACAAGGGTGCAAGGGCCTTCATGGAGCTCCGCGGCACTTGGACGTGGAGCGAGGCGTGGATTTCCAGCGACGACGGGAAAACAGCACACAGCTTTCGGACCTCATCGACAAAATTCTTCCGCGCATTTTCCGCCAGAGGCAGTCCGCCCGCGAACGACGCGACCGCGGCCGCACAAGCGGCCTCGTGGTTCAGGTGGGCGTGGTGCGCCGCGAGCCAGGCGTTGCGCCCGTCCCAGCGCCATCTTGTGGACTCCAATTCGCCGAAGCGCGCTAAAGCGGCCGTGTGCCTGTTGACTAAATCTGTGGCGTGCGTCGAGCATTCTGATGACACTCGCCTAGATTCATCTAATAAGTACTGCGCGGCGTCTCGAGCTGTTTCTGACGTATGATGACCGTCCCTACAAACATCTAAATCATGCTGGGCATCATCATCAGCCTTGCACGCGTCGCACGCCGTCGCCCACGCCGCGAGCGAAGGTGGAGAAGAAGCGGCTCGAAAGAACGCGCAGCCCGCCCGCACGAAGACGCTGACGGGGATGCCGACCTGGTGGCCCGCCGTCGACATTTTTCTGATTTGTGACGGGGCCAACGCGGGGTCGTTCATGATTCTTTCAGCGTACCCGATACCCTTCTTCCACGCTTTTAGTTTTTTGGTAACACCAGCATCGAACTGGCCCGCGGCGGCCTTGCACGCCTGGTTGAACCAGCTCCGCATGGTCGCTGGGAATGTGGTCGACGTAAACGAGTCCCAGCCCTTCTGCGCCCTTGGCTCCTCATCGAGTAAAAACGCCGAGAGCGCCTCCAAACAGCGTTGGATGGCCTTGGCGTGGGGCATCTCGCCCCCATTCACCGTCGGGTCGCAGGGCGCGTGTTTTATGATTTGAGCGGTCGACGTCTCGAGCTGTTCCAGGGTCGCTTGACCTAACGTCTTCATGTGGGCCCGTAACATGCGCTGGCGCGCGTCTAAAGTCCGCTTCTTGATAGATTCTTGTCGATTCATCTTCGCCAGGGCGTCATCCACCCCATCGGCGCACTTATTTAGTAAGACCTGCATCACTTGCGATTCCTCGTACCGAGCGTCGGCGATGGCTTGCGATGCCACGCTCTCGAGCCTCAAGTATTCGGCCTGGATCCGACTTTGTTTGAGTTTGTCCAGAGCCGTGGCGACTCTCACTTCAACAGCTCGCAACCGTGTGCCGCGGATCATGGCGATGCGAGCCGTCAGTGCCAGCTGCGATCGTAAAGCGATCAATGAAGGTGGAGGGACATTGGGAGCCTCCTGTCGCGCTAAGAAGGTCTTGACACACACTAAAGCGGCCTCGCTGCGCTGCGAGGCGGCGCCGCGCATCCGTACCAAATCCGCTGCTTTCCGCATCTCCGTAAGTTTGCCCATGAGGTTCAGGTGGCGGAAGGAGTGGTCCTTGGCTCTCCTCCAGTGCCTTTGTATGCGTCGGACCTTGAACCCGTCCTTGCGCGCAAAGGCTCTCACACACCTTAGGGAAGAAAGATGAGTTCGCAATTCATTGGCGCACCGCTGGGCGTAGCCTTCTAACGAAGGGGCTAAATCGGGATCCGCGTCGTCCCGCAGCGCGTATCGAGGATCGTCGCCGTGCCGCACCAGCCAGGCCACGAGCGGCTCCGATTCCGGTGCTGCTAGTCTCCATTCCCTACCACAACCCAGGCATCGTTCCGCGAGACTTACCAATGCTTTCTCACCCTCTATTTTATGATACAAATTCAGTGTAGCATGAGGCAGCAGTCGTTTCAGAGCTTGCGTCGCACTGTCGTGCGCAGCGCCGCGCCCGAACGCGTCGTCCGGCGCGACGTTGACCACAACCCTCAACGATCGTTTGACGCGGTCCCGGAAGGCCGTTAAAGCCGCCGTCGTCGTGTCGCCGCCATGATCATCCTTGTCCTCCTGCTTTGAGTTCAGGTAATCACTGACAATTTTGGCCTCGTCTTCTGGCCACACGACCAACGGGTTCGCGACCGTGCCCGTCTGCAGCGCTGAGAGGACATCGTCTAGTCGCCGCGCGGTGATGGCGGAGTGGGCCCACTGGCCGTCACTGAGAATGATGCATATTTTCCTATTTCGACCAGCATCTAAGATAGCCTCCCTTAGCAAATCGTTCCAGATCTGGTCCGGGTCCTTGAAGTCCTCGTCCTCGTCCTCGTGCATGGCGTGGGGGGCCACCTGGCCGCAGCCCTCCCTTACTGATGAGCGGTGCCGCGCGTCGACGTGATGCGGCACCGGCGGCGGCGGGGCGTGCACAATCTCCTCCACTCCAACAATATGGCAAGCCACATCAGCAACAGAACGTCGACCAACCCCGCGAACCCCGGCCTGCACCAGGGGCACGCCTTCCCGCGCCAAAGCCCGGCACGCTCGGGTGATGTGCACGGCGTGGCCCGTACCTTTCTCCAGCGGCGCCAACGGCGACGCAGGTAAACCTTTAACTTCGCGAGCATCGTCAAAGTTGCGCTGGTAGTGCGCCGCGAACCGTTCAATGGACGGCGGGCCGTGCTCGTCCTCGTCGTCGTCAAAAACATCTGCGGCGTGCGCGTGCCGCGCGTGCGAGATGCCCTTCTTCGTCATCGAGGCTCTCGCGTCGTCGGTCATGGCCGCCTCGAGCTTCTTCTGGGCTAACCTTGACTCTAATTTTGGCAGGCCGTCGGCGCGGTCCGCGTAGGACCAACCATTGTTATTGACCACAATCCTGTCTTCCTTCGCGAGCAAGCCTTCTAGTTTCACAGCCTCATCATAATCGTCGCGCATCGCGAAGGGTAATCCATCTCTCAGCTCTCGTTGGAGCTCATGGGCCAAACCTCTTCGCAATTTGAGAGTGGTTTGGTTCGGTTCTAGATAAACAGCTCCTCGTGCGATGCGAGCCGCGAGACATAAGGCCGGAGGCAAGCTTGATGGCGCGTCGGGGTCCTCGGACAAACGTTTGTAGACGCTCGCGCACGCTAGAGATGCTTTGGCCAGGTCGCCTGACTTATTCTCAAAATCAGGATGCGCCGCGCGTATGCAATCCGTGAAGACCGTGGCTAATTCTTGGGTCCCCGGCCGCATGAGTGGTATGGAGGGCAAATGGCGCCTCAGTCGGGCACTGAGCTCGTTCGGCCTGGCTACCACCAACGCCAATACATCACTGACATGACGTAACACAGGAGGCACCAAACCACCGGACAGCGACGCGTCGGCCGCCGCCGGCTCGTCTTTCATATTGTCGTGCCACGCGCCCCGGTCGAGCAAGGCCCTCAACGTTTCGTCTAGACCGCCGTGCCGTTCTCTGGTAATGGAGTCGCTCTCCGACGTTTGCTGAGGTAAGGAGCAATCATCAACCACCAACAACAGTTTCTGCCGTTGTTGGGGACCAATAATAGCGTCCCGTTCCAATGACCCATCATCATCTTCATCCGCGTAGGGCTGCTTCCTTATTTGAGTGAACTGCGCTAGCATCCTTTTTAATAATGAGCCGGTCGACGTTGTCGTGGCGTGGCAGTGCACCTTCTTGACGTTGTGCCGCTCTCTAGAACAGAGCGCCTCCGTTATGGTGGTCCTTCCAGTGCCACTCAAACCTTCGACGCAGCAGACGCCGCCGCGCATGCCTCGCAGAAAACACCTTCCCACAAACACGGCCCGTTCTAGACGCGGCGTCGGCGCGACCACGTATGATGAGACTACGTGCGTCGCCTTCAGCCGCTTCGCCTCGGCCGCCTCTCTCCTGAGGTCGGCTAGAGCCGACCACGGCGCGAACATCTGGAGGTCCGGCCGCGGCGCCGGACCTGAACAAGCTTCCTCGATGCGCTTGTCGTCGCCCGCATTGACATGTTCATGTAACCACGCGCTACAATCTTCATGGATGGGCTCTTGGACGTCGTCGGTCTCGCCACAAGCCAGAGCTCGTCCCAACACGCCCCAGGCGAGGGCCCAGGCGACGGCGACGCGCACTGCTACGAGATCAGTGGAATCGACGTCCTTTTCGAGTAAGGCGCAGACCAGTGTAGCAAAACCCTGCGTGCGCCTCATGTCATCTTCGGAAGGAGAGCTGGTCGCCGTGTCTGAAAAGGGGTACGCGCCGCCTCTATCCAACCAGGCGTCGACCTTCGACGCGACCGCGAGTGCGGCATCGAGGGGACAATATTGCTGCAGGCAGGCATCCACCGCGTCCTTCATTGAACCATGCAAGTGCCTCCCGCAGAACGCGCGCGCTCGCTCTATCGCCTGATTCGCATCTTCCCGAAACGACGGCAAACAAACGACGCCCAGGCGGCCCACCGTCGCCGGCGACGCGTGGCCCAACGCGTCCGTCTCGATCAATATTCGCACGGCGACCTTGCTCGAGCCGGCGAGCTCCGCCGCCACGGCCTTGGCCGTCAGCGTCGAGATGGACGCGGCGAGCGCCTCCGTCCAGCACGCCTCGAGGGGCCCGTCGCAGACGATCCAGGCGTCGCCGCCCACTTTCCGCCGCCGCCGCTCGGCGAGCTTCACTAATCGAGAAAGCACGCAGCCTTGCGAACCACTGGCGGTCCCGAAGCAATCTTCGAGAGGCAAAGCCCCCGGCGCGACCGAAGCTACCACAGTCTTCGTCGCGTCCGCGTTCGCCGCCGCGTGGATACATAGAGATTTGCCGCAGCCGGCCGGCCCGACGAGCGCGACGCCCATGCCGACCTGCGTCGCGGCTAGCAACCGAGCGGCGCACTGCGACTGTAAAAATGAAGGGCGGCCGCCGCACGCTTCCATAAAGGCCCTTTCGATGAAGGAGTATGTTTGGGAAGTAGCGTCGCCGTCGTCGTCGTCGCGGTCGTCGGCCGAGCCCATGACACTATCTACAATAGCTAAGGTGGCTGTCTCGTCATCAGTAGATCCGCGTAACGCCCGCGGTAATAGTCTACGAGCCGCTCGGCAAATGCAGACGCGCTCCTCTTCGCCCGTTTCCCGTAACCGCTCCGCCTCCCGCACGACCATCAACGCGCTCCGCATGCCCCACCGCGCCAGCAGATGGTGCCGCCGCGGATGGCCGTCCTCCGGTTTTTCCCCCAATTCGGCATCCAGACAGAGCTGCAAGGCTACTGAGATATCTGAGCCCGCTTGTAAGGCTTCGGAAGTGTGGAAGCCCCGTGCGATCAAGCCACCACAAACAACTCTCGAAATGTCCGGTGAGGCTAATCGAACGGGTCGCAAGGACAGCGCGAGCCCGTGGTCCAGGGCCCGCGACGCCTCGCCGTCTCCTAGTGTGACGCAAACTAACGGCGGCAAAGGCGCTAATTGCCCCGGCCTGAGCTTGATGGAAGGCAATGGCACGGCCCGTCCGGCGAAGCTCACGGTTTCTGCTTTCTTCGCTACCGCCCCTGCGAACACTTCTAGATTCGCGGCGACAGCTTTCAGTAAAGATCTAACAAGGTCAGAACCACCGGGCCGGTGCTGCAAACTACCAAGAGCGAGGACGAACCAGGCCCCGGTGGCCGCCGTGCCCGCAAACAAATGCCCGACGGCCCTCGCTAGCGACTCCCCGTCACAAGCTACCCCGAAATGGGAAGGTTCCCTCACCACACATCTCGCCCACAGCTCCGTGGCTAAATTAGCCACGAGTTCCCGCTTCCCGCAGCCGTGGCCGCCCACGACGCACGCGCCTCGGATTGCTTTTAGCGCCGCCGTCAGGCCTAGGACACATCGTCCGGCGAGCGGCGTCCACACGGTCCGTCGCCAAGAACCCACATACTCTAAATTGATCGGCGTGATGAAGTCGGTTTGCTTGGCGTGGGCGTCGAGCGTCAGAGGGTCATCCTCGTCTTCATCATCAGCCTTCTTCTTCTTCTTTTTATCAGTCGCGTAGAACCTTAACAATGATTGCCAGCACCAGTCTTGATCACTCTTGATATGTTGAGCGTATTCTTTCAGGGACGTGATGCACTCTCTATGTTGCAAGGCAACTAACAACAAAACTTCGTTCTTCGAGCGCGAAGCTCGTGAGACGTCATCGGCCACATGCGGACTGCGTAATATCTCAGCCTTCTCCTTGGCGTCCTGCTTGTACGCAGCAGCCAGGTCGTCCCAGGCGCTGAGGTCATTTCTTTTTAAGGAAGCGTCGATGGCGAACTCAACGTCGCGCGTCCACTTGACCCGTTGAACGAGCAAAGCGACCTGGGCGCACGTCGTCAACTTACGGTTCTTCTTGGAGGACTTGGCTTCGGCGAAGGACGCCCGTAACGCGTGGCGCATCTCCTTTTCCAGATTTGACAACCACACTTCCACACCGCGCCAGACGCGAACCGGTTTCAATAATACCAATCTCTCTTTGTGTGTATCTACTAGAGAACCAATGAGCTGCGGCCTTCGACCTTTCGGGGGTGGCTGCGACCCCAGGGAACCAATAGACGCGTCGTCGTCTTCATTCTCGACGGCTCGGTCTACAGTTCTTACCCCATCGAACAGCTGCGGCAAGGCCAGGACCACATACCTCAGCGTTTCGGAGCCCCTATTACGTAAGTTGCCTAAGGCCGTGACCAACTCTAGATCTGTCAGATAGTAGAACCGCGGGAACGCCTCCCTTTTTTCTTCGAGGTGCGTCTTGAGCTCATCCCGCAGATCATCCAAAATGACGGCGTCGTCGCGCCACCGGTTTAGTTTCGCATCACTAGGTTCGTCCGGGATCTCGAAGGCTAGTCTATCTTCTTTGGAGACGTGTTCCTCAACCCTTTTTTTGGAGGTGTCTGATCTCTCACCTTCGTCCGTAATAAAGCGTTCCGGTAGCGGTTTCGCGTACAACGACTTTAAGAATAATCGCCACCGCTTATCGACGCTTCGGTAGCGGTGGTAGGCATGCTTCAAAGCTCCATCCTTCTCCCCTGCTAATGTGGGCCCCAGCACCCTTAACTTGCGCTCTAAACTATCGGCGACGCCCATGGCCTCCGCGAGTCGATCGAGTCTTCTTCTCCACGCCGAGATCAATGGTGCTAACGATTCACCATGACTTCCTAATGCTACGGCCCGCAGCGCCGCCCGGTGGTCGCTACACAATGCGTGTAGTTCATCTAACGGCCCGAGTTCGTAGGTATGTTCATCCTCATCATCCGTATCGCAATCATCCCCTTGAGGGATGGCAATGACCGGAACCTCCGCAGATCTCCAAGCGTCGGCCATGTTCTTCACTGACGCTTCTATGCGAGCTTCGGCCGTCGCGTCCCTGGCGATCTGCGATACTTGTGTAGCATGTTTCTCTACGCCGATGTCGAGCAAGTCCCCTAATGAAGTTTCGTGCGGATTGATCTTGATGGGAACTTGTGCTGATGGTACTAACAACTTCGCCACACGAGACCAATGCCTCTGCTTGAAATTCGGGTTCTTCAAATCCAAGACGACCGGGGCTAATTCCCTAAACTGGCGCGTTTCTCTCACCAGTCGCTGGGCCGCGCCACCGCCGCGCGCGTGGAAGGCCTCGTCGGCCTTCTTGTCGGGCCGTCCGATTTGGGTAACGTCGCCCGGGACGCTCCGCCGTTCTATCGTTAAATAGTAGTCCTCGTCTATTGATGGGGGCTCGAACAGCCTCGCTTCCAGATCTTGGGACTCGGACGCGAACAGCCTTGATTCAGCATCCATCTCCGTGCCGTCAAACGCTGTGAGCGGGGATGAGACCCACGTATCATAGACCTGGGCCCAGCGCGCGACCATGGTCCAGAGCAGTTGACTTCGTCCCATGAAGGCCCGAGCAGCCCTCGCGTCGCCCGCAATTTCCCGGTCCACACCTCGAGGTAGCGGCTCCGGAACAATACCATCCTTCAGCTTTAAGAAATCTAACAGCCTCCTTAGATGTTGAAGCTTTTTTCTGCCGTCTTCCGCTGCATTCAGCTTCCGGCCCTGGCCGTCGACGTCGTCCAGCACCTGCATCGGCTGCTGGTACCTCTCGACGTCGGCGGCACAGAAGCGCGGTCCACTTAAGGCTCTTGCCACGGCTCGGGCCTGGCCCCGGCATTTCGACACCAATTCGTCGACCTCGTCGTGGGCACTTTCCAGTCGTTGCAGCAGCCACGTAGAATGGTTTGATAGGGCACCTGGTCTCAAGTTCATTTCTTCGTCGAGCAATCGTAAGCACTTCTCGGCCTCGAAGGTGATGTCATGACCATCATCGCCGAGGACGTGCTGGACCCGCTCGAGCGCCGCGGCTTTGCGTTCCCTATTAATAGGTTTGTCCTCGCCGGGCACGCCGAGATCAAAACCGTCTTCTAGGAGTGAGGCCCTTCTCGTGACCTGGTGGATCCGCCTCACACTTTTCTCGAGGACCTCGAGCGCGGGCAGGCCAAAGGCTCGACAGGACGTGACGTGGGCCGCGTGCCTCGCGTACGCTCGCAACGGATGGGGCTGGTCCTCTAATAAACTTCTGAAGCTTCGAGCCGCCGCTAATGCAGCGACGGCGTGGCCTCGACACACACGTCGCGCCGATGCCCGAGCCGCAGCCCTTTTCAGGCGCGCTTGTGTAGCTAAGTCTCGTCGTAAACCTCTTGTAGAACACTCAACCGCACCACAATAGCCCTTGGCCGCAATTTTAGATAATTCCAAACGCCACCGCTCCATGCGCGACGCGTCCCGGAACACCGCGCGAGCATCCACGGACGCCGCGACGGCCAGCAACCGCCAGCACTTCGGGTTCTTCCCGTACCGTTGTAAGGATTCACCAAATATTGCACCTTCCGATGGGGTATGGGCCGCCACAGCTGGTATCGTATCGACGATCGAGCGCACCGGATCCAAACTCACGACGAACTCGTCACATTCAGCAAAAGATTGCAGGATCTCCTTGAGGATGACACGAGAATCATCTTGAAACCCACTATCAGCGAGCACGATGGCCTTGACCAAGCCGTGGTGCGGCAGCGTGACGTCGGTCATCGTCGTCGACGGTGCGGTCGGCGAGTCGGCACTCATCTGGCTCCGCACCTCCGCTTCCTGGGATTTGACCTCCTGGATGTCTTCGGCCGCGCGCAGCCACCGATTCCGACAAATATCAGACGAGTGGTTCGCTTTGAGCGATCGGCGCCACTCTTCATCGCCCGCCTTTGAAGCTTCGACGTCGTCGCAGAAGGGCCACATCGCCGTGATTCTTAATAAAGCGTCAACATCATCTATAGCTTGATGGAGGACATGTTCTGCCGCGTGTTGCACATCTGAAGGTTCAGGCGTGTATTTGGTACCTCCGATACCTCTACATAGAATAGCTGCTTTCTGATCATCCTCCAAGTCAGATTGTACATCAGAAACGCCTTTCAGGATGTCGGCGCCGTCGTTCGCCTCACTTATTTGTGAATCTGTGACGTTGTTTGCTTTGCCGCGCCATTCTAGTTCCGTCCGCAGCGGCTCCTCCTTCGCTTTACGTTTCTTCTCCTCGTCGACCGGTGCTAATAATTCTAATGAAGGGAACAACGTCGGTTGTGCCAATCCTCGCGCCGGCGGTAGTGGCGGCTCTACACTAGTAGTCGTGAACGAGACGTGCACCTCGAACAGACCTTGCTTCGTGGAGCGCGCGATATCCAAACGGTCTCTGAAAGCTTTTGTTGCTGTTAAGCAAGCTTGAGATAACGAAGCCACGAGCACGCAGTCCGCCAATTCCGCCAACGTGCCAACGAGCACCCGCTCCTCGCGTTCTCTTCTTACAAGTGCCTTTCTTTCATCAACAATCTGCCGCTCCTCGGCCATCGACAAGTCCTTCCGGAACTGCTGGCCGTCGGTAGCGTCAACGCCGCCCGCCTGGTCTAGGAGCCGTTGTTCCTCAGCCTTAATTTTTATGGCATCATCGCGCTCCACAAGTGTATGCGCGTTGTCCCGCGCTTTCTGGACGGCGTCCGCCGCGCGATGCACACACCTCTCCAGAATAGCGGTCCCGTCGTCTCGAGCGAGCTCCTGGGCGCGTTCAAAGACATCTAGCTCCAAGGCTCTAGCCACGTAAGCCTCAGACGCCACGACATCCCTCGATTTCGTAGGCGACGCCATAGACGGACCGACTAAGGGCTGGCCGTCGGACGGGTCCGAGATTTGGAGAGGCGGGGCTTCTTTCATGGTCTTTACCTCATCCTCTAACCTAAGCGCTTTCTTCCGCGCGCGCGCGACGGGGCACAGGTGCATGGTCTGCCGGTCGACACCTCGTTCAAAGACCGCGTCCTTGTCCCGATACGTCTCCGGTTCTTGTTCAAAATCCCGGTCTTCGATGTCTTGTGATGGTGATCGTGGTGGGGCGTCTATCAATGGAGCTCGTTTACCCGTCAGATCTAAGAGTTCCACCTGCCGCGCTTCCCGCGCCGCCGCCATAATTTCCAAAATGGGCTCCACGAAGGACATGCGAGCTAGTAAGCATTTCTTCTCGAAATTGTTTTTTAGTCGTTCATGTATGGATCTTCTCGTAAAGAGCTTCCATCTATATAGAAGTCGTAATTCTCGAGCGTACCGGAAGATCTTGAATGACTCTCTAAGTACTTTAAAGCAGGACTTGGCCCAGGCCCAATCTTGCAATTTTAACGCTTGCCCCGGGCCCGGTTGCAACTGGACTAAGGCCGTGGCCGTCATACTATAAATTTTGTGGTGTTTCTTGGCGGCGGCCTCGGACTGGATCAAATTAACTTTCCGCAGGTTGTAGGGCTGGAAGTCCTGGATCACTCGATCCCGGACCTCTTTCTGAGTAACAGGTAAAGGCGTCAGCTTCTTGGGAGGTAACGGCTTCTCGCCCTTGAACAGACGTGACTCCGCGGCCTTCGCGGCGATGGCTTCGTACATGGCCGCGCGTTCCGCCGCCTCCCGTCGCAGACCATCTTCGCCCACCAGACACACGAATTTCGTCGGGTGCTTTGAACCGGCCTTGGCGAAGAATTTTACGGTATCTGTGCCCGTCTCGTTCGTCAAGGCTGCCGCTGCGGTTGCTGTGGGGCGGAAGGTCTTCTTCTCGCCCTTGGTGACTGGTGAGGACGGAGGTGAGTTCGCTAGTGCTTCTACGGCCGCACTCCGTTTCAGGTGCGGGAACGTCTCCCTTAATACGTCGTGCGGTTCGAGTCGGGGCAGTTTTCGCGGGCCGTCGGCCGACTGCGACCGCATGGTCGTGTCCATTGCTGGGCAGCTCTCCCAAGTGATCTGTGTGGGCGCACAGGCCTTCCGCCTGAGTGCGAGTGGGGGCGCAGGCTGCCCGGAGGCTACCCTGCGTGAGCTACAGCGCCCACCAGCTCAATTGGGTGCTTGGCTGGCCCGCAGTTGCCTCGGGCTCGGCGCTAAAAAAGCAAATTGCTAGTGTCTTACAGACCGCTAGCTTCGCTAGATTACGCCGAGGCATTTATTATTATAGCAGGGCGGACGACCAGTGTAGGTGCGAGGTGCGCGCAGCACGCACGCCTGCGAACCACATCAATCGCCGCAGCACGCCTCCTCGCGCGGTCGCCGCAAACGAGCATACCTCAGGTGCAGCCACGCGTCGACGCGGCGAAGCGTGAAGCCCTCGCCGGCCGGCGATACGTGATCACCGAAACAGGATGAAGATAAAGTCCGCCGTCAAGCGCTTGTGCGAGCACTGCTATATGGTGCGCCGCGGCAAGACGCTCTACGTGCGGTGCACCAAGAACCCGCGGCACAAGCAGCGCCAAGGCTTCGCGACCGACGCGCGCGCCGGCCCGCCGCCGCCCCGCGCCTGGATCTCGCCGCTGACGCGCGGCGACCCGGCCGCGGCATCCGTCGACCATGCGGCGCCCGTCGACCACGCGGCGCTCCTGGAGCGGCTGTTCGCGAGGGTAAAATAACTTGTTCGTTGTACTTCCACGCTCGGGTTGGGTTGGGTGTCCTCCTGAGGACGCGAAGAAGACCGGTTATCGACTATACATGTTATTCCTATGTGATGGGTGTTTGGTGGGAACAGATGGAATGTGTGCAGCATCAGGACTCGTCGGACGTGTGTGCAGCATGACCGTGGAACGGCTCAGGACTCGTAGGCGATTTCGCCGTCCGAGAAGGCGCGCGGGTAGTGCTCCTTCTCCTCGTCGAGGACGCGGTCTTCGGGCAGCAACAGGTGCAGGAAGAGCGCGGCGATCGTGCCGATGGCGTAGGGCGTCTTCAGGAGGATGATCAGAGTCGTCCGGTGCGAGTCCTCGCGCTTATTGTAGTGGTTGCAGCAGCGGCCGTTGTCGTTGGCACATGTGCGCGTCGTCTCGGACTCGGTCACGGCCGGCATGAAGACGCCCGACACAGCGGCGCACGTCGTGTCGAAGTCGTTGGCGTCCGACGGCCTGCGAGCGGAGCGGGTCGCATCGATGGCGTGGAGCTCGACGCAACGCTGGGTCCGCACCACGTGTAGCCGTTGACCTCGCACGTCGCCGGCGCGGTCACGACGGTCACCTCCGGGTAGTCCTTGCAGGTCTTGTAGCGGGGCCAGAAGCCGATGTTGTTCCGGAGATTCTGGCCGTAGAAGGAAGCGACGCCGCCGCCCTCGAACAGATTCGGCTCTAGCGCCACACCCACCCCGAGCGCGAGGCTGATCATGATGATGAAGCTGTTGCGGCGCGTGACGTGTTTGGTAGCGATGATCATGCCGGACACGAACACGGACGCGAAACACTGGAGCACGAGGCCCCCCACGACGCAGATCGGGATCGAGTTGAACGCCGCGCCCAGCTTGCCGAAGACGCCGAAGAGAATCAGCCAGAAGGCACACGCGAAGCCGGCGGCGCGCGACGCGCACTGCGTGAGCTTGATGACGCCGTTGTTCTGCGAGAAGGTCGTGTTCGGCGGGCTCGTGAAGAGCGTGGCCAGGAACGAGTTGAAGCCGTCCGCGAGGAGGCCGCCAGCGACCCTACCCTCAAAATCATCACCCTCCGTCGCGAGACGAGAAGCCTCGCACGTCATCGTCACATCCCCAATGGTCTCGGCCGTCGACACGAAAAACCCAATGAGCATGGGCAGGAAGTAGGACCGGTCGAAGCCGAGCGGGAACGTCGTGTCCCACAGGAACGTGAACCACGGCGCGTTGCGAATCCTATAGTCGTTGAAGTACTTGTACTTGCGTCCCGGCACGGCAGGTACGATCTGCGCCTGCAGCTTGCCGTGGTGCACCCGACGCACTGGTTGATTTCCACACAGCCCGACACCTTGGCCATCTTGTAGCCCTCCTCGACCTCGTCCTCATTTTCGTCGTCGTCCTCATTCAGAGCGTCGTCCTCGATAGCCCCGACGTCCAGGTC
>Ga0209404_10001560_pt1 | contig 15265 bp, 20 predicted proteins | sample TroAtlMetagenome_2_FD_187447 | JGI IMG/M metagenome (GOLD analysis project Ga0209404, IMG submission 187447) | Marine eukaryotic phytoplankton communities from Atlantic Ocean - Tropical Atlantic ANT8 Metagenome (SPAdes) (version 2) | ecosystem: Environmental > Aquatic > Marine > Oceanic...
TCATGATGAAGGATTCAAAGTTGTTTTTGGTGGTGAGGGAAGTGATGAATTGTTTGCCTCTTATGGTCATGTATTTGCTTGGAACTATAAGGACAATGATTACATCAAAGAACGATATAAACTAGTAGTAAACTTACATAAAAACAATTTAATACGAACTAATAAAGCAATGATGTATGGTGGAACAGTAGAATTGAGAACACCATTTTTACATAAAGATTTGGTAGAATTCTGTTTAAGGATTCCTCCCAAATACAAAGAAGATGGACCAATGTGGAAGCCTATGTTAAGAAAAGCATTTGCTGGTAAACTTTCTGATGAACTATTATTCAGACCCAAAAAGACTTTTCAAGATGGTTGTCATACAATCTATCTCAAAAACCATAAAGAACGAATTAAAGAATCTTATTTGTCTCATTATGGTCAAAGAAACCCCTTAGAGAGTTTTTTGGGGTCGTGAATATTATATATATTAATGGGCAGAGAGATTCCCAATTTAAAAAATCTCATTGTAGTATAAGGCCAATCCTTAGAGATTCGCAATAGGTACTACGCAAACATAAAATATAAAGGAGCCAACATGGCTATTAATACACAGTCCTTCATTTGGACTATAAAAGAACTTGCTAATTTAATTGGCAATACTATCCAAAAAACAAAGGTCTGGCTTGATCTTTCGTTTCAATCCATCTTTCGATGGGATAAAGCAAAACAAGAAAAATATCTCAAATGTACGTTGGAAGGTTTTGCAACCTCTCCAATAGTTCTTGCTGATATCCAAAAATGTGCAATAAATGCAAAAGGTGATAAAGAATCTTTGGAATATTTTCAAAATCTTTTGAAGGAAGATTATTTGTATATCATAATCGATGGAAATAATCGTATGACTACGATTAATGATTTTTTTAATGATAAAGTTGGTCTACCGATAGGTACTTATACCAACTTGTATAACAAAGATGTTAAGTATACTGTAACTGGTAATAAAGGCCAACATGCAGTTAAATTTTCAAATTTGGAAACAAGACTTCAAGACTATTTAAATGCATTTCTTTTAAATATGACAATAGTCGAAAAAGTATCACGCAGAGAACTTTCAATGTATTTTGATGCTCTCAATGATGGTGTTAAATTAAATGCCCAAGAGATTCGTAATTCTTGGTTTTCTGAATTCGCAGAACAAGTACGTGAAGCAGGCAGTGAATTTTCCGATATCTTTGATAAAAAAGTTTCACAAATGAAAGTAAAGAGAAGACAGCATGATGAAGTTATTGCCTATTTGGCAACAAGCTGTCAATCTGAACAACTCTCTGTTGACATTAAATCAAAAACGGTCGATGCGGCCTATGGTAGAAATATTGATTATCGTACTCCTGCATCAGCAAATAGTGTTGCTTGGAGAGCTTATCTAGATCGTACTATGGATACTATTAGTTATTTTAGTGATGGTAGTATTACAAAATCAACTGTTGTCGATATCTTTAATTTTATATGGCAACATAGTGATTTGTATATTAAGGATTATAAAACTTTTGCAGAATACATGGCAGAAGTTGTAGAATTTTGTAAAAACGATAAAAAAGATATTCTCTTGGAAGATAATACAGGTTCTTTTCCTTATAGTGGAATGTTAAGACAAGCATATACTGCCTCTTACATGAAACTACGATTAGGTAAATTGGTGAAAACCTTTTGGAGTCTTAATCCAAAAATAGCAGAGTCAGTTATGACTACTTCTGAAGAACATGAGGGGGTTATAAAGGATAAACAAAGAATTTACACTCCAAGTCAACGTTTTCAAATTTGGTTGAAACAAGATAAGAAAGATATACATGGTGATGATATTCCTCTTGCAGAAATTAATGATTCTACAAAATGGCAAGCAGACCATATCGTAGAATGGAGTAAAGGAGGATTAACAACTGTAGAAAATGGTCAACTTCTTTCTGTTGAAGATCACATGAAGAAAACTGTTGATTATAATCGTAAAAGGCAAAATGAAGAACTTGCCAAAAAACGAGAAGAAATGGCGAACCCTGTTTCTGCTCAATTATTCTAAACATATAAAAGGGGCGGGGGTCCCAGATAGGGGTTCTGGCCCTTAGACTTCTGCCCCCTCTTGACATTAATAAAAAGTGTAGTATAATATAATTATGGGACCATTCGATTTTATAAAAGCTATTAATGCTCATAAAAACATCATGAAAAATGATGATCCATTAGCGGAAAAAGACTATATTCCGTTTCTTATCAACAGAGGATTGTCTTTTTTTCAAGATACTGTCATACAAGTCAATGAAATGAATAGGTTACATTTTCTTGATAACAAACTTCAATTCGATTATTTACTAAATAATATCAGACCAAGAAAGAGATGGTCTAAATGGTTGAAACCAGACAAAATTGATAATCTAGAACTAGTCAAAACGTATTTTGGTTTCGGTAATGAAAAAGCAAAGGAAGCTTTGGAAGTCCTCAGTAATGAGGATATCATAGATATTAAAAGTAAACTTGCAAAAGGTGGAATGGAGAAAAATAATGACAGCAAACATAGATGAGATGGTCGAATGTACTTTAGGAGAGCCAGATGACTTTTTAAAGATTAGAGAGACCTTAACAAGAATAGGGGTCGCTTCTAGAAAAGATAAGACCTTGTTTCAATCTTGCCACATATTACACAAACAAGGACGATATTATATTGTCCATTTTAAAGAGTTGTTTATATTAGATGGCAAACCAACAAATTTTTCAGAGAATGATCAAGCGAGAAGAAATACAATAGCAAACCTATTAGTAGAATGGAATTTAATTAAGTTAGTGAATCCTGAACAAACATCTACATTAATTGTACCCTTGAATCAATTAAAAATTCTTGCATATAAAGAAAAAGATGAATGGGTATTAACAGCGAAATATAATATAGGAAATAAAAAAGTGAATTATGAGTAAAGCGAAAACAAAATCGCCATCAACTACTACAACAATATCAAAAACAAATCACGGAACGGAAAAATTAAAGTTCTATAGATTAAACGAAACAGTACAATTACCTGTTTTTGCGACAAAACAATCAGCTTGTTTTGATATTCATGCAAATTTAGTTGACGGTGAAAACATAAACTATTACCAAGCAATATCTAATAAATTAGTACCACGGCGTGTGGCACTTGATATAAATAGTAATAATACGTTTATACAGCTCAATAATATGGAAAGAATGTTAATTCCTACGGGACTTATCGCAGATATTCCGGTAGGATTTTCAATTCGATTACATTCACGATCTGGTCTGGCATTTAAACAGGGAGTTTACCTCGCAAATTGTGAAGGAATTATCGATAGTGATTATGTCGATCCCATCTTTGCAATGGTTACTAGTCTTAGTAACGTACCCGTGAGAATTTATAATGGAGATAGGATATGCCAAGGAGAACTGGTTCGATGTGAAAATTATACATTGAATGAGTCTGATGAACCTCCAACTCGTAAAACAGATAGAGATGGAGGATTTGGTTCGACAGGTGTTTAATTATACACCTTTATCTTTAATTTAAATAACGGAGTACAAATGTTAGAAAAAGCAATAGGATGGATGCGTCAATTAACTGAGGCAGGAATTGCATTAATCGCACTTGGTGTGGTACTGCAAATCATTTGGCCTGGCGCAGCAGCCATTCCTTTTATTGGAATAGATATCGTAGGGAACGTTCTTGGTCTAGTTGCAAAACTAGGTGGAGAAGGTCTTATCGGTCTAGTCGCAGTTTGGGTTCTTTGGAGCATCTACGAAAGAAAGTAGAGTCTAAAGAGTCTTGACAAATCAAGAAACCATGATATAATAACCTTAAGTGATTTTTATATTATGGAAATAAAATTCAGGGGGATTTGATCTCTTAAGTGAGTGGATGATCCCCTTGTCTTACAATAAATAGATTATGAAAGCAAAATATACATTATTAGTGAAAGAAGGATCTTATACCGCAGATTCACTAATAACATTGATTTTTACAGTTTTACAACATCGCTTCCAACACCTATGTAAAGGTGAAGGATGGCGTGATTGAGGTTGTCCATAGTGGAAATCTCATAATTATCACCCGCTCTGCGTATGAGGGGTGTATTTATTAACCTCGCTTTATAAGGAGGAATTATGGTATTACGCGCACCACATGTTCCCATGAACTTTGGGGATTTCGAAAAAGCTCTAGGATTTTCCATAGGGTTCGATTCAATGTTTGACAGGTTGCTTGGAGGAAACATGCAACATGTCTCAAACAATCAAGGGTATCCACCCTACAATATCAGAAAAGACGGAGACACCAAGTATTTCATCGAAATGGCCGTAGCAGGTCTTTCGGAGGATGATCTTGAGGTTGAATTAAAAGAGGGAACTCTTGCGGTTCGATCTAAACAATCTACAGATGATCAATCTGATTATGTCCATCGCGGTATTGCGAAGCGACAATTTGAAAGGTCGTTTGCTCTTTCTGATGATATTGTTGTTAAGGGATGTGACTTAACTAACGGAATGTTAATTGTTGAACTTGAGAAAATAATTCCAGAGGAAAAACGAGCACGTTTAATTCCTATCGGGAATAAAAAGTTCAAGTCAATTACTTGACACATGATGTGCCCATCAGTTTTACTGGTGGGCTTTTTAGTTTACTATATATTATTATGAAATTTAATTATTGTCATTGGCCAAAAGTACTTGACAAAGATGAAATAAAAAAAGTAGTAAATATTTGTGAAACGAATGTGAGTCCGATAGGAGATAAAAGATATGCTCCTAAAGATGGAGAAGAACCAGTAATTAAGACTGCTAAAGTAACATGTACACGATGGAAATATTTAAATGAAATTTTAAATAATATTTATGAAAATTGGTTGATAGCAAATCAAAACTATTTTGGTTTTAATTTATATTCTGTGCACAATGAATGTCTTGTAAATTATAATATCTATGATTCTTCTGATTCTAGCGAATATGATTTTCATATTGATGCTGCTATGGAAGAAAATATTGATATTAAATTGACAGCAATAATAAATTTATCTGAAGAATATTATGAAGGAGGTGATTTTATACTTTTTCATGGTGGTAAATTTAGAGAAATTTCAGAGATTTCTTCACCGGGTGATTCTTTAATATTTAAATCATGGATACCCCATAAAGTAACTCCTGTTACAAAAGGAATAAGAAAAACTTTATCTTTATGGTTTACAGGTCCAAAATTTATATAGAAATAAAAACTCACATTTAGGAGAAAAAAATGTGTAACAACGAAGATTGTAATTGTGAAAATTGTATTTGCGATCCTTGTGAATGTTCAAAAGAAAATCCTTGTGGATGTGAATAATTTATGAGAGTACTGATTTTTGGATTATCAGGCTCAGGTAAAACTACATTATCAAAAGAATTAGCATATCATTTTTTAATACCACATTATAATGCAGATACAATACGTGAATTATGTAATGATTGGGATTTTAGTGAGCCGGCCAGATATAGATCCGCACATAGAATGTCAAAATTTGAATTTGGAATTTTAGATTTTATTTGCCCATTAGAGGAGTTACGGGAACTTATAAATCCTACGTTTAGTATTTGGATGGATACAATTGATAAATGTGAATATGATGATACAAATAAAATGTTTGAAAAGCCAAATAATTTTAATATAAGAATTAAAAATTGGGAAGAAGTTAATAATATAATAATTCGTATGAAGGATTTTTCTCCTGGAATAAAAGGAATAAAATCTTTTTTACTTGATATAGAAAAAGGAACATAATGGGTGTATTAGCGATGGGCTTGTTTAACGTAATCTCAGGATTAGTCGTTGACAAAGCAACAGACCTAGCACAAGAACATGTGGAAGCAATGATAGATGATATACTTCCAGATAGTGCTAAAAAAGAACTAGATAAAATTATAAAATCAGATCCGGCACACACTTTTGATAATGCAAAAGATGCATTACAGGGAGCCGTAGAAGGTAAACTTCCTATCAATTTAAAAGATGGAACGATTAAACCAATTGAAATGACCTTTACAGTTAAGTATGATCCTGCAACAGGAACTATGGAATTTGATCAAAAGGGAGTTTTATAATGGCTGAGACTATAAGATTATCAAAGAACTTTGCACTCTCAGAAATGGTAAAGAGTGCAACAGCAGAAAGATTAAGAGTAGATAATTCACCAAATGATATACATCTTGTGAATCTAACACACCTTGCAATTAATATTTTACAACCAGTAAGGGATCAGTTTGGTGTTATTACAATCAATTCTGGTTATCGCTCTCCTGCTCTAAACGCAAAAGTGGGTGGGTCAAAAACAAGTCAACATTGTAATGGACAAGCAGCAGATTTTGAATCTTTCTCTACACCAAACCCCGATCTTGCAAAATGGATTGCAAATAATTTAGACTTTGATCAACTCATTTTAGAATTCTATGATGGTATCAATCCCAATAGTGGATGGATTCATTGTAGTTATAATTTGATGGGTAATCGTAAGAAAATAATGACTGCATTAAAGACTAAAAGCGGAGTTCAATATAAAAGTGGTTTCGTTTCTAAATAATGAAAATTGAAGATGATTTTTTAGAGGAAAATATATTTGATGAGTTGCAATCCTTTATAATGGGGGCCAATTTTTCTTGGTATTATAATGATGTAATTGATTTTGATGATGATAAAAACAAATATCAATTTACTCATACATTTTATAGACATAATAGTCCTCAGTCTAGTTATTATAATAACTTGTTGGCCATTATTGATAAATTGGGGCTTTATAGTATAGTAGGAATAAAGGCAAGTTTACTTACGAAAACACAAACCATTGTTCAAAATGAATTTCATGTTGATAATGGTTATTTGTCAGAAGAAAAATTGAAACAGGTAACAACTTCTATTTTTTACGTGAATACAAACAATGGATATACTGAATTTGAAGATGGTGTAAAAGTTGAAAGTATCGCAAATAGAATGGTCAGTTTTCCGGCCAACATGAAACATACAGGAACATCATGTACAGATGAAAAAAGAAGAATTATAATAAATTTCAATTATTGTAAATAAAAATGAAATTGTTTCTGCATAAAATACAAGAGATAGTAATTAAAATATATCTTCAAATTTTATTTACTATTGGAGCTTTTCAGGGCCGGTCATGGGTTGACAAACACATAAAACTATGTTATAATAGATTAGATGAAATTAATAGTGATTATGATAAACAAACCCGAACTAACTGGTATCCTAAAAAATAAATGTCAAAATTTTATACTAATGTAGTATGTCTCGGAAATTTTATTTTCGAAAGAGGGATCGAAAACGGTCTTCCCTTTGAAGAACGCCACGAATTCAAACCTACCTTATATATTCCTACCACAACTAAAACTGACTGGCGAACACTTGATGATGAGCCAGTTGCTCCTGTTCAATGGGGTTCTATTAAAGAAACCCGTGAATCAGTAAAAAAGTATGAAGGTGTAGATAACATGAACATCTACGGTCATACAAATTATAATTATTCTTTTATTGCTGAAACATATCCAGAAAATGTCGATTACAATCTAGAACATCTCAGAATGTTATATATTGATATTGAGGTTGGTTCTGAACATGGGTTTCCTGATCCTCAACGTGCTGATGAAGAAGTCATTGCAATTACAACAAAGATGGGTGATGATATTCAAGTCTGGGGCTGTTCTGAATTCAAGAATGATCAAGAGAATATTACATATAACAAATGTGGTGATGAACGACAATTACTAGAACAGTTTGTTATGTACTGGCAACAGAATTGTCCTCATGTGATTTCTGGTTGGAATACCAAAACATTTGATACTCCATATTTGATCAACAGAATTCGTAATATCTTAAATGAAACATGGGTCAAGAAACTCTCGCCATGGGGGTTTGTCAAAGAACAGAAAATCTTTGGTATGGGTGGCCGTGAAGTTCAGACTTATGAAATCTATGGTGTGTCTGAAATTGATTACTTAGATGCTTATAAGAAATTTACTTATACTAATCGTGAATCATATCGTTTAGACCACATTGCTAATGTAGAATTAGGTCAAAAGAAGTTAGATTATTCTGAAGTAAATACATTACATGAATTGTACAGAACAGATTTTCAGAAGTTCATTGAATACAATATTCAAGATGTATTATTAGTGGATCGGCTTGAGAAGAAATTGAAACTTTTAGAATTGATTATTTCTCTGGCATATTTGTCAAAGTGTAATTTCACAGATGTATTTGCACAGACAAGAATGTGGGACTGTATTATTTACAATCATCTTTTGAGTGAAAAGGTTGTAATTCCACAAAAGAAAAAATTCAGTAAAGGTGATATGTATGAGGGTGCTTATGTTAAGGCACCACAAACTGGTATGCACAAATGGATTGTTAGTTTTGACTTAAACAGTCTATATCCACATTTGATTATGCAGTACAACATTTCCCCAGAAACTATTCTAGGATCATGGAAAGATGACATTGGTGTAGATGGTCTTGTAAATAGGGAATTTGATACAAGTATGTGGAAAGATAAAGACATAACAGTTACACCGAATGGGTCTGTTTATCGTAGAGATAAACAAGGGTTTCTTCCTAAATTAATGGAGAAAATGTATAATGATAGGGTGACATATAAACAGAAGATGTTGGCTGAACAGAAAAAGGGAAGAAACTCTGATCCAAATAAATTGTCACAATATTATAATTATCAACAAAATCTAAAGATTGCTCTCAATTCGGCTTATGGAGCAATGGGAAACCAATGGTTTCGATATTATGATGAACGTAATGCGGAAGCCGTCACTGCAGCAGGTCAGTTATCAATTCAATGGGCCGAAAATGCTGTGAATGGTTATTTAAACACTACACTAGGTACAGAGAATGTGGACTATATTATTGCTATGGATACTGATTCTCTATATGTTTGTCTTGATAGCCTTGTTTCTAGAATCGGTTTGGCCGATAAAGACAAAATCATTGGATTCTTGGACAAAGCCTGTGGACGAATCGAAGGAGTGATTGAAACAGCTTATAATGAGTTAGCAGAATATGTAAATGCGTTTCAACAAAAGATGGTCATGAAACGTGAGGTAATTGCCGATACAGGAATTTGGACAGCGAAGAAACATTATATTCTGAACGTTCATGATTCTGAGGGTGTTCGATATGAAGAACCTAAACTAAAGATTGTGGGTATTGAGGCTATTAAAAGTTCCACACCAGAAGCATGTAGAGATTCTTTAAGAGAGATTTTCAATATTATTATTTCGGGCACAGAAGATGATGTGATTGGTTATATTGAAAAGTTTAAAGAGAAGTTTTTTGGTTTGAATATGGAGTCTATTGCCTTTCCTAGATCGGTTAATGGTCTTAAGAAGTATAAAGATCCGGCATCAGTTTATAAAAAAGGTACACCAATTCATGTAAAAGGTTCTTTGATCTATAATCATATGCTTAGATCCAATAAACTAACTAAGAAATATTCATCCATACAAGAAGGTGAAAAGATTAAGTTTGCCTATCTCAGAGATCCCAATCCGGCAGGGGATAAAGTAATTTCTATAACAAATAGTTTACCTAAAGAGTTTGAGTTAGAGAAATATATAGATTATGATACACAATTTGAAAAGGCCTTTTTAGAACCATTAAAAGGTGTATTAGATGTAATTGGTTGGGACACCGAAAAACGTTCAAGTCTTGACAATTTCTTTATATAGTGTATAATAGGAGTAAATATGGCAGGAAGTATAATGGTGCGATATGCAAAGAAGACTTATAAACAAAGGCAAAAAGAAAATACTGGGTCTCATGCACAAATGAAAGAATTAAATCATTCGGTAGATATCGATCCAGATTCGATTAGTTATATGACTTTTGATAATATGAAAGACGCATACAAATTTGCAAGTGGTCAACAAGAACAAGGCTATCATATTATTGAGGTACGAAATGACAACAAATACTGATTACGGCGGTTGGCTCACAGAAGATTTGGAAGATTTAGTAACAGAGTTATATACTGAAAAACTACATGTTGAATCGTATACTGAAAGAGCAGATTTGAATATACAAATACACGAAATTAAAAAGGAAATTAGTACAAGGAAAAAACATGAGTGATTATTTAGATAATTTATTAAAAGCGACAGGTAATGAATTTGCAACAAAAGTTTCAGATGGTGTTGAGGCTGGTGATGTTTCAAGTTATGTAGATACTGGAAGTTATATTTTAAACGCATTAGTTTCAGGAGATATTCATGGAGGAATTCCATCAAACAAAATTACAGCATTGGCAGGAGAAACTGCAACAGGTAAAACATTCTTTGCTTTGGGCATGGTCAAACAGTTTCTTGCAGATAATCCTAGCGGCGGTGTTTTGTATTTTGAGTCTGAGTCCGCATTAACAAAAGACATGATTGAGGAAAGAGGAATCGATTCAAAACGAATGATAATTCTTCCTGTTACTACGATTCAAGAATTTACTCATCAAGCAGTTAAAGTAGTAGAAAATCATACAGAAGACAAACCTATAATGATGGTCCTAGATTCTCTCGGAATGTTATCGACAACAAAAGAAGTTACTGACATTACCGATGGTAAAGAGACTAAGGACATGACAAGAGCACAACTTGTCAAAGGGTGTTTCAGAGTCTTGACACTTAAGTTAGGTAAAGCAGGTATTCCTTTACTTGTGACAAATCACACATACAAACAAGTCGGCACAATGTTTCCAACTGATGTAATGGGTGGTGGTTCAGGATTACAATATGCAGCATCTACAATTATTTTTCTTTCTAAACGAAAAGAAAAAGAAGGAACAGATGTTGTTGGTAATGTAATACATTGTAAAAACTTTAAGTCGAGATTGACTAAAGAGAATAAAAGAGTCGATGTTCTTTTACGATATGATCAGGGTTTGAACAGATATTATGGACTACTTGAATTAGCCGAAAAGTATGATATACTAAAGAAAGTATCAACAAGGTTTGAAATGCCAGATGGCACAAAAGTATTTGGAAAACAAATATTAAATGATCCAGAAAAATATTTTACTGATGATATTATGAAAGCATTAAATGAGGCCGCACAAAAAGAATTTTTATATGGTGGTTTCGATGAAGAAAGTGAGGTTGAAGATGTTGTATAAAGAATGTACAAATCCGAATGACCCAAACGATAAATCATTATGTGTATTAGTAAGAGACAACTCACCATTTGATGGTGCAGTAGTTAGATATACTTCATTTAAATTAGTAGAACAAGAATTGACTGGCGATGATATAGCCTGTCAATATGAATATGAAATTGAAGTTCCGCCAAATAATATAGAACATAAAATTTCAGAAGAAGATGGACAGGCATTTGAAAAACGATTAGGTGAATGGGTAATAGAAATTATACAACGACAAATGGATAAACATGCAGCAGCGGATAGAAACAATAATACTTAAAAATTTGATTCATAATGAAGAATATTCTCGGAAGGTAATACCCTTTCTCAGTAAAGAATATTTTGTTGAACATACAGATAAATTATTATATACAGAAATTAACAAGTTTATCGAAAAATATAATAATTTACCCACTAAAGAGGCATTAATAATTGAATTAGATAATACAACATTAAAAGATGAAGAATTTGAAAATGTAACAGAATTATTAACTTATCTGGAGGGTCAAGAAGATGCAAAATCGGACTTGGTATGGTTGTTGGAGACAACAGAAAAATTTTGCCAAGACAAAGCAATCTACAACGCCGTTGTCAACTCAATTAAAATATTGGATGAACCCGAAAAATCTAACGCTGACAAAGGTGCTATTCCTGAGTTGCTTACCGATGCTCTTTCTGTTAGCTTTGATCCTCATGTCGGCCATGATTACCTTCTGGACTCTGATGATCGGTATGATTTCTATCACAAGATTGAAAAAAAGATTCCCTTTGACCTTGATTACTTCAACAAAATAACACAAGGTGGACTCTCTTCTAAAACTTTAAATGTGGCTCTTGCCGGAACAGGAGTTGGTAAATCATTGTTTATGTGTCATGTTGGTGCGAGTGCCTTATCACAAGGTAATAATGTTTTGTATATTACACTTGAAATGGCAGAAGAAAGAATTGCAGAACGTATTGATGCAAACTTGTTGAATATCAGATTAGATGATTTAGTAAGTTTACCTAAAAAGATGTATGAAAAGAAAATAAATGATCTTAAAGAGACTGTCAAGGGTAGATTGATTATTAAAGAATATCCTACGGCCGCGGCGAGTACAAATCACTTTAGAGCATTATTAAACGAATTAAATCTTAAAAGAAACTTTAAACCAGACTTAATTCTTGTTGATTATATTAATATATGTTCTTCTGCGAGAATCCGACCCGGACAATACACCAATTCTTACAGTTATATTAAATCGATAGCAGAAGAACTTAGAGGGTTGGCAGTCGAACATGATGTTCCTATTTTATCTGCAACTCAAACGAATAGACAAGGATTTCAAAATACTGATGTTGGACTTGAAGATACAAGTGAAAGTTTTGGACTCCCCGCAACAGCAGACTTCATGTTTGCGATTATTAGTAATGAAAACTTGGAAGAAGCTGGACAAATTTTAATCAAACAATTAAAAAATCGATATAGCGATCCTACCTCAAATAAGAAGTTTTTAGTAGGTGTAGATAGAGCAAAGATGAGACTTTCAGATTTAGGAGAACAATCTCAGTCTGGATTAGTCGATACTGGAAAAGAAGAAAAAGACGATGTTCCATTATTTGATACATCTACTGGTGGTAGAATGAAGAGCAAGAAAGATTTTGGAGAGTTTAAGTTTGAGTGATGATAAAATTGTAAATTTAGAAGAATATAGAAAAGAAAGAAATAAAGGCACACCTATTCCCACCCTCAAGGCGTTCCAGCCTGGTCATTATTACATTTATCCTGAATTTGGAATGATGATACATATATTATTTACTACATTTGATAGTCTACATTATGATAACGAAGAAGTTTACATAATGGAAGATCAATTTGGCAATTTCTTTGCAGAATTAGTCGAGGAAGATACTTGTGATGGCTGGCACGAACTACATAAAGATGTATTTATAAAAGCTATTGAAAATCAAGGACCTACGGATCCAACGAAACCGAAGGCTGGATGATCTGGTATTATAAATATATCAGTAAATTGTTTTAAATTTAGGAGAAATTGATGAAATCATTTGTTGATTTTGCTGAACGTGATGACTTTCTTGAAGATTTAACTGAATCTTTAATGGAATATAGTATACATGATGACAAATATGGTGTAGGAGAAAAAGTAGTTGTTAAACCACCAGAGGTGGATACTATATCCAACTATTTGGACGCAAAGATAGACTCATCTACAATATTCATAAAAGTAGGTGCTATTCCTAATGCTATAGAAGTAAAAGTAGGAAAAGGTTCAGGTTCAGAAGTTTATTTACAAATTGAAGGTAAACCAGAAAAAACATGGGTTTTAAGGGGTTCAGGTGAAACTATTAAAAATTATTTTAATGGTTACAAAGATGGTACAGGAATTTCATGGAAAGCCGATTCAATAGAAACTGCCCAATGTTTAGGACTTTATTTTGATGCAGATAGTGCATTAGAAAAAATAGGTAAATCTGGCGGTACACCCTCAAGTAGTGTAATAGATTCTATTAAAAAGGGAATAACTTCTGCATTTCAAAATGGTGAAGATTGGAATGGTGGTGGAGTAGGAAAAATCACAAGTAAACTTGATAAGATAAGTTTAGGTGATATAACTCAAATACTTGGATTAGCCGCAGGAATGCAAAGATATTGGAAATCTGTTGGAAAACCTGCTATAGGGACAGCACATATAATTCATAGTAAAATTAATGATTATTATTCTGCCGAAGAGGGTAACCCCTCTGTTGAAGTAAGGGGGTCAAAAGCAAATGCCGCAGACTGTATTATATCTAATGTGGACGCTACTGTTTTAATCTCCTTAATGAAAACAGGAAAAGTTTCGTATGATAATAAATCTATTTGTTATGTTAAAGACATGAAGACAGACCAAATAGCGGCAAAGTTTTTACAAATATCTTTAAAGAAAGCAAGAGGTGGTGCTCAACTTGGTAAGATTACGGCAATGTTACAAGCAAAGTATAATTTACCAAAATATGAAGTAATGTTATCAACTTTGTTAGATGAAGGATTTTTTAGTGGGATCAAAGATTTTTTTACTGGAACATGGAAAAAATTCAAAGGATTTCTAGGCAAAGTCAAAACATGGGTAAAGGGATTAGCCACGAAATTTACAAAGAAATTTGATAGGAAAGTAAAAGGTGATTTAAATGATCTTCAAAGAGTATTTGATAAAATGCCAGGACCTAAAGTCAATTTAAAAGAGGCGTTTGTATTTGATGAACAAGGATTAATTTGTGAAGGTTTAAATCAAGAATTAAGAAAATTAGATATTCCAAAATTAAATGTAGTTAGACAAGGAATAGAGAAAAGATTACAAGATTTTTCTAGATCGGCTAAATCACCAGAATTTACATTCAGACAAACAGGTGGACTATCAAAGGGTAATTTATCTGAAGAAGATAGATATAAATTATTTTCAAATTATACTGGCGTATATGTTTTTAATGAAGTTATTCGTGAAAATTTAAATAGTGCAGGAAAATTAAAAGATGAAATGATTTCTATGCAAAAAGAAATGTTATTTGGTAAAACGACATTACCATTGTGGAAAGTATATGGAATTGGTGGAGGTAAAAGTCCTTGGGAAGAATTAGGAGGCGCGAACGAATTTGAATCTGGAAAACAAACTGCCTTTGCAGGACTAATCGGGGCTGTAATTGGGTTTCATGCAAACTCTCAAGCCGGTGATTATTATGCACTTGAAAGTTCATTTTTATTTGGTGTAGATCCTGATTCGGGATTACCAACATATACATTAAATCGTATGGGCACAAATCAAGGGGGCACTTCTTTTTCTTTTGTTTTTGAAGGTTCAAGTACTATCGATTCTGATAAATTTATATCCAAATATGGCAAGGCTAGTAAATAATGTTCGCATTTAAATCATTCTTAACAGAAGCGAAAAACCTTCACATGGAACACCTTGAAGATGAGGTGTTAAACAATGGTGTGCCAGGCGCAAGGGGAGCAATAAACTTCCTTCAAGGATTGAGGGATATGTTAGCAGGAAACTCTGATTCCTCTGTAGATGTTACA
>Ga0209404_10001563_pt1 | contig 15262 bp, 24 predicted proteins | sample TroAtlMetagenome_2_FD_187447 | JGI IMG/M metagenome (GOLD analysis project Ga0209404, IMG submission 187447) | Marine eukaryotic phytoplankton communities from Atlantic Ocean - Tropical Atlantic ANT8 Metagenome (SPAdes) (version 2) | ecosystem: Environmental > Aquatic > Marine > Oceanic...
GTTCATTAATCAAGAAGATTACACCAAAACCAATTGAATTCCGTCGTCCATCTATCATTCGTGCTTCTGGACATACATTTGAATATATTGGTTATGGTCCAGGTAACTACTCAACTGGTTTACCACAGGTTCAGGTTAAGACACTTTCAGAGGAAGAAGATTACTTAGCACAGGCACAAGAAAGAGATTGTGGTACTGTTGTCTACACTGGTATGAATAGTAGAGGTGACTTTATTATTGGTAACAAGAAGATTAACTCTGCTACTGGACAAGAGAAGACATTTGACATCCCAGTACCTACTGTAACTGGACAAGATCCTTCTAGATTATCTGTTGTCTTTGATGAGGTTATCATTAAAGAAAGATTACTAGTTGAAGGTGGTAACTCTAATACAATTCTATCTGAGTTTGATGGTCCAGTTAATTTCAGTCAGAATGTTAAAATTAATGGCGATCTTACTGTTAAGGGTAGAATCAAACAAAGTAGTGTACTTATAATCACCAATCTTACACAGTCTGATGCTATAGATGAGGGTGCATTACAAGTTTATGGTGGTACTGGCATCAAGAAAAACTTGCATGTTGGTGGTAATGCTAGTTTTGCTGGAATCACTACTGTTGGCAATACATTCTTACCAGATGCCGATAACGCAGTTGATATTGGTTCTCCATCATCGCCTCAGTTACGTTTCCAAGATGTATATGCAGTTAATTTCCACGGTGATGGTGCAAACTTAACTAATACTGGTGCTCAATTGGGTGATGGAGGCACTACTCAGCAAAGACTTGTCACTACTGATTTGACTACTGGCACTATGATTACTGCTGCTACTGATGCAGGATTGAGATGGGATTATCAGAACAATAAACTATTGGTTGCGGATAATCATGAAATTACATTTGGTACTAATGGTAATGAGTTACGACTATTCCATAATTCGAGTAATAATAACTCTTATATTAAAGAGGGTGGTAGTAGTTCATTAATTATTAATGCGAGTGCACTTAATATTAAAAATGCTTCTGATGCTCAAACAATGGCATCATTTGTCAGTTCTGGTGCAGTTACTTTATATCATGGACAATCAGGTGCTTCTGAGTCTGAAAGATTCCGTACTACTAATAGTGGTGCTTACATAACTGGTACTCTTGAAGTTGAAGGACAAATTAAAGCAATTGGTTCTGATATTATTGCCTTTGCATCTTCTGATGAAAACTTAAAGGATAATATTACTATTATACCTAATGCTCTTGATAAGGTTAAAGCAATTTCAGGTAATACATTTACTTGGAAAGATACTAGTAGTATAACAGGTGCTACTATCAACATGACTGGCAATGACACTGGTGTTATTGCACAAGAAATTGAAGCACTTGGATTACCTGGAATAACAACTACAAGAACAGATGGTACAAAGGCAGTTCGTTATGAAAGATTAGTTCCTATACTAATTGAAGCGATTAAAGAACTATCTGCAAAAGTAGATGCTCTATCCTAATAAATAACTAAAAATACCATAAGATGGCGAATATCAGAAAGACTTTCAACTTCCGAAACGGAGTACAAGTTGATGAAGACAATTTTATAGTAGATTCACTGGGGAAAGTGGGGGTTGGAACCACTGTTCCCAGTCAGTTTATAGATTGTCGTGGTAATGCTAAAGTTGTTGGTATAATAACTTCACAGAGTTTAGAAACTAGAAATGTAAATATTGCTGGAGTTACTACCTTTAGTGGAACTACTCATGTAGGTTCTGCTATCACAATGTACCCTGCTGCTGGTATCATTAGTGCTACACAAATACATGGAGACGGAAGAAATTTAATCAATATTCCCACATCACAGTGGACAGATATAAATGCTGGATTGGGACATACAAGCATATACAATGATGGTTTTGTTGGTGTATCAACTAATGATCCAAGGTTTACGTTACAAATTGGTGGTAATGATGATTTAACTACATTTGCTAATGGGGTTGGTATCAACTCTAGTGGTAATATTGTAGCAACTGGTGTAATTACAGCAACTACTTTCAAAGGAGATTATTTAGGTTCTCTTGTTGATGCTGATATTGTTGATGCTGAAGGATTAGTAGTATCAGGTATATCTACAATAAGTGGAGTTAGTATTAATAGTGGACATGCAAGTGCTCTTTCTGTAGGAAGTACAAACTTAAATGTTACTGGTTTATCTACATTTGCTGCTGCTTCATCATTTACTTCAACAATTAACGCTAATGATGATATTACTATAGCACTTAATAAAAAGATAAATGTTGGTACTTCTAATACAGTAAGACTTTTTAATAATGGTGCTATTACCAGACTTATAGGTGAAGGTAGTGCATTAATCTATATTGATACACCAACTTCATTATTAGTTGGTGGTACTGGAAATGGTAATTCAGCATTATTTAAACCACCAACTTCTGTTGATTTATATTATGCTGGTACAAAGCGTTTTGAGACTTCAACAATAGGTGCATTAACAGTTGGTATTCATAGTGCTGGACAATTTGATGGTAATGTTAATGCTGGTATTGCTACGATTACAAGTACATTAGACTTAGGTGGTGTATCTAAATTGGGTATTAGTACATCAAGTCCACAGAGTGAGTTGCATGTATTTAATTCTGGTATTTCATCTGTTCTCATCGAGAGTGGAAGTAATGAGTCTGTTGTTACATTAGGAAGAAACACTAATGGACAAACCTCTGGTGCTATTAGATATGGTAATAAGAGTGCTGGATTCCCATATAGTAACGAAGATGCTCTAGATATAATCAATTATGGAGTTGGTAATGTTAATTATTATCTAAGTGCTGGTGCCACTGGTGGAACAGGAGATTTTGTTTGGCATTACAGACCAAATACTACTCGTCTGATGACACTAACCAATGACGGTAAATTGGGTATTGGTGTTACACTTCCGAATGGTAGTCTACATGTTGTTGGTACATCAACTTGTACTGGTAATTCATTCTTTGGAAGTAATGTCGAGATTGCAGGTAGTATAAACATTAAGGGTTCTGGTAATCTTGTTCTTCCTTCTGGATTAACTGTTGGTGGTGCTGGATTAGTTGGTGATATATTAGCAGCAAATAATGATGTAGTATTTGATAATGGAGTGACACTTGCTGGTTCTCAAAATAGAGCAAATACTTATGTTACTTCAGGTATTTCTACTTTCTCTGCGATTGAATCACAAACTATCGTTGGTATTAGTACAAATAATATTAGTACTAATCTTAATGGTGAAGGAACTGGTACATTACTTGGTGTTGGTGCTGATGACAATAGAAGATTTGTTGTAGATAATGAAGGTAAAATGGGTATTGGTACAGCAATCCCTAAATGTGATGCTGACTTTGCAGGTATTGGTAAGACTGATGCAAACTTTATGAGACTACCTCAACATAATGATTCATCTAGAAATAGTCTTTCTAGTTTTACTCTTTTAGAAGGTGCATTAATATATAATACTACTTCTAAAAAGATTCAGTTCTATAATGGAACTTCATGGCAAACTGTTACTAGTTCATAATTATGGCAATTAAATCCTCTGGTTCTTCATTAGCATTTTCTGAAATAGAAACTGAGTTTGGTTCAAATTCTACTAGGAGTTTGGGTTCTTATAGAATTAGTAAAACTATTGGTGAACTTGCCAGTATGCCATTAGACACTGGTGTTCCCCAGTCAGGACAAATAAAGTTTAGTGATTTCTATAGTAAGAAATTAAATGTAGTTGTTGATTGTCATACTGGTAACGCAGAAACTAGAAAAAATGCTAAGATTGATAAGTGGAATAATGATGAATATGATATGGTTACTAATTGGACAGTACAAAAACCAAGTAATACAGGTGGTAAAAAAATTATAATTCATATTGATAAGACATTTGGATCTGATGCTGGCAATTCTTCGACTGATTGTGCATTAAGAACTGGTAGTTGGGACTCTAATACAACACTTCAAGTTGATATTGGAGGTGAAGGAAGATGTTATGGTGCAGGAGGAAAAGGTGGTGATGGTGCTGATGGAAGAAGTGATTTTGGACCAGTCACTGGTAGTGTTGGTGATGGACAAGATGGTAGTAGTGCATTGGGTGTTGAATATAGTGGAACAACTGTAAACATGCTTTCAGGTGCTCAACTTATCGCTGGATATGGCGGTGGTGGTGGTGGAAGAGGTGGTAGAGACGTTGACCCTGGTGCTGATAGAACCTCTTGTGGAGGCGGTGGAGGCGGTGGTGCTGGACAACCTGCTGGTGCTGCTGGTGAAGGAGGACAAAGAGAGAGTGGTGGTAGTGATGAAGTTGCATCTGGAAATGATGGAGGTTCTGGTTCTACAACAACTGGTGGCGGTGGCGGTACTGGTGGAAATAATGCCAATGAAACAATAGGAGCAACTGGTGGAGTTGGTGGAGATAGTGAACAGTCAGCAGGAGCAGGTGGTTCAGTTTATAATGGAAAGGATACTTATGGACCTAATGGTGCTGCTGGAAGTAGTGGTGCTGCTGTTCGTAGAACAAGTGGAATTACGGTAACTGTTAATACGAACGGACAAACAGTTAATGGTTCAACAACTGCTACTGGCGTAACTTGATAAGTATGCTATAATATTTGAATCAGATATAACATTATGAATGATAATTTTATTATAAGATATAAGGGAGCATTTTCTCAGCAAGATTGTGACGAGATAATAAATTATGTAGAATATCTTGATGAAAATCAATTATTATATTATGATAAGAAGAGTTTGCATAGACAAGATAATAAAACAGTTAGTATTAATAATGGTTTTGATTTAGATATACCTACCACTTCTAGGATTTCGAGAATAATTCTTCCTAAGTATAAACCTTGTATTGATGATTATGTTCAACGATTTAGTGTATTAGATAGTAGTAAATTTTTAGTTTATGATGTTAAGTTGAAGAAAGTTCCTTCTGGTGGTGGATTTCATTCTTGGCATTATGAAAATGGTTCAATGATTTCTGCATCAAGAATGTTTGTGATTCAATTATATTTGAATGATGGTTTTGAGGGAGGAGAGACGGAGTTTTTATATCAGAATTTAAGAGAAGAAGCGGTTGCTGGTGATGTGGTAATATTCCCTGCTGGATATACTCATGTTCATAGAGGCAATCCACCATTAGGGGGAACAAAATATACTGCTACTTCGTGGGCAGTTGTTCAAGATAATGGAGGATATGAGTAGTGGAAGAATTAATTTGCGATTCTTATGAAGCACCTTTTCCACATATTATTGTTAAAAACTTTTTTAATCAAGAAGAATTAAAACTAATATGGCAGGAACTTGAGTTTTATACCCATCCTGGTAAATTACTGAAAGCAGAAAACTTTGGAGGTATTGTAGGTTATACTAATTCAAGTGCGATTATCTTAGATCAGGTATATCGTAATTATTCAAAAGTAACGAATGAAACTATTAATGGAAATCCAAACTTTCGTCCAATATCAAGTATTCTTACTCTGAATAGAAAATTATTTGATTCTGGTATATTAGATGCTCTTGCTGATGTGCATGATTCTGTAAGTTTATGTAATCAATCAAATTGGGATAGTGTGAAGGTTAGGTATTATCATAATGGAGAATATTATGATGCACATACTGATAAGTCTATGCAATTCTTAGCATTTTATTATATTAATAAAGAACCTAAGAAATATACAGGTGGAGAAGTATATTTTCCTAAGTATGACTATGAGTATGGATGTGATAGTAATTCAATTATAGTATTTCCAGGTTGGGTAAAACATGGTGTTAAAAAGGTAAGTATTGATGATTCTGATTACTATGATGGTTATGGAAGATATGCTATTACAACCTTTTTTGGTAGTAAACCTGCTGATGCGTAAATCTTAAATCTTATAACTACCTTTGTAGAGGTTTAAGGGATACGCTATAATATTTTAAAGGAACCAGTGACGGAACTGTCACAAAACCCCTCACAGGGGGTTTTTTAATGCTATAATATATCCATACCAAACAATTATGACATGCAGTTACGCCCACATCAGGTAGAAGCGATTACAGCATTGAGTGAGAACGATAAAGGACAAGTTATAGTACCCACAGGAGGCGGTAAGACTCTTATTGCCATTAAAGATGCTATGAGTCAGTTTGCACTTGGTAACAAGACTCTTGTAGTAGTTGCTCCACGCATCCTATTAGCAGAGCAATTAAGTTCTGAGTTCATGGAAGTAATAAGAGAGAAATACTGCTCTGTTCAAATGATGCACGTTCATAGTGGTAAGTTTGATAATATATTCAGCACAACTTCACCAGTAAAAATTGCTGAGTGGTGCAAATTAAGTAAAGGTAATAAGATTATCTTTACAACATATCATTCACTCCATAGAATACAACAGAGTTATGCTCATGTTGATACAATCTATTATGATGAAGCACATAACTCAGTTCAGAGGAATTTTGTAGAGTCAGTAGAGTATTTCTCTATACATGCAAAGAGATCATACTTCTTTACTGCTACACCTAAGCACAGTCTAACACCTTTCAAGATAGGTATGAATGACTCTGATATATTTGGTGAGGTAATCTACAACGTACCAGCACCTAAGTTGGTAGAGGAGGGATACATCCTACCACCTAAAGTACAGGTATATAAGACTGACATCAGACAGAAGGATGAGTTGACTATCAATGTTGACTGTGAGCAAATCATTAATAATATTGACAGTCACAATACTAAGAAGATTCTTGTATGTGCTAAGTCAACCAAACAAATCAAAAGACTTATTACTCACTCTGATTTCATTGATGAGTTAGCATGGAGAGGATATGAGTACATGTATATCACTGCAAAGACTGGTGCAGTTATCAATGGTGAGAAAGTCAGTAGGGAAGAGTTCTTCAATGTACTGAGTGCCTACGGACAGGATGATAGCAAGAAGTTTGTAGTCTTACATCATAGCATATTATCTGAGGGTATCAATGTAAAAGGACTTGAGGCAGTTCTATTTCTACGTTCTATGAATTACATTGGTATCAGTCAAACAATAGGCAGGGTAATCCGTAAAGGTTGCAAAGAGAAGACTTATGGGTTAATATGTGTACCAGTCTATTCAAAAGTGGGTATCTCTACTGCTAAAAGAGTACAGGCAGTTGTGGATACAGTATTTGAGAAGGGTGAACCAGCAATTACGGTGGTAAAAAAATGATTGAAACAATAGTATTAGTCACTGGTGGATTTGATCCTATACATAGTGGACATATTGCTCTATTCAAAGCAGCAAAGGAACTTGAACCTGATATTAAATTAGCAGTAGGGGTAAACACGAATGAGTGGTTAGAACGAAAGAAGGGTAGATTCTTCATGGGTGCTAATGAAAGAGTATGTATCATTAAAGAGTTAAGATGTGTTGATGTTGTCATTGAATTTAGAGATAATGATGATACTGCCAATGATGCTATTGACATGGCACTTCAAGTATATGATAGAGTAATCTTTGCTAATGGTGGAGATAGAGGTGATACAAATACTCCAGAGTATGATAAGTATAAAGACTTTGAAAGAGTAGTGTTTAAATGGGGTGTAGGTGGCAAAGACAAGAAAAACAGCAGTTCATTACTACTCAACAACTGGAGTAGTTACAAACCCTCTTATTACCAATGACTAAAAGAATCCATGAAGACGAATATATGTCCAGTGACATCTGGAAGTATAACGTTGCTGAACCAGAGTATAAAAGAGGTTCAAGGCATAATAAGATTGGGATGTGGATTATGTTCATATTCTATGGTATTGTACTTGTACAGGTAATACATGCCATGACAGTGATACCTTTCTTTCCTACCACTTTTATGATATTATTAGGACTGTGGTTCATTTGGTATGTTGCATGGAGGGCAAGTTAATGAGTGCATTTGAATTAATTAAAGAAACCTATGACATTGATACTCTAAGAGAAATCGTAGAGCATGGATGTGCATCAGGTGTGGCACACGATCACATTTATTATTCAGATAATGTGAAGTTCTTTAATGATTATGAGGATGAAATTACTGACTACATTACTGATAACTTCGGTAGTGAAATGTTAGTTGAATTGTTCTCAAATAATGAAGGGAACTTACGTGGGTACATGAATGATGTAGTGTGGACATATATTGAAATGTCTGCATCAACTATTGTTGAGGAACATGAGGACGCACAATGAGAGACTTAATACTATTCGGAGATTGTAGAGATACACTTAAAGAATTTGATGAGAAGGCACAGATGTGTGTTACTTCTCCACCTTACTATGGTTTAAGAAACTATGGAGATGAGGAGGAACAGATAGGGCAAGAGCAAACCCCAGAAGAATATATTCAGCAGTTGGTTGAAGTCTTTCGTGGTGTGAGAGATTGTCTAACTGATGATGGTACATTATGGGTGAATATGGGTGACAGTTATTATAACTATCGTCCAGGAAAAGGACAGGCATATCCTAAACAAACAGTTGCTAGTAGTAGACAAGACCTACCACAACATTCATCCAAACGTGGTAATAAGTTAGATGGATTAAAAGAGAAGGATTTAATTGGTATTCCGTGGATGTTAGCATTTGCATTACGCAATGATGGATGGTATTTGAGGCAGGATATAATATGGCATAAACCTAATCCTATGCCTGAAAGTGTGAAGGATAGGTGTACCAAGTCACATGAGTATATCTTTCTATTGAGTAAGAATAAGAAGTATTATTATGACCATGAAGCAATCAAAGAGAAGGCAGTAGGTGAAAGATGGGGTGGAAATACTCCTATCAATATGAATAATACTAAAGATACTGGTAATCAGTTCTCAGGACTCACAAGACCACGTAAAATGGTCTATGACAAGAGAAACAAACGTAGTGTATGGAAAGTGACTTGTAAACCTTATAGGGGTGCACACTTCGCTGTGTATCCACCTGAGTTGATTATTGATTGTATCAAAGCAGGTTCAAGGGAGGGTGATATAGTATTAGACCCATTTATGGGGTCAGGCACAACTGCAATGGTAGCAAAGGCATTGGGTAGGGATTACATAGGATGTGAACTGCATGAGGACTATGGTAATCTAATTCAACAGAGAGTTGAGGAATATGAACCAGATAACGAAGTGTCACAACCTACTAGCATAAACATCTTAGATATTGTATAATACATGTATGAAAGGGATAAGCGGTTCTACTGCCCGAAACATCACCTGACGGTAACTGGTTTTGCCCATCCGCAGTAATTGATGTAGTAGGGGTTCAGGTGTAAGCGATTCCCAGTAGGTAAATTTGGGCATATAGGTGAAACCTATGTCGATGCCCCGTTCCCTTTCATTCCAAACCATTAAAGGAGTTTCCATGAAGTGTGAAGTTGAACTTTATGTTGCTGGTACAGTCTTCAAAGAAGAAGTACATGCAGCAAATTACGCAGAAGCAAGACAGGTAGCACTTGCAAGAAATCCAAATGCTAGAGTAGTATCTGTCAATGCGAAATTCTAATTATCAAACCTTCTATAAGGAGGCAATTCAGAATAAAAAAGGTTATTGTACCAAAGATGGAACATGGGCAGCAGTCCCTATTATGGGTAGTAAGCAATTTGCTATTATCCATAATGGAGAACGTGTTCATACATCAAAGAACTTTGACTTTGCAAGATCATACATACTAAAAGAATCTAGGAAGAAATGAGCGAAACTAAACAAGATAAATGGGAACGTGGGAAGACTTTGTTTCTTGAGTCTGTATATAAAGCAGATGATAGATTGAGAGGATGTGCCCATAATCAAGAATGTTATCATGAACTAATGGAGATAAGAGATGAGGTGATTGAAATAGTAAGAGCAATGCCAAACCCACATGCTCCACAAATTAAAGTACCATTTGGTCAGAAGAATGACCATGTGGAACCTACGATTACTACTCCTAATGGTGAAATCAGTGAAACTCTAATGAGTGGAGCATTAGGAGAACATTACAACACAAAATGGCATTAAGTACAAAGTATAGATTAAAACTAACTGACATCTGTTGTCGTATTGTCACGACTGATGGAATACCAGTTACATTAGATGAAAGAATCTGGATGAATAAGTTAATGGAACATAATACAACTGCTAGGAGTATAGCAGAGGGACTAGGCATTTCTTTTTGTTAATTTGTATCAGCAAATACAGACACTTCTTGCATAAATAATGATAGAATTAGGGATAACAAGATGATCTGAATCTCTTTGTTACTGTAGTTCATTTGGAGGCAATTATGCACAACTTAATTTCATTTAATCAACTCGCTGGATCAAAACATATAGAATATAATGGTTCACAAGATGATTTAATCACAGAATACTACGAGTGTCTAATTGACTGTGAAGACGACCAACATGTTTGTAAACGTATATGTAAGGAGGTTTTAGTTTAAAACAATTTAGACGTTTATCTTAGCAAACAATGATAAAATATCAGCATCCACCTTAAAGGTTATCAAAGTATCACAAACCCTCTTGACATTTTGTTAAGGGGGTTTTATACTATCTGGGGTATAATATAATTATATGAAAGTAGGAGACACAGTACGGTTCATAGGATGTACCGATAAACCACATGACTATCTAAATTGTGATTATCCCGATTCAGTATTACTTAAGGGTAATACATATCTTATTGAGAGATCAGAGACACTTGTTGATGGATACTCATACTTAGACAGAATAGAATTAATAGGTATTAAGGGTAGATTCGATGCTGACTGTTTTGAATTAGCAACTGGATGTATCCGACAAGCACAACCAAATAAAGAACAATGAATTTCGCTAAAGAATTAAAGGAAGGAACAAAGAAATCACACTCAGCAGCAGAGAATACTGCATTTGTTAAATCATTTCTAAGAGGTGTTATCAGTAAAGAAAGTTATAGAACTTTAGTATCTGATTTATACTTTGTGTATAGTGCATTAGAAGAAGACTTTGAGATATTCAAGAATGACCCTGTACTTGGTGTATTATATCTACCAGAGTTAGAGAGAGTAGCAGCACTTGAAAGAGATTTAAGATACTATTATGGTCCAATTTGGAGAAGTATCGTCAAACCATCTGAAGCATGTCAGAGATATGTTGATAGAATACACGAGGTTGCTGGTACAGAACCAGAACTATTGATAGGACATCATTATACCAGATATTTGGGTGATTTATCAGGTGGACAGATATTAAAGGGGATAGCAGAGAAGGCATTGAACTTAAATGGTGAAGGATTATACTTCTATGAGTTTGATAAGATTGATGACTCTAAGATATATAAGGAGAAGTATCGTAGCATACTTGACAAACTACCATTGACTGATTCACAACAAAATGCTATTATAACTGAAGCAAATTATGCTTTTAGGTTAAACATGTATATGTTTGAGCAGTTGGAAGGCAATTCTCTTGTATCATTCTTCAAGATACTCATGGGAGTTATAAGAGGTAAACTTACTTGACATTATACTGAATAATGTTATACTATTCACAGGATTGAAAACGAAATGACAAAAAGAGTTTTAGTTACTGGTGGTGCAGGTTTTATTGCACACCATTTAATTGCACAGATACTAAGAACTACTGACTGGGAAATTGTTAGTCTTGATAGATTAGATTACAGTGGTAATCTTAATAGGTTGAATGATATAATGCAGGAGTTTGATCCTGAGACTAGGAAAAGAGTTAAGATAGTATATCACGATTTAAAGGCAGCACTCAACCCACTGATTTGTAGTGAGATAGGTGATGTAGAGTATATTCTACACTTAGCAGCAGGTTCTCATGTAGATAGAAGTATAGACTATCCGATTGAGTTTGTATATGATAATGTTGTTGGTACATGTAACATCCTAGACTTTGCTAGACTACAGAAACCAAACCTTGAGAGATTCATATACTTTGGAACTGATGAGGTATTTGGTCCAGCACCTAATGATATTAAGTACAAAGAGAATGATAGATACAACTCTACTAACCCATACTCTGCTACTAAGGCAGGTGGTGAGGAGTTAGCAGTAGCATATCATAATACCTATGATTTGCCTATCTATTGTACTCATACTATGAATGTATTTGGTGCAAGACAACACCCTGAGAAGTACATTCCTATGTGCATCAAGAAGATTAGGGATGGTGAGACTGTTACTGTTCATAGTGATAAGTCTAAGACAGTTGCAGGTAGTAGGCATTATATTCATGCTGAAGACGTTGCCAATGCTGTTCTATTCCTATTACATCATAAGGGTGATTTTGAACCTACATGGGGCAATGCCAAGTGTCCTAAGTTTAACTTCGTTGGTTCAGAAGATTTAGATAACCTAGAGTTAGCACAAATAATTGCTGATGCACAAGGTAAGGAACTCAAGTATGAGATGGTTGACTTTCATTCATCACGTCCTGGACATGACTTACGTTATGCACTTGATGGTACTAAGATGAAAGAACTTGGTTGGGAACCAGCAAAGTCTTGTAGGGAAAGAATAGGAGAAGTCACAGAGTGGACATTAAACAACAAGAGGTGGATTACACTATGACAATTAGAACATACACAATAGAAAAGAAAAACGAACAGCACAATCAGGAGTGGAGTTGGGATGAAACTCCTGAAGTCGTTGAGGCATTGAAGAAACTCCATGAGAGCAGTAAAGAAGATTAAAGGCATACTATTCAACATACATGAAGCAGTATGGTGGGTAGTTGCTGAGATTGAGGATTGGTTATACCCATACCATGATAGACTCACACCAGAGGATAAATTTGAGATTAGAGTCAAAGATCCTTATACTGGTGAACAGTTTATGGTAGAGGAACACATTCAAGGATTAACTGAAAAGATTAATAAATTACAAGATCAAATGATGGATGTGCAGCAGCAACTTAATAGGCATGAGGAACAACTCAAGTTTAAAGTTAAGAAGATAAAGGAGAGTCCATCTGTATCAGGTGCAGTTAAGAAGATGAAAGTACCCGACTAAATACTTAATTGGGTACATTTACTTATCATATTTTGAAAGATAAAAAAGCAGCAAAGAAATTACTAAAGAGGGCAAAGAAACATCCTGACTGGTACACTGAACAGGAAATATATTATGCTAAAATGGTTAAAAAACAAATCAAAGAAGATGAACGACAGTCTAACAGTAAAGCAAAATGAGGATGGTTCATTCTTAGTGGAGTGGGATAAAAAAGATCCTCAATGGGAGTTTCTAAATGACTTGACATCACCAGAGATTGAGAGTATAGTACAACAAGCAATTAAGTATGACAATGAGCGACAATCAAGCACCTAAAGACTACTCTTTATCAGAATTAGAATCATGGGTGTGGGATGCTCTAGAGAATGGTTGTACTTCTGAACAAATATATGATAGCATAAAATCTACAGTATTGAAAAGTTTAAAGTTCCATGAGTCATGCTATAAAGGTAGTAAGGAACTATTCAACCTATTGAGTGAGCGTCCATACTTTGAGGTAGTTGGTGATGATTGGAGAAGAATTGAAGATCCGTCTTATACATATAATCCTGAAGATTTTAAATTAGATTCACCAGTATTACATGATGTTGACATAGAAAGCATGAAAACTCATGCAACTTCAGGGTATAATGATGGGTGGACACAAGCACATTATAGAAAAGAATTACTACAACGTGGATGGACAATGACAGATGATGGTTTTTGGGTTAAGGAGGAGAAAAAAGATATAGATAGTGACGAAGTGTGAATGTACTATAAAGACAATATAAAGTTTATAGATATTGCATATAACTAATGTTATAATACCAACACATAACTCCTCAATACTACAATGATTAACTTAGACGAACGATACCACGACTATCTAACAAACAAGAAAACATTAAGAATTGATGGAGTTGACGAGAGATTAAGTGGATATGGATGGCATTGTGATGGAAACGAGATAAAAGGGTATTATTTAACGACAGAAAACTATAAACTATACTATAATATGAACGAACAATTTATTAAGATGCAACCACTTCGAGAAATTGTCGAGGTTTCTTAACTAGATTGATTATAAAATAAATACTATTAACGAGGTATTAATCAGTTATGTCTACCATTAAACACGACTTAGAACATGAAGTTTATCTAGATCCTAAAGATAATAAAGAACATGTTAATCATGGAATGTTAGAATATAGTGAAGCAGATTTGAAAGATGTTCATGCTAATTATGAACAATACCATGAGGGAGATGTAGTTGACAATAATGATGGACACATCAACGATTGGCACACTCGACATGAGGATAAGCATTTAGAGGTTTACTGTGATAATCATCCTGACGCATTTGAGTGCAGAGTGTACGATGAATAGGACAGAAATTTAATTGTCACACAACCCCTTGCATTAACTTGTGAGGGGTTTTATAATGTTATTAACAAATCAATTTATTATGCAAAGAATTTCAATTACAGAAGGAATTGCTAATGCACAAAAGTGTGAGGGTAAGAAAGTAGTTGATGTGTTAGGTGATATTGATACTAAGAATAAGGGTCAAGTTGGTAGTAAATTTGAAAACCATATTGGTATTCCTACAACTTCAGATAGGTGTGATTACCCTAAAGGAGACTGTAAGACTTTAAAGTTTAAAAATGGGAAACCAAATGAATGTTGTGATATTATAATGCTTCAAGAGATTCTAAGTGAAGCAATGAATAATATATCATTTCGTGATAGTTCAGTTTATGAAAAGATTCAGCAAGTTCACTTTGCACCAATTAATAGAGATGGTGAGGTGGAAGAGTGGACATTTGGTGAGAATTTTATAATATCAGATTATGATGAAAAATGGAATCCAATTTATGAACAAATAGAAAAAGATTATAATCATATTACTGAAAGAATTCGCACTTTAGTTAATAATGGAGAATGTATTGGTGCAACTGAAGTTAATCAAGGAAGTACAGTTAAAATATTAGAAATTAGACCTAAAGGTGCAGGTGGTGGTAAGAGTAAGAACACTTGGAATGGTGTAACAATCACCAAACCTAATGCTAAATCTGCTTATTCTTATTATTTTAAAAATAAAGGAGTTAAGACTATTTGGAATCACTATCAATCCCTCTAATTATTATCATGTATTATTCTATTGAAATCCTTGAAGAGTTTATTCGCAATCAGATTGCAAAACCAAGTGCTGATACTACTATTCTTCGTAGTTGGTACAAATATTCTAGAGAGTGTTCAGAGTGGAATCATCTAA
>Ga0209404_10001566_pt1 | contig 15257 bp, 13 predicted proteins | sample TroAtlMetagenome_2_FD_187447 | JGI IMG/M metagenome (GOLD analysis project Ga0209404, IMG submission 187447) | Marine eukaryotic phytoplankton communities from Atlantic Ocean - Tropical Atlantic ANT8 Metagenome (SPAdes) (version 2) | ecosystem: Environmental > Aquatic > Marine > Oceanic...
AGGAAGAGGAAGAGGAAGAGGAAGAGGAAGAGGAAGAGGAAGAGGAAGAGGAAGAGGAAGAGGAAGAGGAAGAGGAAGAGGAAGAGGAAGAGGAAGAAAGTCCTTTTGATGAAAAATTAAGTCTTAACCAGGTTGAAGAAATTAACGTTTCAGGAGCTAGTATTAATAAGGATAACCTACCTATTGGAATGGTTCTTGAACCTATTCATTTGGATAACCGAGTAGGGGTACAAACATGGTTTAAGTGGGTTTTATTATTAGTAATAACTGTTATTGCGATTGTGTTTATGGTTACAAAATGTTCTTCAACTTCTAAAGTTCCTGCACTAGGTAGAGTTGAAAATGAAATAGTGAATTACAAGATTAAGCCTCTTCCGAGGTCTAATGATGAAAGTCTGTTTGATTTGGAAGATCGCGTTAGAGATACAATTGAAAAATTTCTTTCGGTTACGAGTTCGTCTGATCTTTATGGTATAATTAGATCGCCTTCTAGGTGTGCTGAACTCATTGAAAATTTTTATTCCAGAAATGAATTTGTATTCCCTAGGCTGAAGAGTATTGATTCGATAGAAAAAATTGATGGTGATTTGGAGGGTTTTTGGCTGGTAAATATAACTGTCGATGACCTTATTCAAGCTCGTTCTGTTATTCTTGAGGATACAGATAGGGGTTTCCTTATGGATTGGGAAGAGTTCGTCCGTTTTGGTGAAAAAAATTGGGATGATTTTATTGAATCAAAAAGCACAGAAGTTTCTATCTTTAGGGTTCGTTGTACTCTTGATACGAATCCTGAATTTGCATTTCCTGATAGATCTAAATGGTTATGTGTAAGAATTAGTGATTGGATTTCTAATGAAGATTTGTATGGATATGTTGAAAGGAAGTCAGATGTTGGTGTTAGAATTGCAAAATTGCTAGATGATGAGTGGGAAAGACCGTGTATTTTGAAGCTAACCTTTCCTGAAGATCGTAAGGGGGGAGCTAATCAGGTTGAAATTATTGAAATCGTTAATGAAAATTGGGTTTTAAAATAATCGAATTTAATTATAATTAATAAAAAATTAGAGTTGTTTTCATATGGGAATTGAGGATTCAGTGACTAAAAGCGGTAACCCCGTTAAGCAGTTTTCATTAATGCTTGAAAATAGGATTGGTGCTATGCATTCAATAATAAAGTTATTAGGTGATGCCAATGTGCTTGTATTAGGTCTTAGTATTCAGGATTCTTTTGATATTAACGTTCTTCGTTTGGTGGTTAGTGATCCTGAACTTACCGAAACCCTATTTATTGAAAGAGGTATCCCTTTCGTAGTAAATGAAATTGTAGTTGTTCGATTTACTGAAGGTGTACCATCATTGTCTTCTTGCTTGTCTGCTTTAAGTTCCGCAGAAACCAATATTCATACTAGCTATCCATTGTTCGTTAATCAAGAAGGTTGGCCCCTCATTGCGCTAAGCGTTGAAGATCCTGATTTTGCGACTTCAGCCCTTCAAAAAAGTGGATTTAAGATTCTTTTTCAGGGTGACCTTAGTCGCTAATTAATTCGTTGTATTTCTAGGCTACTAGATTAGCAAGATTTAAAGCTGCTCGAGGGTTTCCTTTATGGAAGCAGTTGTGCCGCATTTCTAACCACTTTTTGCCATCGTTTTGAAGAAGGCTCAGTATTGCAGAATTAATTTCTCCAGCAGTAAATGCTATTATACCAGAATTTATAGTTGTCATCATTTCAGCATTGCCCTCTTCTTGTCCAGGTATCATTGAATCAATAATCATTGGGCATGCTGAGGCCAATGATTCTTGTACAGACGCGCCGCCAGCTTTTCCGATAAGGAGGTGGTGTGAGCATAATAATTCTGGCATATTTTCAGTCCACCCTATTAGGGTCGTTTCTTTCGGGCACGTTGCCTGGATAGTTTTCTTAAGTCTTTTTTCGTGCCTCCCCATTACTACAGTTAGGGATATTTTTTGTGGCGTTCTTTTAATTAATTGTCCTAAAGATTTAATTACTTCAAGAACATGAGAGTTATTAGAAGTTGGCGTATAAAGAATTTTAAATGTGTCGGGTATATTTTTCTCGCATTTGATGATCCGAGTTTTGTTGTAGCTTGGTGAAACAGGAAATCCAGTTATATGAATTCGCTCTTTAGCGATTCCATTTTTAACAAAAAAATCGGCAGAGACTTTATCCAAAACAGCAAAATCCCCTTGGGCTTTATGAAGCCAAGATCTATTAATTGATTTAGAATCAGTAACCATGGTTACAAAATTGAAAGGCAATTCTTCATTGCCAAAAAGTTTTTCAATAATGTGTCCGTACAATGGATAAGTGCTTATTATAGAATCAGGAGTAGTTTTGTTTAGATAGGCAGCTAAGCTTTTAGTTACGTGCGGCATCAAATCTAATGAATCGTCACCAAATTGAATTCGTTCGGCTAAGTTGTATAACTTTTTCCATATACTGGGCCACCTTGTAGTAACTATTCGGTAGCCATTCATTAGGCATTTCATCGTTATTGGATGGCTGCATTTAAGTAGATCAAATAAGCCACTATTATTTACGTTCATTAAATCCAATGCTTCTACGGCTCCATTTGCTGCAGAATTATGACCATCACCAAAAGAGGCAGATAGAATTGAAACATAATTTCCCATTTGTATCGGATTTTTACTTTTTTATTTATTCCAATAAGGTGTTTTGCTTTGCTTTCAAGTTATTAACTTTGTTCACTAGTCTTCTTTAATCCTAAGAATCAATATTAAGCATGAAAGTTAATGGTAAACAATATAGAACTGTTTGGGCTGATGAATTAGATGGGCCATCGGTAAAAATCATTAATCAGACTAAGCTTCCTTTCTCATTCGAGGTTGAAAGTCTAATTAATGTGAATGATGTCATTAATGCTATTAAGAAAATGCATGTTCGTGGTGCAGGGTGTATTGGTGTTACTGCGGCTTATGGTATGTGGCTAGCAGCTAATGAGAGTGATCGAGACTTTAGTAAATATGAAACATTAGCTACTCGAATATTGGAATCTAGGCCTACCGCAAAAAATCTATCTTGGGCAGTTGAAAGACAATTAAAATTAGTTAGTGAAAACTCGGATAAAGATTGGTCATCCCTGACGCTTAGAGAAGCCGAAATAATATCAGATGAAGATGCAATGTGGTGTAAGAAAATTGGTGAGCACGGTAAAAAAATATTATACGATATAGCTAAAAAAAAGAAGGAGGGTCTTCCCGTTAATGTTCTCACACATTGTAATGCAGGTTGGCTCGCTTTTGCTGATTGGGGTTCCGCAACTTCACCTATATACGCCGCGAACAGGGAAGGCTTACCAGTTCATGTATGGGTTGATGAAACGCGCCCTTTGAATCAGGGATCAAGACTTACTTCTTGGGAGTTAGCTAATGAGGGTGTTCCGCACACTATTATTCCTGACAACGCTGGAGGGCATTTAATGTCATCAGGTATGGTGGATGTTGTTATTACCGGGACTGATAGAACTACTTCTTATGGTGATGTTGCTAATAAGATAGGAACTTATTTAAAGGCATTAGCAGCAAAGGATAATGATATTCCTTTTTATGTGGCGCTACCTTCCTCAACATTTGACTGGGTTGCAGAGAAGGGAGGAAATGATATTCCAATAGAGGAGCGTGATCCAGAAGAGGTCATGTTTGTTGAGGGGATTACTAAAAAGGGCAAAGTGGAGAGGGTTGCTACTTCATTACTATCAGCAGAATATGCAAATTATGCATTTGATATTACTCCCTCTAAGTTAATTACAGGGTTGATAACAGAGAGAGGTATATGCACTGCAGATAGGAACGGGATCATGGATAGATTTCCAGAGAGACGAATTAAATAGAATGATTTGCCATGCCTAGGTATGCTGATTAGAATCGGATCAAAACTTAATTAAAATTAAATGCATTCCGGTAAATTTATCAGTTTTGAGGGTTCAGAAGGCTGTGGTAAATCGACCCAAATAAAACGACTGACAAAACGACTAGAAAATCTTCAAATTGATGTGATCCATACAAGAGAGCCTGGTGGAACAGATCTAGGAGAATCGATAAGGCATCTCCTCCAACATGCACCAGAGGGAGAAAATATGACTCCTGAGTCAGAATTACTTCTTTTTGCATCAAGTAGAGCCCAATTGGTAAGAGAGGTGATTGCTCCAGCGATAAAAAAAGGAAGGTATGTGATAGCAGATAGATTTTTAGATTCGACGACAATTTATCAAGGTGTGGCAAGAGGTTCGGATAAAAGTTTTTTAAGGAATATTCATAATTTTACTGTTGGTGATTATTATCCTGATTGTACATTTTTACTTGATATTAGTGTAGAGGAGGGAAGAAAAAGAATAGCAAGCCGTTCTGGTGGAGAACTTGATCGGATGGAAAGGGAGCCGGATTCGTTCTTTGAAAAAGTTCGATCAGGTTACTTAAACTTAGCAGATAGCGAGCCTGAAAGGTTTGAAGTTTTGGATGCAAGTTTAAGTGTCGATGTACTTGAAGTTCAAATTTGGGAAACATTAGTAAAAAGATATGGCCTTGGAAGTTGAAAGTGCATTTGAGTATTTAAAGAATTCAGTCTCATCTGACAGATTGTCCCATGCCTATCTTATCACAGGACAGCAAGGTTCAGGTAAGGAAGAATTGGTTCTCAAAATAATTTCATTAGTAAATGATGTTTTCGATAAGGCTTCTTTACAGGAAATGGTTTCGGAGAATGTTAGGCTTATACAGCCTGAGTCCAAATCGAGGAGAATTAAAGTCGACCAAATTAGAGAGCTTGAAGAGATGTTTTATCAGAAAGGCTCGAAGGATAAGTATAAAGTTGGCATTATCCGTGACGCAGACAGGTTGGGTGAGCAGGCTGAAAATGCTTTTCTTAAAACCTTAGAAGAACCCCCTGATCGCTGTCTTATTTTTCTGGTGACTGCTTTTCCTGAACAATTACTCGATACTATCTTGTCTCGATGTATACAAGTGCCTCTGAAATCAAGAAAATTGCTCATTGCAGCTAATCAGCATGGTGATCATTTAAGAAAATTATTATCTCAAATGCCAATAAAAGGGAGCGTTTCTGATGCATTAAGGTTATCGAGACAATTTTCAGATCTTTTGCGTGCCATCAAAGAGGAGTCAGAGAAAAACCAAGCAATGGTAAAAAAAACAGAATCAGAACAATATGCAAAAACCACTGATGGGAAATGGCTTAAGGATAGAGAAGATTACCATAAGGCGATTTCTCAATCTCGTTACTTAGCCGAAAGATCGGCATTAGTTGAAGTCTTAATATCATGGACAGGTGATGCCCTGAGGCAAAAGCAAAATGTTGGTTTTTTAGATTTTCCAGAACACTCTGAAATAACAGCTGCATTAAGCAATGCTCTTTCCGTAAATGATCTTCTTGATCGCGTTAACGCTTTTGAAGGACTTAGAGGTGATCTCGAAACAAATGTTCAAGAAGCATTAGCTATTGAGGTTGGCTTTTTAAATGCTTTTGCTCAGAATTCCAATGTCTAATGAACTCGTTTTTTATTACTTCTTAAATGCGAATTCTTATTGCTCCAGATAAATTTAAGGGGACTCTAACGTCTGTAGAGGTCTCTAAAATTATCGCTGAAGGTTTTTTGGGTCATGATTGTGATTTGAAACCTGTTGCAGACGGTGGTGAAGGGACATCTAAAATACTGAGTAGTTCATTGGGTGGTAAGACTATTGAGGTAAATGTAATGAGCCCTTTAGGTGAATCAGTATTAGCGCCAATTGAAATACTTTTTGATGAGGATGGTGTACCGGAAATTGCATTTATAGAAATGAGTGTTGCCTCTGGTTTATCCCTTTTGAGTAAAGAGGAGCTGGTTCCTTGGAATGCCACTAGTTATGGAACCGGTGAGCTTATAATTGCAGCAAGAGATATTGGAGTTGATAGGATTATATTGGGAATTGGTGGAAGTGCTACAAATGACGGAGGTGCAGGCATGGCAAAGGCATTAGGAGTCCGTTTTTATGATAAAGCAGGCCATGAGATTGAGGATATTCCAGAGAGGTTAGCAGATTTGGATCGTGTGTTTCCTGATATCGCAATTGATTTGCCTGAAATTGTCGTCGCATCTGATGTTAATAATCCTTTGTTGGGTGAGAGTGGAGCTACAAAAGTTTTTGGTGCCCAGAAAGGGATCCATGCTGAAGAAATTGAATTACACGAATCGCGACTTAAAGCCTTTGCTGACGTAGTTGAAAAAGAGCTGCAGATATCTTTAAGAAATCATCATGGTGCAGGGGCTGCAGGAGGCCTTGGTTTCGGGTTAATGGCTTTCTGTGATGCTAAACTTGAACCGGGATTTGAATTAGTTGCAAAAATGATAGATCTTGAAGATTCAATAAGAGACTGTGATATTGTAATTACAGGTGAGGGTAGTATAGATTCTCAATCCATAATGGGAAAAGCGCCATACGGAGTAGCTAAAATGGCTAAAAAACATAACAAACCTGTTATTGCTTTTTGTGGTGTATCTGAAAATGATGAGAAAATATCTAAAGCCTTTGATAAGGTGTTTTCTTTGGTCGACTCTAATGTGTCTTTTGAGGAAGCGATAAAGGAGCCGGCAAAAGTATTGAAAAACAAGGTTGATTCTTGTCGATTAATGATAGAGCAATTATTATTGTGAAAAAATCTGTAGTACTTTTATTTTCAGGTCAAGGAGCTCAGGAAGTGGGCATGGGAAAGTCATTAGTTGATGAGTTTCCAGAAGCAAAAAATATTTTCGAATTAGCTGATAAGCAATTAGGAGTTAATTTATCGGAGGTAATGTTTCAAGGGCCTGCTGAAGAATTAACAAAGACTTCAATTTGTCAGCCTGCTCTTTATCTGCACGGCTTAGCTAGTTGGAAAATCCTTCAATCTCAGTGCCCTGATCTTGAGCCTGTTGCCGCCGCTGGTTTGTCACTTGGTGAATTTACTGCTTATTCAGCGGCGGGGGCATTTACTTTCGAGAATGGACTTGATGTTGTTGCAAGGAGAGGGGATTTCATGGAACAGGCGTGTAATGAAACTCAAGGGTCTATGGCTGCTATCATTGGAGGAGACGAGAAGTCAGTATGTGCTTTGGCTAAAGAGTTTGATGTGGATGTTGCTAACTTTAATGCGCCTGGTCAAATTGTTATATCTGGAGAGGGTTCTAAGATAAAAAGTGCGCTTGAAAAAGTTAAAGAATATGGATGTAGAATGGGTAAGGAACTTATAGTTGCAGGAGCTTACCATTCGAAATTGATGCAAAGCGCACAAGAAAAGCTTTCGGAGAAATTAAAAGATTTCTCAATTTCAAATCCTGAGTTCCCAGTCATATCTAACGTTGAGGCTAAATCAATGTCTGGATCAGACGAGATAATAAATTCTCTCGAGCGCCAAGTGACAGGGTCTGTTAGGTGGGCTCAATCAATGGAATTACTTCTAGCTGAAGGTCATGACCTTTTTCTTGAGTTTAGCCCAAAGCCAGTACTTTCGGGGTTAATGAATAGAATCAGAAAGGGAACTCAAGTTATAACTGTAGGAGATGCCGAGAGTCTTCAGGAAGCAGTGAAGATTCTTTCATGAATAATATTAATTGTTAGGTATTAAATTATCGCTTGTTTGTAATTCTTTAAGTTTTATCTGCACAGATCCAACGTTTTCATCATCTATGGAGTAAGCCGTATAAGTTGCTGTTGGCTCATCTTTGGTAAAATTGAAAGTCATTTCACCAAAGCTTGGTTTCTTGTTATATCCGAAAATACATCCTTCTATGACCTTATGGGTGTGAAGGTTTGTTAGTTTAGAACTCATAAATTCGTAGATTGGATAATTCGAATTGAAGTTTTCATTTTTCCAGGCGTCAGATCTATGACGATCAGCAGCCAGCACAAAAACTCCATTGATTTTATTCTCTTTAATGAATGAAAATATTTCCATTCTTTCTTTTGAATAACCGTCCCAGGTATCTTTACTTCCTGGTTTGACTCCAGGAGTCATTGGAACTGATGAGCAAATAACTTTAAACTTAGCTTTAGAATCTCTTAATTTTTGTTTTAACCATGAAAGTTGCACTGGTCCAAGCATTTGCTTTGATGAGGGCTCTCTGTAATAACGAGTATCCATAAAAATAAATTCAACTTTCTCACCAAATTGATGAGTGAAGTAACAACCTGGATGTTCTTCTTTTCCTCCATATTCTGGATTTGGCCATTGCAGTTTAAAGTCTGACCAGACATCCTTTTTCCACTTTGGTTTATCAATTTCTGCGCCTCCATGACAGTCATTAGTGCCAAAATCATGATCATCCCAAATGGCATAGACCGGAACGCTCGAAATTAATTTTCGCCATTCTGGGCGAGAATGTCTTCTGTAGTAACAATACTGCCCGACTTCACGAATTTCTGGGTGGTCTATATATACATTGTCACCTAACAGGAGGAGGGCATCAGGCTTGTGCCCTTTAATGGTTTTCCACATGCGCTCATATTTTGGAGTGAAGCCAGCACCTCCACCAAAGATAACCTTTATCCGATCTCCTCCATCTTCTTTCTGTGTTCTAAATCCAGGTTCAACATCAAGATCGATAGCATGATCATCCTGAAATATTTGATAATGATAAAAAGTATCTGGTTTGAGTCCTTGGATATTAATGACGGCTGTATAATCATTTGCCTCTAGGGCCTGGACTCGTTCAGCTGTTACGCCCTCTATAACGATCTTGATTTCTGATTCTTTGGATGCACGTACCCAAATCTTAACAGAAGTAGATGAGAGGTCACCAATCATAGGCCCGTGTACCAATTTCACGGACGATGACTTTATTAAATTAACAAAGTAATCAGATTGCAGTAATTTTTTATTTAGGCTTCTCGGTCCTGCTATAAAACGTTCCAAAGGTAGGCCTAATGCTATTGATTTTTTTGCAAATTTTAATGCGTTCTCATCATCACCTAATTTATTATAAGTTAAGGACAGACAGTAGAGAGTCTCTTGATCATCGGGTTCTTTTTTAAGGTATGAATTAAGATCCTTGAGAGCGGATTTAAATTGCCCTGTGCCCAGTTTAGCTATTATTGGTCGGTGATGTTTCTTGTATTGCCCTGGAAGAACTTTGGGATTTTTTTCTTCAGCAGAGGAAGAAAAAAAGTTTAATGAAATAAATAGTAATAAAAGAATTATTTTCATTTTCTACAAAAGAAATTCAATCACTTTTTTCTGTAAGTGATGAGGTTCTAGGTCTTTATAAGGAAACGGTTAGTGATATATTTATCGACCGTCTCTTGACCTATTGAGCCTGAGAAATCAGGTTAAGTTTAATTACAACTTCGTCTCGAATTAGGTCATCCACTTTGCCTGCGTAGCTGATTCCAAAATCTTGCCGATTAATATCAAACTCTGCAGCTATTGTGACTGAATCACCAGTCTGTGTGACAGTAGTTGGGAAAGTGATGTTCTTTGTAACGCCTCTTAAAGTAAAATTACCAGAAAGGTCATATTTTCCGTCAGACTTCTTCGAAAATGCTGTGGCTACAAACTTGGTCTCAGGATAATTTTCTACGTCAAAGAAATCTGAATTCTTTAAGTGTTTGGTCAATTTATCCGCATCCGACCATGTTGAATTCATATCAATCGTGAACTCACCTGACTCTGGCTCACCGTCTTTAATATCAAAACTGCCTGTGAATTTCTTAAACCCTCCTTCACGGCTTCCTGTCACTTTTGAACCGATAAAGCCAATTGTAGAATTCTCGCTAAATACGTATGTCTGACCGCTTAAAGAAGTCGCAGGTTCTGCAACTTCGGAAATCTCTGCATCAACCGTCGAGTCCGCAGGGTTACTACAAGAGACCAAGATAAAGCTCAAAATAACCCCCAAGCTAATTGCCGTAAGTTTCATGTAATATTGAATTGGTTGGAATAGAGCTAAAAGTGTTTTCATAAATATAATTTCTAACAAGCAGTCTAAATTTCAAGTGGCATATGTAATGTCATATAGCCTTAATTAGTAGGCTAGACAGCTAACGGTCCTCCAATGATATCGATCTTTGATCATTAAATAGCCAACTAAGATTGAGAAATTATAAATGTAATGTTGTCGTTTATGGAACATGATGCCACTTGTGAATTTCTTCAGTGAGGCGTCTAACAATATTTGGATAAGCTGATGACAATTCTTTTTTTTCAAATGGATCAATTGCTAAATTGTATAGCCTCATTGGTTGTTTGTCCCAGATGTGCAGTTGTTTGTAGTGTGTTGTATCTAGTCCATTATATCTGAGTAGAAGTTTCCAGTTGTTCTCTATACACCATAGATATTGTAATGTGCCATCTGGATTGTCAGGGGTCATGTTATAAACGGAGTGGCAGACGCCAAAGATGCGCTTGCGCTCTGTTCTTTGCTGCTTGTTCAATAAGTTTATGCCCGGTAAATCTAAGTCTAATTTTATTTGTGCTGCAGCGGCTATGGTCGGGAAAAGGTCAATGGCATGAGCTAGACCCTGTGTGCGCTTTGGGGGGATTTTTTCAGGCCACGATAACATGATGGGTGTACGTATACCCTTTTCAAATGGGGAGCTCTTTGATCGTTGTGCATATCTTTTCCAAAGTTTTTGATTGGGATCATTTTTGTTGGTACTAGATGCAGCCCACCCATTATCACAAATATAAATGATAAGTGTATTTTCGCGCACTCCTTTTTTTTCTAAGTAGTTGATTAGTTCTCCGCAGGTGCTGTCAAACCATTCACACATAGCATAGTATTTAATTTCATCTTCCGGGCGGTCTTTGGTGGTATATTTCTTAATTAAGTATTCTGGAGGATTATGTGGTGTATGAGGTAAGAAAGGTGCATACCATGTTAAGAATGGTTTATTTTTTTGGGTGGCCAAATCGATAAAATCTTTTATGGGTTGCATTGATTGCCTACCAATTTTGAGGCCTGCGTCTCCGTGCCTTCCGCCCCGACTAGGGTCCCCATGCGTCATGCCGTGAGTGAATCCTCCATCTTCCCATGACCCTTCCCACCACTTGCCGGATTGATGTGCTAGATAGCCATTATTTGTTAGTGTCCTTACAAAGTTTTGATAAGTATAAAATTTTTGGCGTAATGGTATGTCTAGCTCAGCCCTATTTTTATTTCCGTCAACATCGTTTCCGGTGATGCCATGTTGAAAGGGGTATAGTCCTGTTAGCATTGATGCTAATGACGGGCGGCACAACGGTGCGGCTACATAACCGCGCTCGAAAAGCAGGCTTTCATTAGCTAATTTGTCAAGGTGCGGTGTTTTGACATTCTGATTCTCCATGAACCCATAATCAGCCCAGCCTTGATCATCGCTTATAATCAGGACAACATTGGGTTTTGGTTGTACTGCTGAGTGTAACGGGACTATTAACCATGCAATTAGGACTAATTGTAAAACAATTTTTTTTATAGGAAATGGTCTAATAGTCACTGTTTTTTCAATTCCCTTGTATCACCTTTACGAATAGTGATTCCTTGCTTATCTAGATATTCTAAAAGAGGTATGACAACTCTTCTAGTGCTACCTAAAACTTTCCGAATATCTGCGGCAGTTGCTGGGCCGTTTTGGCTTATGTGAGATTTTACTTTTTCTACAGCAATATTGTAGCTCTTGTTTAAAAGGATAACTTTTTCATCAAGTTGTATAGCTTCTCCTGTTTGCAGTAAGAATTGCATTGCCGCAGAATCATTCTCACCATCAATTATTTCTTTAGGGTTTGGAGGTTCTAAGGGATTTGCATTAAGCGCGTTTCTTAATTTTTCTCCGGCTGAGACTAGCTGACTGGGGAGACTAGCTTTATGAGAATTGCAGCTGAGGTTAGTTCCAGTTCTGGTAAATCCATTTTTACATAGGTCCTCAATTAGCAATTCAAAAAGTTTGGAGTCTGAGACTCGCTTTTTCATGAATGTTCTTAACTGACTAATGTCAATTCCTGGAAGTTCAGGGTGTTTCTCGTGAATAGTTTTAATTCTTTTTCCGGCAGCCTCCCTAACTTCAGTCCACCATTCTTTGTCTATAATCCAATCTCCAAATATAAGCGCCTCAGATTGATTGAGGGCTTCAGTGATTGAAGTTTTAGAAAATACTGACTGGCTTAGTGGATTTGCTGACTTTATATAATGATCCCTACAAAGTAGTGATCCTAAATAGATAACAGCGTCAGTCGTTTTGGATGCACGTTGTATAAGAAAATCTTTTTGTTTTTCTGTTCTGTAACTTCGTCTTGGAGGAGTTGGGTCCAAAATAACACCTCCTCCGATTGTAAATTGTTTTGACCAATCCCTTAAAACAAAACGGTCTCCAGCAAAGGTGTATATAGGTCTGTCTAATCTGATTTCAGCAATTTCCTTTTGTCCCTTTTTGAGGTCAGTGTTTTCGAAGAAAAGTACTTTTCCAGAGATCGTTGCACTGAAATGATGGAATCTAATCCTTTGAGCATGCTTAATGGATTCAATTTTTGACTCCCTTTCGGTTCTTTCGATTTCTACATGTATGCGTCTTGAGGAGGTTCCAAGGCCGTCAACTGTGACGGTGTCTCCACGCCTGATTCCTTCCTTGGATTTCCCTTTGAGTATTTCTATGTCTGGTAAATTAAGAGCTGTTCGCATTCCAGGTTTGCAATTCTCCAATTGACTGCTGTGGCTTTGAATAGCTCTTATGGTTGCATCTGATCCTTGAGGCTGGATTACAATTTTCTGACCTTTTTCAAAACCGCCACCATTAGTGGTTCCAGTGACAACTGTCCCTACTCCTTTTGGAGAAAAGACCCGATCAACTGAAAGTCTGGGTTTAGCAAGACCTTCAAGAGAAGGTAAAGTTTTAAGTTCTTTGGTGATGACAGTTTTAAGTTCATCAATGCCATCTCCGATTAGAGCGCATACGGGGACTATGGTCGCATTTTCAAAATTGGAGCTTTTGAGAGATTCCTTAATCATCTCAATTGAAAATTCAATATCATCTACGGTATCTGATTTAGTTAATGCTATGACTGCTTTTTTAACATTTAGGTACGATAGAATTTGTAGATGCTCTTCTGATTGAGGCATCCAACCGTCGTCTGCAGCTACTACGAACATTGCTAAATCAACAGAACCTGCACCTGATACCATATTTTTGACGAAGTCAGCGTGACCAGGTACGTCGATGAGGCCAAGGCTGAATGTTAAATCCTTGTCTTCTGTATCTGTAATGTCTAGATGAGCAAATCCTAGATCGATCGTCATTCCTCTTTTTTGCTCTTCTGGTAATCTGTCGGGATTGGTTCCGCTCATTGCTTCAATGAGTGTGCTTTTACCGTGATCGATATGACCAGCGGTAGCCAAAATGAAATTTTTTTGAGGCATTAATTATCTTATCATTACATTTTTACAGATTGAACAAGATGCATTCAATATTTCTCTGTCGCCACTAGTAACTATTTTATTTGGAACCCATTCGGTTTCCTCTGTCCAGTAATATGCTTTGCTGAAATGTTTTACGTATTTTTTAGGGTGCCCTATTATATTGTTGCTAAGTAAAATGGCATGAAGACACTCGTGGCGAATTAACCAGTCCGGGATTTGTTTATTATTGTGTGCTAAGTAAATAGACGCTCTTTGATCAAGTAGCTTCCATGAGGTTAAGCCACCTTGAAAATTTCCTCGTATCTTGGCAATTGGCATTCCCCTCCAATCCGAATATTTAGCTTTAATTGGTTTGTGAATCTTAATTGAGTTCCCAGTGAATCTCTCCCCTGTTTGTTTTTCGAGATCTTGAATTTCTTTTTTTACCCTTGAAATAAGTTTTTGATCATTATTAGAGGAGTAGAATGCAGGATTACTTAATGGTTTTGAGCATGATGCTAAATAAATAAATAAAAAAGTGTATAAGTGGAGATAGCGATGCATTTAGTCTATAAATTTTGAATTAAGAGAGCTAGGACGCATTATAACTTAATTATTTAAAACTGATTTATAGTAAATGCACATTCTTTGTAAGTTGCCATAAAAGAATGGGAGGTTTTTATTAATGTGTTAAAATAAAGCCCTACTGAAGCCATGTTAATTCTATTATCAATTTAATTACCCTTAGTGATGTCTGAATACGCAGTTATTAATTATTCGAGTGAGGCAGGCTCAGTGGATTTAAGAGAAATCGAAAGACCTTCAACTGGTCCAAATGATGTTATTGTTGAGGTTGGCGCGGTTGGGGTTTGTGGCAGTGATATTCACCAGTGGCATTCTTCACACAGTTGGCCAGTTAATTATCCAGTTGTTCTTGGTCATGAATTTGGTGGACGCATTATTGAGCTAGGGGAAAGGGTAGACGGGTGGAGCATAGATGAAATGGTTGTCAGTGAAACGGCCGCAATCATTAATTCTGACAGTCCAATGTCTAGGGTTGGTCTTTATAATTTGGATAAAGACCGAAAGGGTTTTGGTTATGGGGTCAATGGAGCAATGACGAAGTTTGTGAAAGTTCCAAGTCGATGCCTTCACCGGATTCCTGATGGAGTGCCAATTGAGAATGCCGCTTTAACGGAGCCTTGTTGTGTCGCTTATAATGCAGTTATTAACAATGCCTCCATTAAGCCTGGCGACCGTGTATTGGTTTTAGGTCCAGGGCCTATTGGAATTTTATGCGGAATATTTGCTAAAATGGCTGGGGCTGATACAGCGATTAAAGGATTGGTCTCGGATTCATCTAGACTTGAAGTTGCTCAAAAAAGTTATGGACTAAAGGCGCTAACAGAAGGAGCGGATGTTTGGGCGCGAGACTTGGATGGCCTTGGTGCTGACGTCGTTGTTGATGCCGCTGGTGTGAGTGAATCATTAAAAATGGCCATCGACCTTGTGAGGCCCAATGGAACAATCGTCAAAGTTGGGTGGGGTCCAAAACCTATAGATTTTTCTCTAGATCCAGTTGTTCAGAAAAATGTGAGAATACAGGGAAGCTTTAGCCATAATTGGCCAGTTTGGGAAAAGGTTCTTGGTTTAATGGGAAATGGATCTTTGGATGTATCAGCCCTTATTGGTGAGAAAGCCGACCTCAGTCAATGGGAGTTCGCATTCGAACAGATGGATAAAGGTAAAGTGGTTAAGTCTGTTCTTTTTCCTGAAAATTAATATAAACGTATAGAACGCATTTATAATCATGAACCTTGAAGATAAAACATATATTGTTACTGGTAGCTCAATGGGCATTGGAGAAGCGATTGCTCGAA
>Ga0209404_10001567_pt1 | contig 15255 bp, 11 predicted proteins | sample TroAtlMetagenome_2_FD_187447 | JGI IMG/M metagenome (GOLD analysis project Ga0209404, IMG submission 187447) | Marine eukaryotic phytoplankton communities from Atlantic Ocean - Tropical Atlantic ANT8 Metagenome (SPAdes) (version 2) | ecosystem: Environmental > Aquatic > Marine > Oceanic...
TGACGGACGGGAGCGCCGCGCCGAAGCCGCCGGCCGAAGAACAGAAACGGCCCGAGCCGCCGTCGCCCGAGGCCCTCTACCTGCGCCGCGCGCTGCCGGCGGCCAGCCCCGCGAAGCCGCCGCCCCCAAAACCGACCGTGAGCCCCGCCAAACCCAAGCCGCGGCCGCCGCCGCCGAGCCCCGCGCGGTCGTCCGTGTCGTGGTCCGCGACGCCTCCTAGAAAACCCAAGGCCGCGGAGTTTTTGGGGAATGCTTTTGACCAGAAGCACGAGCAGCCCGAGGTCGCTATACTAAGACACGCGCGCGACGTGATAAGGGAGGCCGCGTCATCGTTAGAAATCAGCATCACGGGCAAGAAGGGCCCGACGACGCCCCGGGCCGCTTCCGTGTTGCGGCCGGCCTGGGCGTCGCTCATCAAGGCGACGCGCGGCGCGCTCGACGTATTAATAAACGCGACGCGCGACGAGGACGCCGCGCACGTCGCGGACGGTCTATTGAGAGATCTGGGCGACTACCTCGAGCTCGAGGCCAAGGCGAAGGATCGAGATGTCGTCTCGGAGAAGAAGGTCAAGGTGAAAGAGTACTTCGACCCGAAGAAATTGGACGTGGTCCGGGGGCTCGACGACGTCCAGACGGAGAGTCGGCTACGGACGTTGTTTGCGATGTACTCGCTGCCCTGCGGCGGCCAGGAAATCAAAATTGATGGTTTGGGTGCTCACGAGCTTGGCGCGCCGCTGGACGATGGGACGGCGGACGCGATTGAAGCCTACGCCGCGGCGCTGGAAGGCGCGAAGAGCCTGGCGCCCTTGCCGTCGGCGCATTTACTCGTCGACGTCGCGCTGGACGCGCGGCTCGAGGCGCTGCGGGGCCGCGTCGCGCGGCGCATGAAGCAGCTCAATTTGTGTTTTGCGCTCGGGCCGTCGCTAACAGGAGTCGCGAACGCGTTGGTGCAGTCGGATCGGCCGCGGTCCTCCATTCTAGCGCACACGGCGGCGCTGGCGGATAAAAGGAGAGCGGCCCGTAGGGCCCGGGGCGCCCTGAAGGCCGCGGCGCGGCGCGGTATTGGGGGAGACGATCCGAGAGTCCGGGAGCTCGAGCGACGAGCAAGGCAAGCGGAGCGCGCGGCGCCGGCGTCGCTGTTCAACTTGGGCGCGGCGCACCGTTTGGTCGGCGAGGACCGGCGCGCGTCGGAGTGTTATAATGCGGTCGTGACCGCCGCGAAAGCTATCGGCGGCCGGGAGGGCACGGCCCTTGTCGGGCGAGCTTTACATGAGCGCGCCGTGACGGCGGAAGCGGCGTCGGGCTACCACGAGGGCGCGGCCGCGGCCTACTCGCAGGCGTTACGACTAAGGAGGGAGGCGCTCGGGGCGACGCACGCAGACGTCGCCGAGACGCTCTGGCGGCGCGGCCGCGCGCGCTGGAAGTCCGGCGATTGTGGTGGAGCGCGCGAGGACTTCGAGGAGGTGCTGCGGATCCGCGAGGCGCTGAATGAGGACGAGGAGGTCTTGGCGATTGTGCTCGTGGAGCTCGGCGGCGCGGCGCAGGCCGACTCCAGATTGCCGCTCGCGGCGGCGAGCTTCGACCGCGCGCGGCGCATCCGCGAGAAGCAGTGGGGCCCGACGCACGTCTTGTCAGGCGAGTGCGCAAAGTTGGGGGCGCGCGTCCACGCGCAGCTCGGCGACCACGAGAAGGCGTCCATGCTCTACGCGCGGGCCTACCACGCCTTCGCCAAGACCAAGGACCGCCGGAAGGCCGCTCGCAAAGCCTGGCTCGCCTGCCGGCGCGAGTCGCTCCGCGGCGCGCTCTCGTCTCGGAAAACCGGGGACGCGCTGCCCGCCTCGTCAAAAACGCTCTCGGAGACGGTGACGCCGCCGGCCGCGACCCTCAGCTTCGCGCCGCCGACGCCTGCCGGGGACCCCGACGCGCCGCCGCGCGTCGCGAGCTCGTCGTCGTCGGACGGCTCCATGGACTGCGCCGTGAACGCGTCCTGGGAGCGGCCCGCTGCTTTGGTGGCGCGGTCTCATAGTCCTATCTTGGTAACGTAGTGCAGTGTTTTTCACTAGACATTCTTACTATAAGTTAGTACTAGTCACGAGAGAACGGCCGCGGCAGCCGGATTTGCAAGCTCCAGTTGTCGAACGCGAAGCGACTGCGCAGACGCGTCTTCCGGTACCGCGTCTCGAGCATGTCCAGCGGCGAGACGCCGCGGTTGTCGCGCTCGTCGAGCAGGCCGGTGTCGCGCTTCGCGAGCTGGTCCAGCCACGCGTCGGCTCCCAATCGTGCCGCCGCGTGGGCCGGCGTCGCGCCCGTCCGGTCGCGGGCTCTGGGTGAAGCCCCAGCCGCCAGCAATTCGTCGGCGACGCGCAGCGAGCCCTGCGACGCCCAGGGCCGGTGCGCCGAGAGTGCGGACCAGTGCAATGGCGACCGACCTAATCGGTCGCGCGCGTCGCGCACGGCCTTCGCGTCGTGCGCGCAGAGCATCGCCATCGCGTCGACGCGCGCAAAGGCAGCGGCGTAGTGCGCCGGCGTGGCGCCGCGCCGCGCGTCGACGCGGCGCGGGTCCGCCCCCCGCTGCAGCAGGACCCGCGTCGTCGCCGGATTGCCGGCCAGCGCGGCCAGGTGCAGCGCGCCCCGGCCTAACCGGTCGATGTCGTCGACGGAGGCGCCGGCGTCGGTGAGGAGGCGAATAATCTCCGCCGCCTCGTGTTCCCGCAGCCGCGCCGCCACCAAAAGGGCCGTGAGGCCGTCGCCGTTCCGCGCCGCGAGGTTCACGTGCCCGTCGCGCAGCAGCGACCGGAGGCCCTCGACGTCGCGCGTCTCGACGAGGCCGTGGAGGAGCGTCGACGCTGCCGCGGGCTCCGACGGTGTCAGCGGCTGCTCGGGGAGGTCCTTCGACGCGAGGCGCTGCAGCTTGGGCGCCTCGCCAGTCTTCGTCGGGAGCCGGTTCAGCTTGTGCGCCGTCAGCTCGCGCGTGCCCGGCGGTTTCGTGCCGTCGCATTTCACAGCGAGCAGCGTGGTCGCGCCCGTTGCGGCGGTTGCTCGCACGGCCAATTGACGGAATAATCTTGCGCTCGCGGCCATCTCTGAAGCAGGCCCAGGCCTAGGGTGCACCAAAGGTTTTGTTCTGGATGTCGTCAATTGCCGTCGCTTGGAGGAGCGACGAAGATGGACGTTCAGACAGCGCTTCGCTGGCTCAATGTGTATGAGACCCGGTGTGCGGCACGCAGAGAGCGACGCATTCGCATGACGTGTGGCATTGCCTTTGCTCCACCGAATTGTTTTTTAGCGCTCAGAACAAAGGAGGGCTCTCCTTCAGGCGGTTACGTCCAGCAGATACCCCTGACGGGCGTTCGCTGCTAGCGGCCTGTAAGATACTAGCCAGCCGGCAGCCAAAAGTGTGGCTGCCAAAAGGAGCAGCCGCGGTCTGCGTTTGGGCTCAGGGTCAGATTTGTCATCTAACGAGTGCGCGCCGTACTGCCACAACTCAATTTTTGATTGATTTTGCTCACACTGCCCTACAAAGCCAGCCAAGCAGCCATGGCCTGCGTCCTAGAAGAAGAAGAAGACGCCTTCGCGGCGACGCCGACGAAACCGCAAACGGACGAGACGGAGCGCGTCGACGTCGTCATAGTGGGCGCGGGCCTCTCGGGCCTCTGGTGCGCGACGAAGCTGCGCGAGCGCGGCTACGACGTCGTGCTGCTCGAAGCGCGGGACCGCGTCGGCGGCCGCGTGCTGACCACGGAGGACGGCGCCGACCTCGGCGGCAGCTGGGCCTGGGGCGAGGATAAAGTGAAGGCGCTCGGAGCGGCGACGCGCGCCGAGAGCGTGCCGCAGCGCTGCGAGGCGCAGGACGAGATCCCATGCGGGCCGGGCGCGACGCGCTGGCGGGGCGGCTACGGGCCCCTCGCTTCAAAGTTAGCATCAACTCTCGACGTGCGCCTCGACCACAAGGTGGCCACCATCCGCCGCGAGGCGCCGGACGCCGCGGAAGAGGAGGCTGATGGTGAAGTGGTCGTCACGCGCGGCTTCTACCGCGTCGATGAAACGATCCAGTGCCGGGCCGTCGTCGTCGCGGCGCCGCCGTGCGTCGTCGTCGACGACGTCGTGATCGAGCCGCCGCTTCCCGAGGAGCGAAAGACAAAGATGCGCGCGACGGCGACGTGGTGCGGCGACTGGGTCAAGGTCGCGGCGACCTTCTCCGAGCCCTTCTGGCGGAAGGCGAACGCGTCGGGCGTCGTCTGCACGAAGGGCCCGTTGCAAGTCTGGTGGGAGGCCTGCTCGCCGGAGACGGACGGCGCGACGGTGCTGGTGGGCCTGGGCGTGGGCGTCGATATTGATCAGAAGAATCTGCGCCGCGTCGTCGTCGACGCGCTCGGGCCGCCGTTCGGCGCCAAGGCCGTCGAGGCGCACCTTATTAACATAGAGTGCAAGGCCTGGATGACCGACGATCTCACGTACCGGGCGGGGACGGAGCGCGACTACGGCCACGAGCTGCTCCAGGCGCCGCACGACGGCCGCATCTTCTTCGCGGGCACGGAGACGGCGCCGGCGCATGGGCACGTTTATGGGGCTCTTTTTGCGGGCGAACGAGCGGCCTTGCAGGTGCGCGTGGCGCTCCAACCGGTCCCGCCGCCGGGGGGCGAGCGCGAGAGCCTCGGGTGAAGGGAGGCGTTGCTTTGTTAAGTGAAATGTATACCCTCTCGACGCCATCGCCGCGACTACCAGTCGTGCGGCCGCCACGGCGTCACGTCGACCATCGCGCACCGCGGCTCCAGCTCTTTCCCGAGGCACAGCTCCTCCATGAGCCGCGACCAGTTCGAGCCCGACGTGATCACGAACGCGTCGGCCTGCATGGCCAGCACGAGCGCGACCAGCGAGTGGTAGCCCGACTCGCGGTGGTTGCGAGCTTGGTCCGCCATGCCGTGCCGGCCGTACAAGACTTTGTCGGAGGACACCGCCTCTTCATAAACGACGACGTTCCAGTTCTCTGGAGCCGCCTTCCGGAACGCCGCGACGGCCTTGGCGTCCTCCGTCGTCAGGAACACGTCCAGGGCCTCGCCGCTATACCGCGTCACGTTCCGCACCGCCTCCACGTACTCGTTTATAGGACGCAGGGCCATCTCGCGGCCCTTGTCGCCCCAGCGCACGTGCACGCTCACGACGCGCCTCGCGCTTCCGGTGAAGGCGCCGTAGGCCGCCGTCCGCGCCGCGTCCGCATAGATCGAGGCGTTCATGTGCGCCATGAGGTACTGCGTCGTCGCGGCGCGCCGCAACCGCTTGTCGACGCCCCAGCCTTTCGGCCCGTGCTTGCCCTTCCAACTCACGAGGTGCTTCGCACAGGACTTGTCCCTCGGTAAATCAAAGAGCGTCTCGTCCGGGTCCCAGATCCAGTTCCGGGACACGGCGACGCACGCGCTTCCGGTAATGTTTTTTGCGTTCCAGAGGGCCTGGCCGTACGTGTGCAACTCCATGCCGAAGCCGCCGCTCCGGAACTTGTGGCACCGGCAGGGCCCGCGCTCGGCCAATTGTTTCTGCGTCAGGTCGCTCACGAGGTACCCCAGGAGGTTGAGGAGGCGCTTCATTTTTTTGCAGACGCGTCGACGGCGTCGCGCGTCACTGTAGACCTTGGAGATGACCAATTTTGGACCTGAGCCTCTAAGGCCTTCTAAACGAGCCTATCGATCCGTCTCTCTGATCTAGGGTGTCAACAGTGATAACCGCGATGATAACCACGGGAGAGCGGGCGCTTGGCAAGCGTGCGTTAGGAAGGTTAGGGCTAGTGTGCATTGACACACTAGCGTTTGGTGCTCTGCATCTTTGTCAGGGCTTGGAACGCCGCATACCGATGCTCATTTGCCCGCATTGATGATGAATATACCGCATCGCTACTTGTATGCCCTGCTGCTGCTGCGCTATGCAAAAGGCTGCACCACGGTCGTCGTCAATGCGACCGGCGGCGGCACAGTGATTGGTCGCACGATGGAGCTAGGCATACCTCTACCCGATCGTGCCTCGAACACGATCTGGTCGCTCGTAGCAACTCAGCGCGACGAAAAGCGATTCGGCTACGCGGCCATCTCGGCAGCGCTCGGCGGCGCCACGTCTGATGCGTTCGTCGTCGAAGGCATGAACGAGAAAGGCTTCACGGTGAGCGTGCAAACGCTGCAACAGTCGGTCTACGAAAATCACACAACGCCCGCCCCGCAACCAGTTACATTCGACAGGGTCGCGGCGTATTTACTGCAGCGCTGCGCGTCCGTGGCTGACGTCGCGGCGGCGCTGCGTGGCGTCGCCGTCGTCGACAATCCGCTCTTCGCGAAGCTCTTCGGGCGCTGTCACTGGTCCGTGGCCGACTCCAGCGGCACGAGCGCCGTCGTCGAATACCTCGAGGGCCGGCTGTCAATCCACGACAACAGTCGAGGCCTGTGTGGAAATCAACCAGTGAGTTAGGTTATATCGCGTCGATGCGTGCGCACCCGATATTTGATTTCCACACAGGTCGCATTGGTGTGATGACGAACGACCCGCATTACGAATGGCACCTCCACAATCTCAACGGATACGCGGCGTATCCTACGACGAGGAACCAAGCACCGTGGGGCCTCGACGCAATCGAGACGGCCGTAGGAACCGTGCCGGGGGGTCCTCCCAGCCACGGCCTCAACACACGAGGCCTTCCAGGCGGGACCACACCACCGGATCGATTCGTGAAGATGTTTTTGTTAAGGGAGATGGCGGCTGCGCATGCGCCGCCGGCGAGCGTCGACGAGGCGATTGTCGTCGCCCAGGGACTCCTGAACACCGTGCATTTGGTACGGGGCACCATCGCCTCGTTGGGGGGATTGGATGGGCTCGAATGGACGAACTGGGCCGTCGTCAAGGTCCCCGCGGAACGACGATTTTTGTTGAGAACCTACTCGGATCTCGCCTGGCGCGACGTCGACCTGTCCAAGATAGACTTCGCGAAGGCGCACGCGCCGCGGCCACTCTACGACGGCCTCGGAACCCATCGCAGTTTCCTGCCGCCGGCACTCGTAACACAGTAATAATTCGCTTAAACACAACATCACCCCAGGCGCGCCATCGCGTCCAATTCATCGGCCGTCGCAGCGTCGAACGCGGCCCACGGCCGGTCGGAGTCGAAGCGCGCGAAGGTCGAGACGGCGGCGCGCACGGAGCCGCCTCCATTAAACCGCGCATTAAAACCACTCAAGACGTCGGCCCACCGCTTCGACGCCATCTCCGGCGTCAGAACTTGATCATAGAACAGTCGCGCATTCCGCGCTAATAAGGAAGCGGTCTTGTCGTGCTTCTGGAGCTGGTCGGCCATAGGTGAAGCGGTACGAACGTTCACGTCGAGATGCGTCGCCGCGTGCTTCGCCGCAGCGTCGTACCATCGCACACAGCTCCGCTCCCATTTCACCACCACGGCGCCGACGCCCCACAGCACCGCATCTTGCGCCGCATCACTACAACCTCCACTCTTCTGAATCTGTAACACATACCTATAATCCGCCACCCATTTGAGCAACGGAGCGGCTCGTGACGTCCCCGCGCCAATCTTGAAGATGCGCCGCAGGAATCGTATGATCGTCGGCGACCGCGGCGCCCGGTCCAAACAAACCCGCTGGTCGATCTTCTTGACCTCGTGCTCCATGCGCGCGTCGTACGAATACGGCTTCGACATCGACAGGGCAACGGCCTGCAATCTAGCCCACTGGCCGTCGTCGCTGCAGTCCAGGGGCTTGGCAATACGACCACGCCACCAAATCTTTTGGTGTTGTCGCGTGTCGCCGACCTCAAATCTCGCCCTTAGAGCAGCGTGCGCGGCGCCCCAGCGGCGCACGCGGTCGGCATTCGAAACTTCCATCTTCTGCTTTGTCGGGATATGTCTTTCACCCTTGATAGGAGTATGAAACTCAAGTATTTCGTCGCCGGGGCCCGGCGCGAGGATACCCCTCGCTGAACGCGACCGGGCGTGCGTGACGAAGGGGACGGTAAAAGGTTCATCCGTCGTGTCGCTGACGTCCTCCGGAGCGTACAACACCGCGCAGCCCTCTCCCTTATAAGTAGATAGAGCAATGGAGAGGAACTCCAGTGATTTCGTGAGTGCCGTGGCCGGCGCCCGGCCGCACGGCTTGGACGGGCCGTGGTTCTCGCTGTCGACGTGGACCTGGCCATCGACGACGCAGAAGAGCACGGCCTCGCACTTGTAGAGTGACGCCGCCTCCCGCAGCTCCTTTCTCGAGGTCTCCACAAAGCTCGTCAGGGATAGCGGGGCCCACGCGTTTATTTGTCTTGTTAAATCGGCGTCGAGCCGCTCCTGGAACCCACTCGCGCCTTCTACGACCGTCCCGGGCTCGTCTAACCTTTGACCGAGTTCATAGGCCTCCCACAGCTTGTCTCGGTCATCCTTGTTCAACTCAGCATTTTTCCGGAAGCAATGTGGTGAGGTACATTCCGTCCGATTAGGTTTAGGACCAGTTACCTTGGGCTTGCAGGCGTTGCGCTTCGTCTGCATCGCACCCTCGATCTTCGGCGTGACGCCCAGGTCCGACGCGAAGCCTCCCATACATTTCTCGGGCAAGAACGGCCGCCAATCATGATTGTCGCGCGCAAAGGCAAGATACCAGGGCTTCGCCGCCCCGGACCAATGCAATAGTCCAGCGTCGCCGCGGTCCCAGCACGCATGACCTCTTTGACAATTCCACCGATTATCGAGTCGCTGGAAGTCCTGCCTCACGGTCAAGATCAGCGGGGGATTGCTTCCGAGTTTATACAAGCCCCAGTTCGTGCAGGGATTCCTTAAATCCTTATTCCACTTCATCCAGAACTCGATGCGCCGCGTGTAATCGAGCACGCGCCACCTTTTTAAATGCAATACTAGTACGCCGGCGTTAAAGGTGTCGAGCTGCGCCGCCGGGTCATTAATGCCCTGGGATCTTAACAGACTTTGGACCTGCGTGCTGCGACAGGCGAGCCAGGACCCGCACATGGGCTTGTATCTCCTCGATACCGCGGCGACGGCCATGCTTTGCGAGGTCGCTTGGGTTAATGAGGTATCATATAAATGCGTGACGTCCTTGCGAACCACGGTATCGGCATCTAGATAGACGACCTTCTCCACATCTGAAGGGAGCATCTCCGTTAAATAAAACCGAGCGAAGTTCGCCTCCGCCGACAGGTTTCCCTTCCTACTGTTCACGGGCGCGCTGATCGTGAGCTCCGGGTTCCGTTTGTACTTCGACCACTCGAAGCCGTAGACGGCGACGGACGCACCTGAACCTTGTACGGAGCACTTCGTGGCCTCTTCGATTACTTTTACGGAAGGCGGGTCGACGATCAGATGGAAGCGCAGTCGGTGCGGTTTTCTCGTCGAGTCGACACAAGATTTCGCGCACGCGATCAAGCCCAACGCCTGGACGCGGTCGCCCGCGATGACGACATCTACCTTAGTTTCTTCAGCATCTTTGCGCGCGCCCTTGAAGTCCGTCAAATCGAGTTCCGGTCGCGGCCCTTGACAATTAACATCAGTCGGCGTCGCGCACTGCTTCTCAAACAACGAACCGCAGCACTCGCCGGGGCACGCGTCGCACCTTTTACAGGACGACGGGCAGCACGTCGCCCTATGACCAGACGTACCGCGCACGCCCTCTCTACAAAAGTGGCCGACGAGGCCGCGGACCGCCCTAGCCGTATTTAATTTATCAAGGTTCTGCGCGAAGACGCAGCCCACGTCCTCGGGCGACTTGCAGGGCACCCTTTGTTTAAGAATCTGGGCGGGGCAGCACTTTCCATTACCTAGCTGGCACTGCTGCTCGTCGCACGTGCCGCCCTGGTTCTCGACGCCCGTGTATTTGCACATGCGTGGGCAGCAGACGTTCTTGTCGTTGATGGACGCTAGGAGGCCGCGGGCGCACAAGTCGGCGCGCGCGCGTGCAAGTGCGAGCAGGGCGAGCGCTGCGCGCATTTTTGCTGTCGCGGTGTTGACGCTATTTTTTGAGGACCGCTGCTGTGGTTATGGCTGTGGTTATGGATCAGGCACGCTGTCGCACAGCTTCAAACCAATGCGAAGAGCAGTCACCCTGCGGTATAACCGCACTGCGCGCGGAGTTTGCCGCGCCTCGTCGGACTTCAGCTCGCTAGTGTCTTTACAGCGCTAGCCTTTTTAGCGCTCATCCGTGTGCACGACGAGGCAAAGCATATATTACCCTGCAGAGCTCCCGCAGGGAGGCGTGCGGCTCGATCCTAGTGTGACGAAGGCTCACTAGAAGCCGTTTGCTAACCGCCTCGTGAAGAGAGCACAACACCAAAACACGCACCGCGGGCAGCCCGCAGCAAGCCACGATGGGTTACCCCGACAACGACCTCGAGCGCCCCACGTATAGGAGCGAAAGGCGCGGCGCGCCGCCGCCGCCATCGCACAGCCCCTCCCAGGAGTATAGGAGCCGCAAGGGCCGCGACGACGAGTACCGCAGCCGCAAGGGCCGCGACGACTACGAGCGCGAGAACCGCCACCCGAATGGCGACACACGCCGGCGCAACAAGCGGCGCTCGCCCCCGCCGCTGGGCGACGCGCGGCGCCGCCGCATGGCGCCCCCGGCGGACTCGCCGCCGCCGCGGGGCCGCGACACCCGGCCCACGCCCGAGCGCGAGGACTACCGCAAGGGTTACGAGGCCGCCAAGAAGGAGATGCTGCGCAACTTGTCCGGGGCGACCGACGAGGGGCCGTCGCGCGACACCTCGCGTGCGCGCGACACCTCGCGTGCGCGCCGCCGCGACGACTCGCCGCCGCCGCGCCGCCGCGACGACTCGCCGGTACGACGCGAGCGCCGCCGCGACTCGCCCGAGCGCCGGGAGCGCCGCCGCGACGACTCGCCGCCGCGCCGCACGCGTGCTGACTCGCCGCCGCGCCGGGAGCGCCGCCGGGACTCGCCCGAGCGACGCTCGCGCGAGCGCCGGCGCGACGATTCGCGTGAGGGCCGCCGCGAGCAGTCGCGGAACCGCGCCGAGTCGCGCGAAGGCCGCCGCGACGATTCCAGGGACGGTCGTCGCCGCGACGAGCCGTCGCGCGAGCGCGGGGCCGTCTGGCGGGAGCGCGACGAGGCCCTGCGCCGGTCCGAGGAGACGTGGCAGCGGTCCGAGGCCCGGGCCCAAGCCGCGGCGCCGAGGCGCCGGAGCCCGACGCCCGATAATAGAAGAAGGCGGAGCCCGTCTCCCGAATGCAAGGAGGCGGACGACGACTACTCCCTGGCGCCGGCAACCCGCGGCGTCTTGATGGACGACGACGCCGTCTCCGAAGCGTCCGAGGCCGCGTCCGAGCTGACCGCCGATGATGATGCGTTGTCGCCCGTCAAGCCCCTGCGAGCCATGTCGAAGACGTCTACGCGAGGGCGTTTACAGCCGATGGCCTTCGAGGATGTATTAACAGTGCCGACGCCGCTAGAACCCCCCTCGATACGGAAAATTCCGCTGCTCCAGTGTTTCTTGGAACGGAAGAAGTCGACGTTCGGCTCGGGCGAGCTCACGCTCAAGTTCGAGGACAAGACGCTGCTCGTCGCCAAGAAGACGTCCCGGAGCGGCAACTACCACATTTTTGACGCCACGTGCGGGAGGATTGGAGGCGGCTTCTCGAAGAAAGGAGGCAACTACCTCGGCAAGATCATGGCGCCGAAGGGTACTGGCGTGGATCTGGGGGGCGGTTCGGCGCACCACCGCGTGCTGGTCGACGGCTCTCAACAAAAGAATGAGCACGCCTTGTTCATCCACAAGCGGACAAGTACCTTAACGTCCTTCGTCGACGGCGCGAAGCCGCGGCAGGTTTCCGTGGCGCTGCCTGGCGACTCAGCCAAGTCTGACCTGCTGACGCGGTTCTCGCACTCCGACGACAAGTTGACCGTGTTGGAACAACGACAACCGAAATTGGTCGACGGCCAGTACTCGCTGAACTTCTACGGCCGCGCGACCGTCGCCTCCGTCAAGAACTTCCAGCTCGTGCCCGGGTTGAGCGACGACACGGTCGTCTTCCAGCTGGGCAAGATCGGCGACCACGACTTCAACCTCGACTTCGCGCCGCCGTTCACGCCGTTCTCGGCCTTCGCGCTCGCCGTGTCGCAGTTCTAGGCACAAGGCCTTCGGAACCCCTCTCCCCTCCCCCCCGGTAACAAGACTACCACTCGGTCCCTGCGTCGGTGCGCCCCGCACGCTTGCCGCAGAGCGCGGCTCAGCTCGGACACTCGCAGAGCAATTGTACTCCGACGACAGCGCGCACACGCGCAGGGCAGCCCCGGAACGCTGCCCGGGCATCGCACTACATGCCCAAGATCATCAAACGCCTGCGCAACTTCGGCTACCGTGTGCCATTCCTGCGCCGGCGCTTCGAGCTAGAAGACATTCTGCTCGTGGGGGTGGCCGTCGGCGGCTCGTTTGCGGTGGTCCTGGGCTGGATTCTGTGGGTGCACTGGCGCATCCTATAGAATGACGCCGGCGTTCGAGAAATGGCTCCGTGAGCACGTTACGGATGCGAACCGCCGCGCGGCGCTGGTCGAGGCGGCTGACGGCCTCGTGGACCTGCACAACGCGGAGCGAATCGACTTGGAGGATGTGCTGACTATTTCTGAGTGGCCCGCCTTTGCGCGCAATCGGTTTCTCCGGGCCTGGCAAGCGCTCCGAGACGCCGGGCGCGCGGCAGCACTCGCGGCAGACGAGGGAACGGAGGAGCTTGTGCTACCTGCGGGACCCGGCAACCCACCGACGGTCGCGACGCGAGCGACGCAGACACCGGGGGGCATCATCGCGCCAGCGCGACGCGAACTTGCCGCGCTCGCCGCGCCCAAGCAGCGCGACCGCAGCATCGTGGGCCCGTCGCTTGGCCCGCGCGACGCGCGGGGCTGCTTCCCGTGCCCGGCAGGCTGCCCGCGAACGTTCGCGCACGCGCCGGCGGCCGTGCAGCACGGCAGGTCCTGCGCTGCGGGCGGCGCGCGGCCTCCCGGCGCCGCAGCGCCTCCCGAGACAAACCGTGACGACGAGACGGCGGAGGAAGCTGCTGGTGCCGAGCTGACCGAGGCGGAGGTGCGAGGCGCCTTGCAAGCGGCGGGTGGTCGCATGAAGACCAAGGATCTGCTGGTGCGGTTCAAGGCGCGATTCAAGGCGAACCCGGCGAACAAGGACGCGATCAAGCGCCCCCTCAGGGCCGTCGCGGACGTGCAGGACTCGTCGGGCGTGCGCGTGCTCATGCTAAAGCCTCCCGAGACGAACCATGACGAGACGGCTGAGGAAGCTGCCGCGCCGCCGCCACCGCCTCCCGATACGAGCCGTGACGAGGAACTGGCGCGGCAACTCTCCGGTGCGGGAGAAAGGCGGCGACAGGAAACGCAGCGATTTGCAGACCTAGCGGACACGGGCCAGTCCTACGCGTTGCCCAAGCGCGCTGCCGCCGACGAGTCCCAACGGCCCAAGAAGAAGGCCAAGTCGCCCGTCGCTGCATCGGCGGAGTCCTCTGACGCGGCCGAAGCACGGGCCCTCGCGACCGACCAGGCGGCGATCCGTGAGGCCTATGCCAGGGAACAGGCCCGCGCGACGGAGGAGGCCAGGGAACAGGCCCGTGCGACGGAGGAGGACATCCTGCGCATAGGGAACGCAGCACTCACGCGCCGCCTCAGCACGGAGGAGGAGATCCCGCGCGGGCGCGAGAAGAAACGGTGCGCCGCGACGCGCGCGCCCGCGGAGACGCCTCTGACAGCGCCGCGCAGCGGAGACACGACCGACGACGATTCGGACGCGGAGGTCCTCCCCGCCAAGAGGGTGCGCGGCACGACGCCGCCGCGGCCAACCCTGCAGTCTCCTACCGCTACCACCGCATCGGACACGGTCCCCGTGACACCGGAGGTTCCCAAAAAAGTCAAGGTACCATCCAAACCGTGGGACCTCGAGGAGACGCGGCGGTTCTACGACGCTCTCAGAAGGTTCGGCACGGACTTCACGATGATGCTGACGGCATTTCCTGGGCGCACGCAGCGCCAACTCAAAAACAAATACAAGCAGGAGTCCCGAACGCAGTCGTCCCTCGTCAGCATGGCCCTGGACGCGTCGATCGCCACGGATTTGACCGCGCCCCAGGTCGCGCCTGACGACGATAACATGTCGACGGGAAATGTTAACGACGACGAAGCCGAGTTCTTCACGTGTAGCTTTTGACGAAATAAATAAAAACAGAATATATTTATAGATAGGGGAGAAGGGAGGCGCTACGACGGAGGCGAGCCCGACTGCAGCGAACCAACCGACCGCGCGCGCGGCGGTCGCGGCGGCCGCCCGGCGATGCGCGGCGTGTCCGTGGGCGGCGGCGGCGGCGTCGACGACCGCGTGATGTGCTTCTCGATCAGCTGATCAATTAAAGCTTCCGAGGACTGGTTCCGCTTCAGACCCTGCGTCGGGAGCGGCTGGGGCGACGGCGACCGCTTTCGGGGCTTCACTTGGAGCTTCGAGTCCGACGAGGTCTTGGGCAGGCCGTTCATGATCACTAGCGATTGATGGCGCGAAATGCCGTGCTTCCGCTCGCAGCGATGCTCGACCCGATGGATGCGCCGCAACGCGTGCTCCATGTTCTGCACAATAACCTCCTCGAGGTCCTCCTCCTCGGGGTCGAGCGACACGTCGATGGCGTGGTGCGCCGTCTGGTCCTCGTCTATAGCCGGCATGGCTGGATCTTTGGAATGGTCCATGTCATCATGAGGCGTGACGTCTCCCGCTAAAACGCGCTTGAACGAGGGAAACGACGTCGTCACGACGATGAGTAACAAGGCCGGTAATAACGAGAGCAACGCGCCGAACTTGGCCTGATCCCTAATACCGTCTTCGTTGGCGAAGGCTTCGCCCGCGATGAACAGCGATACGGTCAATCCTACGGACGAAATCACACCGACAACTAATAACGCCTGGAAGGACATGCCGTCCGGCCGCGGGAAACCCAATGAGGACGCGAGCATGCTGCCGCCCACCAACCCCACCGTCTTGCCGAGCAATAACGAGAGGAACACGACCAAGGAATAGCCACCGACGCCGTTCAAGTTCACGCCCGCATTACAGAGCCCGAACAGAAACAGCACCACAAAATCCACGAAGCCCTTGGTATGCCGAGTTTGTAGTTTGGTGTGCTACAGAGGCCTGAGCGGCTCGCGCGTCGCGCCTGACGGCGTGTACGCGTGCGGGGCTATCACGAGGCGGGTATCACAAGGCTTCGGGTTCAAATCTCCT
>Ga0209404_10001569_pt1 | contig 15247 bp, 27 predicted proteins | sample TroAtlMetagenome_2_FD_187447 | JGI IMG/M metagenome (GOLD analysis project Ga0209404, IMG submission 187447) | Marine eukaryotic phytoplankton communities from Atlantic Ocean - Tropical Atlantic ANT8 Metagenome (SPAdes) (version 2) | ecosystem: Environmental > Aquatic > Marine > Oceanic...
AGTATTAAGTGGAACGAGAAAAACTCCACAAGAAGTTATTGAAAGATTTTTTACTGCGAATCAAACTTTATTTGAAACTCAACAAAATATGAAACAAGTATTGAACGCTGCTGAAACTTTAGGTTTAAAGGATAGAGACTTAAAAGATATTTTTGACCGAAGGGGTTTATCTAAAAAAACTTTAAAGAGATTATTAAGGGGACACTTTAATCCATTTGAACCCTCTGCAAAAATTGAAGAACGATTCGAGAGAAATGCAGAATTAGGTGGTATTCCTAATCCTTATTTACCGGCAGAAAAAATAATTAATCAAATGATTAAAGATTTCGAAAACCAAAGTTTAAATGAACCTCTTAATTTAAGACTACAAGATTATTTACCTCAAATGCAAAATATTAATAATCAACAATCATCTTTACCTCCAACACCAATGCCGGCTCCGGGAATGTTTAAACCACCTACTCCCAATAATCAGGTGCTAGCTTCAGGTCTTACTCGAGTTGAAGATGTTTATTTATCTCCAACAGAAAAACAAATTAGATTGAAACACAGAGGATTAGCTTAATGGCCAAAGATAGCGCATTACAAAAAATAGAATCACATGAAAAACTTTGTAGGATTATGCAAAAACAAACTCATGAAAAAATTTCTAGTTTAAAAAAACAAATTGATAGAATAGAAAGTATTTTATTAGTATCAGTAGGAGCACTCGTCTCCGGAATGGCATATGTAATACTTACATTAGTAGTCCGATGAAAAATAGTTTGCTCGTACATAAGCACCTTATCGTACGTGCTGAAGCCATCCGCCCGCCTGTAGACGAAGAACAATTAAAAACATGGATGTTAGATTTTATTGACTCTATTAATATGAAAGTAATGATGGGGCCTTATGTTAAGTATTGTAGCATGGAAGGTAATCGAGGAATCACTGCCATCGCTGTAATAGAAACTTCACATATTGTAATGCATGTATGGGATGAACCTAACCCCGCACTAATGCAGTTTGATGTATACTCATGTGGAGACTTTAATCATACTAACATCTGCAAGAAAATCATGGATGACTTTGACATTCACAAAATTGAATATAAATATTTAAACCGGGAAACTGGTTTACAAGACCTTTAATTTGTTATAAAATTTTTGGTAAAAAATACTTTTCATCCCATAAAATCCTATTTAATTAAATCCAGTTTTTTAACTCTTCTCCCATAATCTGGGAAGCAATGTTTTGTTTTTTTCTTAGGGCTAAAACTATCCTATCATCAACAGTGTCTTCAGAGATTATATCAATATATGTCATTGGTTTTTCTTGACCAATACGATCAATACGAGCTTCTGATTGTTGTCTTTTCTCTAGATCATAACCATTGGAAAAATAAATCATTGTACTCGCCGCTGTTAATGTAATACCATACCCACCGGTTTGAGTAGTACCTACAAAAAATCTACACTCTTCCTCTTCTTGAAATCTTTTTATATTATTCTGTCTATCATCTGAAGGTGTTAATCCATAATAGTCTACAAAACTTCCTTCACCATATTTTTTACTCAAAGCTGCAATAATTTTATGTATATCTCTTTGATATTGCGCCCAAATAACCACCTTCCCTTCTACTTCTTCTAGAATATCTAATAATTCATCAATTCTTTTACAGGGTAAATCCTTAGTAGTTCCATCATCTGCTACAAAATGGCCACAGGTGATTTGATGAAGTCTCATTAATTGAGTTAAGACAGTATTAGTTGTTAAAACTTTTCCGTCCAAGTGTGCAAGAGCTGTTTGTTTCATTTCATTATATACTTTAGACTGATCGGGAGTCATGGTGACAACTCTTTTCATCCAGGTTTTTTCGGGTAAATCTAGGCAATCTTCTTTTAACACCCTAAATGAAAAGGGTTTTAAAATATCCGAGAGCTCTCCTAAATTTCTATAACCAACCACCACTTGAACACTCCTAGCTCCTAAATTTATATTACGTGTAACGGCGTATCTGGCTCTAAAGGTATAAAAAGAATGATGACCGAGTAAATAAGGATCAAGAAATTCACATTGAGAATATAAATCTAAAGGGGATTTGGTAATAGGGGATCCTGTTAGGATCCTTCTATACTTAGAATCTTTAGAAATTTTTAATATATTTTTAGTTCTTTTAGCTGATGGATTTTTTATGGTTGTAGCTTCATCAATAGCTATGACGGATTTATGGGCCGCTAAAAATTTAGATGCAAATAATACACCTTTTTTAGTTGAGAAAGCCTCAACATTCATAATTAAAATATGGAAATCTGTTCCACTTTCAAATAAGGTATTCAGTTCTTTTATTTTTTCTTTGGTGTGAAGAGCAGTCCACAAGACGCATTTTTTTTCAATATGATCCACCATATGTGTAGGTATTTCTGAATCATACCAGTTTTTATACACACCTTTTGGTGCTATTAATAAAAGACCATTTATTTCTCCCTTATCATAAAGCATAGATACATTATCTATCAATACTTTAGATTTCCCGGTACCCATTTCCATAAAGTAAGCGTAAACTTCTTTATCCCAAGACATTTCCAAAGCTTTTAATTGGTGTGCAAAAGGCTTAGTTTTAAATTTATATAACATAATATTTTATACTTTCTAAGTATCTATATAGGATAGATTAGGAGTTTTGTCAACTATCTTTAGTAAAATTTTTTATATATTTTTGAAAACTTAGTTTTTGTTATATCAAATGCCACTGGGAAATTTTTTTTAAAAGCCTCAGCAGTTGCTTTAAGGGGTCGTACTCTCGTACCAGGGAAACGTTTTTCCTGTCGATAGACCTTAGATTTGAAAGTCTTCATTCTAGCAAACAAACCTTTTAATCCAGGGATTTTACTTTCTAGAGATTCAATGTCTTCCTTCATATTCTCATAACGGATCATATGATCAATTATATATTGATTATTAATTTCAAAAAAATCATCAAATTCTCTACCTGAGGTTTCTTCAACATATTCTCTAAAAGAAATCTGATCACATACATTAAAAAAATAATAGTTAGAAATTAAATAATCCAGCGGATCTCTAATCATAGAAACTTTAGTATAAGAATTAAAAATATCTTCCCCTATATATCGTTTTATTTTATTGGCTTTAAGATGATTATAATATCTTTTACTATTAGGTTCATATACATGAACCTCCCCATCCATAACTTGAAAACAAGCATTATTATCTATCATCTGCATAATGTTCCACTCAATATCTATGCCGGTAACAAGTTTAAAATACTTAGTGTCATTGTGGTAGTTTTGATGATGAAACCTATTTCTTTCACGACTAGTTTTTTCATCGTCTCGGGTGCATGGTGTAATAATATCATCGGGGCCACAATAATCTCTTAAAGCTAATTCAAAAGAAGTACCCGCTACTTTAAGTGGTTTAATAAATATTAATTTATGTTTATGGGATATAATCATTGCTTTCTGTGTAAAAAAAGATATATAGAGTAAAAAGAGAAAGTCAATGGCGAAAGTTTATTTAACACAAGAAATACCTATAGATAAAGAAACCGGGAAGCCTAAATATAATGTTCTGGGGGCCTCTAAGTATGGAGAAATAAAAACTCTATTACCTATGTACTCTCAAATGATATTATCTCCAGGGCCATTAGTTCAAAAACTTAGAACTCTTCTAAAAGATTTTACTTCAGAAGATTACCTCTTATTATCAGGGGACCCAGCCACAATAGGTGTGGTATGCTCAGTGGTGTCCGATATTACCAATGGGAAATTTAAATTCCTGAAGTGGGACAGACAAGAAAAGACTTACTACGCCATAGAAATAGATTTATTTAAAAATTAAACTTGACAAATCAAAAGTCTAGGATTATATATAATTTATGAAAGGAATTATATGAAAATAGATTATGAAGATGATAGAATAGAATCTGTAAATCAAATAGATGCAGCGGCGAGTCTATCTCAAAAAGTTATTGCATTAAAAAATATTGAAGACGAAATTTCTAATGCAGAAAAAAGTATTTCAAAATTAAAAGAGCAAGCTAAAGTATTATCTGAAGTAGAAATACCCAAGATGATGCAAGAAATGAATATTACAAAATTAAAGCTTAAAGATGGTGAGTCTGTGGAAGTTAAACCATTTTATTATGCTTCTATATCACAAGGGAGAGGTGAAAACGATTCCGACTTTTTTGATAGAAGAGCAAAAGCTTTTAAATTTCTTCGAGATAACGGCCTAGGTGATATTATTAAAAATGATATCACTGTTACCTTTGGTCGGGACGAAGATAACAAGGCGCAGCAATATGCTGACCTTGCTAAGGGTCAAGGTTTTGAACCGATCCAGCGCGAAACTGTTCATGCAGTGACTCTGAAAGCGCTAGTCAGAGAGCGTCTTGAGAGCAATCTTGAGATGCCTTCTGACATTTTTAAAATCTACTCGGGTAACAGTACAAAAATAAAAAGGAGATAACTATGGAAACTAGTAACGAGAAACAAGTAACTATAAAAAAAGAAAATCTTCCATCAGACATTTTGTTTGAGGATGATGCGGCCAAAGGTTTAGAAAATGTAAAGACAGAAAATCTGGCTTTACCAATTCTTAAACTTTTACAAAACGGATCTGGAGAGGCACAGAAGCGTAATCAAAATTACGTTGAAGGTGCAGACCCAGGTATGTTCCTTAACACTGTGACTAAAAAAACTTATGATGGTGCTAAGGGAATAGAGGTTGTACCCTGCTATTACAAACTTGAATTTCAAGAATGGGCAGATTTTGGAACAGGTTCAGGTAGACCCGAAAACATCTTTGATGCAAGTTCGGATATACTTACTAAAACTACCAAAGATCAATCAGGGAAAGATCGTCTAGAGAATGGAAATTACATTCTTACAGTTGGTCAACACTTTGTTTTGATTAATGGAGTGAGTCCAGAACCCGCACTCATTTCTATGAGTTCTTCTCAGGGTAAAGTGAGTAGAAAATGGAACTCCATGATGGCTTCAATTACACTTGAAGGCAAAAATGGACCATACACTCCTGCAACTTACAGTCATATGTATACTTTAACTTCTGTTTTAAACAGTGGGAAAGGTAATCAATGGTATGGTTGGAATGTTGTGAGAGGTAATGTCGTAAATGACAAATCACTTTATGAGAGAGCTAAAAAATTTCACAACTCTTTCGCCGGCAAATAGTGTGAATAGTAGGCGCTGAAGGGAGACTGGAGGCGCCTACGTAATAATTACAATAAATGAAAGTATTAAAAAAATTTAAAAGTATTTTTGAAGGTTCAGATAAAGCTCATGGTGTAACCCGTAAAACAGGGGAGATAAGAGCCGATGGGAAAAACGAAGTCGTCTCTAAAACTATTCAAAGATCTGCGACAGATCAAATGTGGATGGATCATTTAAACGGATCTGATCCAGCTTTAGGTATTATTCCTATTAGATCAAATAATACTTGCATATGGGGATGCATTGACTGGGACGTGTATCCATTGAATCATAAACAGATAGCGCAAGATTTAAAACGTAAACAAATACCTCTGACTGTCTTTAGATCAAAGTCTGGTGGTGCTCATTTATTTTTATTTGTAAAAGAACCTGTTCAAGCGAGTATGATGCGAAATAAATTAAAAGAGTTTGCAGCAGCGATTGGGCACGCAAGAGCAGAAATATTTCCTAAACAAGAAAAGATAACCCAGAATGATGTAGGTAGTTTTTTAAATCTACCATACCATAACATTAAAAATACAGTACGGTATGCATTTGATTTTGAAGGCAATCCAATTCTTGAAGTAGAACAATTTTTTGATCATTATGATAAAACAGTTTTAAGTGTAGAGGATTTTAAAAACTTAAAGTTAAATGATACGGGAGAAGATGATTTTTTAGAAATGCCACCATGTCTTATTACATTATTAAAAAATGGGGTAAGTACAGGAATTAGAAATGACACTTTATATAATGTAGCTGTGTATGTTAAAAAAAGATATCATGAAAATGCCAAAACTAGAGAAGAAAAATTAAGTTATTATAATACAAAATACTTTAATCCACCGATTGTCCCTAGTGAGGTTACAGTTATATTTAATTCTGTTGAAACTAGAGAATATTTTTATAAATGTAAAAATGAACCCCTTGTATCCTTCTGTAATTCTAAAGTATGTGTAACAAGAAAGTTTGGGGTAGGAGATGGAGAGGAACCTCAGCAAACTATAACGAGCATCAGAAAATACAATTCCGATCCCCCTTTATTTTTTTGTGACATAGATGGGCAAACAGTGTCAGTGGATACTAAAACATTACATGACCCGGATCACTTCTCGATGGCATGTTTAGAACAAATAGGTCGGCCCCAAATGCCTATGGCAAAAATGCTATGGAGAAAAATGTTAATTAAACTTTTAGCAGAGAAGGAAGAAACAGATACAAAAGCTACCGATGATCTAAAAATAGACAATCAAATGATGGAGTATTTAGAAGAGTTTATAAATAAAATAAATGGTAAAAGTATTAATGATATACAACGAGGTGTACCATATACTGAAGATGGGTACAGCTGGTTTAAGATGAAAGATTTTTGGAGATATTTAATTAAAAATAAATGGCCTGATAAAAGGTATCCTAAAAATTTTGTAGTTCAAAAACTACAAGCTGAAGTTAGTTTAGATTTAATAGAAGATTGGTTAAAAATTAACAATAAAACTGTACGTTGTTTTAAAATCACAACAATAAAATCAAATACTCCGGCACCATCACTGCCAGAGAGCAAGGAGCCGGCATGGAAAAGAACAAAAGAACAATAATACCTGGTCCTCCCGGAACCGGTAAAACATATAGATTATTAAATCATTATATGTTGAGAGAAATAAATGAGTTAAAAACTAATCCTGAAAAAATTTGTTATATTACTTTCAGTAAATCCGCTGCAGAAGAAGCCAAAGAAAGATTCGCTGAACTATTTCCTGGAAAAAAAATAGGATATATCGGAACCATGCATGCCCTTGGAGTAAAAGAATTAGGAATAGATGTTGGTGCTAAACTTTTAAAAGGGAACAGTCAATGGAATCAATTTAAATTATATGAGCCGATGGCAGCTGGGCTAAAGACAGATGTTACCTATGACCCAATAACTGGCAAACCTAGATTTAAAGATAAAATTTTAGATGTTAGAGATTATGCTAAAAATAAAAAAATATCTTTAGAAGAAGCTGCCGTTGAAAAAGGATTAGCTGGCTGGGATGATATCTATAAAGCAGAGCAAATAGATGCCTCCCTCGACCAATATAAAAAAGAAACAGGAGTCATTGAGTTTTATGACATGATAAAAATGTTCACTGATAAAATAAAAGGAAAAGATGAACTTTTTGATGTAGTATTTTTAGATGAAGCCCAAGACTTGAACGCTTTACAATGGGATATGTTTTTTGAAATTGAAAAGAAAACTCAGAGATCATTTATTGCTGGTGATGACGACCAAACTATATTTGGTTTTCAAGGTGCTGAAGCGACTACATTTATAAATTTAAAAGGAGTTATTGATGAGCAAATACAGTCGAGACGGGTCCCGAGAAGCGTGCATCGAGTAGCTTTACAAATTTTAGGTAGAATAGAAGAACGAAGAAGCAAGAATTGGGAAGCGAGAGACGAGGAGGGAGAAGTTTTTAATAATGTTGCTATAGAAGATATAGATTTTTCATCAGGGAAGTGGATGATATTAGCAAGGACAAATAAATTATGTGGTCAAGCTCAAGAACATTTATATATGAAAGGACTACGATATGAATACTCAGGTGCTTCTTATTTATTAAAAGAAGTTATGACTGCCTACAGGACTTGGATTAGACTCAATCAAGGTGCAAATATAAATGTTAAAGATGTAAAAGTAATGTATGCTTTTTTAAAAGTAAAACTAAAACAGATCACAAGAGGTTTTTCCAGTGGGAAAACGTTAGATTCTTTAGACTCCGTTACCTTAGAAGAATTAAAAACGAATCATGGTTTACTCGTTGAGGGAAGTTGGGAACATTTAGATTTTCCAGAGGATACAAAAGATTTTATGAAATATTTAATAAAAAATGGAGATGATTTAATGAAAGAGGCTGACATAAGTATAATGACTTTACACGGTTCCAAAGGAAAAGAATGTGAAAATGTAGTTTTATATACAGATTGGGGAGCAGATGAATACCAATCTAATTTTATAGAAAGTGAGTTTGAAAAATCACCGGATAATGAACATAGATTATTTTTTGTAGGAGTAACCAGAACCAAACAAAGACTTTATATATTAAGATCAGAAAGAAATGGGTATGTCATATAAATCTTTAAATAAACAAATTCAAGGAGACCACTACCAAGATTTTAAAATTCAACCCGCTGAGTTTATAAACCAAAATAGATTGCTTTTTGCTGAAGGGAACGCTATAAAATATATTTGTAGACATTCTAAGAAAGGAAAACAGGACGACATTAAAAAAGCAATACATTATTTAGAAATGATTTTGGAAAGGGATTATGGAGAACTTATTTAACGAAGAAATGTGGAATTCACCTCAAGAATTTAAAGACTTAGGTAAATATCCTTATATTGCAATTGATTTAGAAACCAAAGATCCAGGCCTTAAAAAACGGGGTTCGGGTGCAATAAGAAAAGATGGTCAAATTATAGGTGTAGCTGTAGCCGTGGAAGGTTGGTCGGGTTACTATTCTTTTGGCCACGAACAAGGTAATTTTTTTCAAGAAGAGTCCGTGATGAAATGGGTAAAAGATATTTGTGCTCTCCCATGTCCTAAAATATTTCATAATGCAATGTATGATGTATCTTGGTTAAAATCTTATGGAATTAAAATCAATGGAATTATAGTTGACACAATGATGATGGCATCAGTCTTGGATGAAAATAGACTTTATTATTCTTTAAATGCTTTATCATATACAGAATTAGGTAAAGTTAAAGATGAAAAGGCACTTCAAGATGCAGCAGATAAAGCGGGAGTTGATGCTAAGTCAGAAATGTATAAACTTCCAGCCGCCATGGTTGGTTCATATGCAGAAAAAGATGCAGAATTAACATTAGAATTATTTAAAAAATTTTCTAAACAAATAAAAGAACAAAACCTTAAAGATATTTTTAATTTAGAAACAAAACTGTTCCCTTCTTTAGTGGAAATGAAATTTAAAGGCGTTCGAGTAGATACGGACAAAGCAGCCTTATTAAAACAAGTATTGCAATTAAGAGAAAATAAACTACTGGGATTAATTAAAAAAGAAACAGGGATAGATGTAGAGATATGGGCTGCGCGTAGTATTGCCAAAGTTTTTGATAAACTTGGTTTATCTTTTAAAAGGACAGCTAAAAGTAATGCTCCATCTTTTACCCGAGCTACATTACAAGAACATAGCCATCCCGTCGTAAAAGCAATTGCTGAGGCAAGAGAATTTAATAAAGCCCACACTACTTTCATTGATACAATTTTAAAACATGAACATAATGGACGTATTCATGCAGATATAAATCAATTAAGATCCGACGCAGGGGGAACTGTAACAGGACGATTTTCATATTCAAACCCAAACTTGCAACAAATCCCTGCAAGAAATAATTTACTAGGACCAACCATACGAGGTTTATTTCTACCTGATGAAGGGTGTAAGTGGGGTTGTTTTGATTATTCCCAACAAGAACCTAGATTAGTATTACACTACGCAGCGGGACATAATACTTTAAAAAATGATCAATCAGTAATAAGTATGATGGAAAAATATAATAAAGATCCTAAAATGGATTTTCATAAAATGGTAGCTGACTTAGCAAACATAGAGCGTAAGGAAGCCAAAACAATTAATCTTGGATTATTTTATGGGATGGGAAAAGCTAAACTCCAACAATCTTTGAATCTAGAAAGCAAAGAAGAAGCTGAAAATTTATTTGATAAATATCATGAAAGTGTTCCATTCGTAAAAGGGTTAATGACCGCTCTTATAAGAGACGCACAGAATGATGGAGAAGTACAAACCATTGGAGGAAGAATTTGTAGATTTGATAAATGGGAAGAAGCAAGATACGCCCCTGGCGAATTAAGGGTTCCCATGACCTGGCATGAAGCACAATCTAAATATGGAGAAGATAAAATCAGGAGAGCATTTACCTATAAAGCTTTAAATAAACTTATTCAGGGTTCTGCGGCTGACATGACTAAGCAGGCCATGTTAGATTTATACGAAGAAGGTATTATTCCACATATACAAGTGCATGATGAATTAGATATCTCCATTGAAAAAGATGCTAATCATCAAGTTCAGAAAATCATTGCTATAATGCAAGATGCGGTTAAACTACATATTAAAAATAAAGTTGACTACGAACAAGGCCCAACATGGGGCGATGTAAAATAAGGAGGTTAATTATATGGATAAAATAAAAAACATGATTACTCATTGGAAAAATTCAATTAGTGTATCATCATTATATCACAGAGATTTTATCGTTGGATTTATAGCGGGAGCTATAACTATAATCATTTTAAGCGTTATATTCTAAGTTATTTTTTATTGATTTTACTCAACTAATTAGTAAGATAGTAAATTCAGATTATTCTGAAATTGTGCACTAAAAACGGTGCATATACATATTTACTATTAAACAATAGAAAATATGCGGCTATGCCACAAAATTTACTAACATATAGGAGATAAAAATGATTAAAAAAATGATTAAATGGGTATGTAAATGGATATGGAAGATAGTTTGTTGGCCATTTGCCCAAATAAAAAAATGGCTAGTAAGCGCTCTGCCTAAATAATATGACACAGTGTACTACTTGTTTTCATCCTTGTCATTGTGGAGAAGATAACAGTCTTCACTCCGATGAATATGGTCTATGCACCTGTGAAACATGTACATGTAAAAAAAAATATAAAGCAACAAAAATCCGCAAACCATATGAGGAAACAAAAAATGACTGAGCGATGGTGTAAAAAATGTAATAAAATGTGCCACTGTCCAAATGCAGAAGGTGAATGTACTAACTGTGAATGTGGTAAGAGAGAAGAAGACTCTACCTATGAAGGTGGTGGCGTCGTCATCGATGACACAGGAGAATGCGAATCATGCCAATAATGGAAAATAATGCCTTTTGAATCCGAGAAACAGAAACGCTATTTATTTAAAAACCATCCTGAAATTGCCAAGAAATGGGTTAAGAAGTATGGGAGTAAGCCAATTAAGAAAAAAGTAATTAATAAGAAAAAAGTATTTAAGAAAAAATGATGGAAAAAATTTTAACTTTGTTAGTCGGACTCTTAATAGCATTAGGAGGATGGTCGCTATCTAGAACATTTGAATTGTCTACAAGTCAAGCAGTTCTTTTAAATCAAGTGGATCAACTAGAATTTAGAGTGCAAATGCTAGATGAGAAAATGGATCAAATGATGAATATGGATAAAGAGATTATGGATCAACATGAAAAATTATTTAAAAAATTAGACCAAGGAAACACGGGGTATAGTTATAACTAATGGCACTAAAAATTTCAGAAGAAGCAGCAGTACAAATGCCGATGAAAACGGTAGCCTCATTAATTATGATGGTGGCGATCGGGACCTGGGCTTACTTCGGTATTATCGAAACTCAAAATAAACTTTCAACACAAGTAGAGTTAATGACAAAAGACTTGACTGAGAATACAGAATTTAGAATCAAATGGCCACGTGGACAACTAGGTTCATTGCCCGCCGATTCTGAGCAGTTCATGATGATCGAAGATTTGTATAAGTCCACCGATAAGATAAATACACACATAGAGAATATGGCTTTAAACAAAGTCAACATAGAATTTTTAAGAAAACAAATGGATAAAGTGTTAGAAGATATAGAAGAATTAAAAGACGCTAACAGAGAAATACATTATAAAAATGGAAATGGAGGTCATCAATGATCGAGACGGTGGTCGCCCTGCTTATGTTCGTAGGGGCAGAAATTAAGGAACACAGAATACAGCACGATGGTATGGCTCAATGCCTTCGCGGGAAGAGGCACGCGGAGCGTCAGTACACTCCAAATGTAACTTACAAATGCATTAAGAGTAAGGCTGAGACCGAGATTTACATGGGTGAAAAGTCTATTAAGAAATTAATATTAGACTGATGAAACTGTTTCATAATCCCATTGAGAAATGGTATATTATTGTATTAGTTATTATATTAATTTTTATAGCCACAAGCGGATAATATGAATAAAAAAGCATATGCTTTTTTTCTTAAAAAGAATAGGAATATAAACAAACATAATCCCATGGCAGTTGAACTTCAAGATAATCAATATAATATGCGTGTAATTAAAAATAAAAAGAAGTATAATAGGAAGAGGAAAAATTATGCAACTGAGTAAACATTTTAAATTAGAAGAATTTACCAAGTCGATGACAGCGACTAGGAAGGGAATTGATAACTCACCAGGAGCAGGTGATATTAAAAATTTGGAGAATGTATGTTATGAAATACTGGAACCGGTTCGTGCGAAGTTTGATAAACCCATTACTATTACCTCTGGCTACCGCTCCGAGGCGCTTTGTGAAGCGATCGGCAGCAAAAAAACGTCGCAACATGCTAAGGGTCAGGCGGTTGACTTCGAAATAGCTGGTGTACCAAATATTCAGACAGCTTACTGGCTACAAAACAACGTAGACTTTGATCAATTAATTTTAGAATTCTATAACCCTGAAGATCCAGCAGGTGGCTGGGTTCATGTGAGTTATAATGAAAAAGGATCTAATAGAAAACAAGTTCTTACTTATGATGGCAAAAGTTATGAAAATGGGCTTCCCGAAATGAAATGGAAGGACGGCCAAGTTGTCGAATAAAGTTTTTGATAATGTTTTTAATAAAATAGATACTGTTCATGGGGTGTGTGAAAACTGTGGACATAATACAATATTAGTTGCAATAGTATCTGAATTCTATAGATGTATTAATTGTGGATATGACACAAAACAACATGTAAATGGAAGTATTAGATATTTAAAAGTATCAGAGAGAGAGAAAGAAATTTTAAAACAACATAAAAATGGCGAAAAAATTTAAAGCATTTGTAGAAAGAGACAAACCTAAAAAAAGAGGTTCCCGTCAACATAAAAAAAATAAAAGTAAAAGCGAAAAGCGCCAGCAAAAGCAGACGCGCTACAAAGGACAGGGGAAATAAAATGGCAGGACTTAAAAATAAGGAACATTTTGAATTTGTAACTAACTACGAAAACATTATTAATTTAAAAAATAAAGTTTTAAAGTACACTGAAGAAGATTGGAATAAATATGATTATAGACAAAAAACCTTTGATCCTCATCGGTTTACTAAAACACTTCCCTTAATATGGAATGAATTAAACAAAGATAGTAAAAGAAATTTAGAAAAGAATGGAAGAAAATTCTGGCCTGAAGAAGAAAAATACAGGGAAGATCTAGACGCATTTACTAAAATATTTGAAAATCATTATGGTCCAGGTTTTATAGCTACAGCTATGTTAATCAATCTACCAGCTAAAAAAATCATTGAGCCTCATGTTGATAGCTATGATCCTTTTTTTGCAAAATGCCATAGAAATCATTTAGCAATTATTACCCATGAAGATGTTATTTTTCAAATAGAACATGAAGAGAGAAATATAAGAGAAGGCGAACTATTTCAAATTAATAATAATACATGCCAACATATGGTGAAAAATGGATCCCTTATTGACCGAGTACATTTATTAATGGATTGGTTACCAACCTCTTGACAGGGGTCCTAATATATCCTATATAAAGAGTAAAGGAGAAAATATGAAAGAAAAAAAAGTAAAACTAAACATAAAAGGCATCACACCAAAACAATGGGGTGTATTAATTCTTGAACTTAATTTAATGAAAAAAGCATGGCGTCCTTATGGAGTAGATATAGAACTTCTAGCCTCAGGGATTCAACAAATTATTGAAAAGGGTACAAGAAAATATGATCCAAAAAATAATGACCGAGAGATAAAATATTAAACTTTAGGTTTCTCAAGAGGAATAAGTATTTTTACCGAACGGCATTCAAATTTAACGACCATTTTGTGTTTTTCTACATGGTCTTTGTCCCATTCTTCCAGCTGTTCTAAAGCCAAAAAAGTATTGTGTGCTAATTTGTACCCAGAGGCCACACAATCATAATGCGTACTGTACTGATAACCGGCCACCGTACTACTTGGACATTGGCCACTGATCATACTACACATATGCAAAACTAATATAAATTTTTCCATTGACACCTATTGTAAATAATTATATATAATCCTATATATCAAGTAATAATAAAAAAAGAAAGGTTATAACAAATGACAGATATAAGCAAATATAAAAGTATAGCTATAGATCATGATTGCTATCATAAGATAACTAAACTCACTAAACATATGTCACCTAAATTTACAAAAATATCTAGGGCGCAAGTTGTTAAAGTTCTTGTTGAAGAAAAAGTAGAGAAGTTAAATGGAAAAATCAAAAAAGTATAACGTACACGCAGCTATTTGTCCTGACTGCAATGGTAATGGATATATTAAAGCTGTGATAGAAGAAGGTAGAGAACACATAGTTATTCAATGTAAGACATGTGACTCGGAAGGAGAGATTTATGTGGATGAGTCCGAAGTTTTGGAGTCTTATATCAATGCTGATAATCCTGCAGATGATGATCGTAAGTTGCACTAGGAATCTAGATGTAAACCCATGGACCACGGTGGTTAGAATGGCGGTTCAAAATGATACCTGATACAGACAAAGCATATATTGCCGGACTGTTTGATGGTGAAGGATCAATTCATATTAGACGCGGTATTGAAAAAAAGAAGAAACATAAAGGTAAACCTGGATATAGATTATCTAATAGTCTTCGTTTATCTATGGAAATCACTATGACGGACCGTAGTGTTCTCGCGTGGTTATATGAAACACTAGGTGTTGGTACACTTACACCTAAAACAGTTAAAGGTAAAAGAGTAGATGGTACGCCCTATTTAAAACAATACAGATGGAGATGTACTTTTAGAGATGCGTATTATGTTTGTTGCCTAATCTGGCCTTGGGCTCATACTAAGTTGCCTAAGATTCAACAGGTGATAGAACATTATGCAACTCAAACATTAAGAAACCTCAAGAATAATATTGTAGAATTAGAAGACTACAGAAAGGAAAAAAATGACAAAAGAAAGTTTAAGTGATCAAATAAAAAT
>Ga0209404_10001570_pt1 | contig 15244 bp, 9 predicted proteins | sample TroAtlMetagenome_2_FD_187447 | JGI IMG/M metagenome (GOLD analysis project Ga0209404, IMG submission 187447) | Marine eukaryotic phytoplankton communities from Atlantic Ocean - Tropical Atlantic ANT8 Metagenome (SPAdes) (version 2) | ecosystem: Environmental > Aquatic > Marine > Oceanic | place...
TCAGCATCTTCAAATTACTTTTATCAAAATACTCCAAAGTTAGGTGTTCAGGGATCAATAGTAATTGGTAATTTAAGTTCAACTGCTACAGATGTAAGAGAACTTGCGTTTTATAGAAGAGGTGCTCCCGCAGCTGGAACAGCAATTTCTAATCATCATTTAGGAAGAATTGCTTGGTATGGTTCTTCTAATGATACTTCTTTCCCTGATATGGCATGGTCTATTGAATGTAATCCTAATGGAGGTGGTTGGACTGCTGGTTCTAATAGACATGGTTATCTAAGTTTCATCAGTGGTAGAAATGGTCAATATATGCGTCTTAATTCAGCTGGTTATCTTGGTGTAGGACATGCAGGAGACCCATCTACTAGATTACATGTTCAGGGTAATTCAGATGGTGGTGCTGCTAGTGCTTCTATAACAATAGAAGATACTGATGGCACTGCTGGTAGTAAAGAACCAATTCTTGCCTTTGATGGTGCTGGAACCAGACAAGGAAGGATAATGGTAAATGATGAAACTGGCATGTATCTTGGTGTTGGGTCTAGTAATAAATCAGTAATTCAACTTACAAATAAAGCAGATTTATATGTCCATGCTAATAATAGAGCATGGTCAACCATGCAACTTGGTAATATTAGATATCATTGTAGACAACATTATTCATCTGCCAATGCTGTTCAGACTTATTCATTAATGAGAGTAAGGAGATATTGGTGGGGATGGGGAACATTTAAAATTACTGCTAAAATGAATTATTATGGTGCTGGTTCTCATGAAGCAACTTTCTGGTTAAATGGACATGGTAATAATGATTCTTATGGAATCGTTAGATTAGCTGAAAGTCTTACTGGTGGTGGTGATAATTATTATGGTAATACTAATTTGATATCTGTCACTACTCCATCTAGTAGTGCACCTGGAGATGGCACATGTTCTTTTGTTGATGTACAGATAAATATTCCAAATTACACTTACGCAATTATTATTATGGAATGTATGTCATCTCAATATGGAGAAGATCCTACTAGCATGGGTAATAATGAATATGTATTATTATAAAGAGGAATAAATATGGCATTTCAATATAGACCAGAATGGTATGACCATCCTATACCATGTGGTGATGGTAAAATTAGTATGCTTGATCCTACTATAGTAGTACCTGCTGAAGAAGGTCATCCAGATTACGGAAAGACAGGAATAGAGGTTACTGGTGCTGATATTTTTACACCTGCTTTGGTTGAAGAGTATAAAGAGAAGAATACTTGGGCTCAGATGAGAGCGTATAGGAATAAGGAACTTGTTGATTCTGATTGGTCACAAGGTAACGATGTTCCAGATTCAATTAAACTTCCATATCAAACATATCGTCAAGCACTTAGAGACATTGGTGGTGCTGCTACAACTGCGGATGTTGTTTGGCCAACTAAACCTTCATAATGGATCATTTGAAAGTAAAGGATAGTGATCATCTCTACAGGGATGTGAATTCTGGTGCAATCATAAATACCGATAGGTCTTCTTTTGAGAAATATAAGAGGTCTAAGTTAAAGTTTCAGAACATGGAACATGAGTTAGATCATCTAAAAGGCGAGATAAGTGAGATCAAGTCTCTATTAAAGCAATTGGTTAATCCTGATGGTATTACGGAACGTCCCACAAACTGATACCTTTGAACAGCAAAGGCAAGAACTTAACGAATTAGCAGTTGATGTACATAATCTGAAGCTTCAGGTTGATGGTTTTAATTTAGACGATCTTGTTGACGTTACTGCTTCTGGTGCAACCAATTCACAAATAATAAAATATAACGGTACTGAGTGGGTTCTTGATACAGACGTACTTAGTAGCAGTTTTACTGTTGTAAATGCTTCTCCTGGTACTAGTTCTTTAGCATATAGTAGTGCTAATGGTACGTTTACATATACTCCACCAGATTTAAGTGCTTATAGACTTAAGACAGAAACACTTACTGATATTCCTGGTGTAACGATAACCAATCCAATCAATACTCATGTACTTCAATATGATGGTAGTGTCTGGAAGAACCAACCTTTTGCTGGTGTTACTGATCTTAATGATATTGGTAATGTATTAATTACTAATCCTCAGAATGATCATATTATTAAATGGGATGCAACCAATAACAGATGGATAAATGGTGTTGGTGGAACAGCTGGTGGTACTACCATCAATGCTTTAAATGATATTAATAATGTTACTGATACTAACACACAGAATAATCAGTTATTAAAATACAATTCTGGTGCTGGTAGATGGGAGAATTGGACACATACATTCTTAAGTTCATTTACAGAGACAGATCCTGTATTCACTGCTTCTGCTGCTGCTGGTATTACATCAACACAGATTAATAATTGGAATACTGCACATGGTTGGGGTAACCATGCTTCTGTTGGTTATTTACTTCCTGTTCTTACCAACTTACAGACTGACGAGATGCTTCGTTGGAATGGAACCAATTGGATTAATGAACCTACCTCAGTACACTTACATCAATTTAAATCAGACTGGACAGAACAAGATACTGCAAAACCAGCATACATTCTAAACAAACCTACTCTTGCTACTGTAGCAACAACTGGTAGTTTTACAGATTTAACACAAAGAACATTAGCAAACCTAAGTGATGTTGCTACTCCTGGTGTTGTTAACGGTCATATTTTAAAGTATAATGGTACTTCTTGGGAATCTACTCCAGATATAACAACTCTTGGAGGTCTTTCTAATGTTACTATTACCAATCCTTCAAATGGACAAGTATTAAAGTGGAATGGTACTGCTTGGATTAATGATACTGACGTTACAACTTCTGGTGGTGGAGGTGGTGCAACTGTAACTGTTGCTGATTCTGCTCCCTCAAGTCCTAGTAATGGTGACTTATGGTTTAAATCTGATGAAGGACAACTTAAAGTTTATTATGATGATGGTGTAGGAACACCTTCTGCACAGTGGGTAGATAGTTCTAATAATGCTGGTGGTGGAACCAGTGGTGGTGGAGGTGGTTCTGCCAGTGTTACCGTTGGAGATACTCCTCCTGCGAGTTCTACATCAGGAGATCTTTGGTGGAAGTCTAACGAAGGTAGATTAAAAATTCGTTATGCTGATGGTGATACTACTCAGTGGGTTGATGCATTTCCTATATTAGATGCACCTACTTATGGTTATTCTATATCGGCAGAACAAGGGACAGGAACATCTTCTAAATTTAGATTAACAGGAACAGGAGATGTAGCAGGTACAGATGATATTACATTTGCTGGTGCTGATGGATTATCAGTAGAAAGAACTGATGCTAATACACTAACCTTTAGACAAGGTGCTGGAGGTGGTGGAAGTGGTTACAGTGACAATGATGCCAAAGATGCTGCTGCTGCCATTTTCACAGCAGGTACACACCAGAATATAACATTCAATTGGGATAGTGCTAATAGGATAATGAACGCTACTGCACAGGCAAGTGGCGGTGGTGGAGGTACTACATATGATCTTACTGGTAGTAGCAACACAAGTAATCAAGCAAAAATTAATTTAGTACCTGCTAGTGGAACTACAGATACAATTGAATTTGCTGGTAGTAACGGAACTGACGTTGCTTGGGATAGTGCTAATAATAAGATTACAATTAATAGTACTGCTCCAGTTAAGTCAGATTGGAATGCTACAACAGGTTTAGCAGAGATACTTAATAAACCTACTATACCACCTGCATATTCATTACCAACTGCTAGTGCAACAGTTCTTGGTGGTATCAAGGTAGGTTCTAATTTAACTATTGATGCTAATACTGGTGTCTTGTCAGCTGTTCAAGGTAGTTACACATTACCTACTGCTAGTACAACGGTATTGGGTGGTGTTAAAGTTGATGGTACTTCTATTACTATTGATGGTAATGGAGTTATTACTGCAAACGCAGGAAGTACAACACCATCTATAACTGATATAAGTGATACGATTGTTAATGCTGCTGTAGGGGTAAACAATCTAAATATAACAGGATATAAAGGATATGTTTTATACAAAGCTACTGTATCAAAACCATCATGGGTTAGGGTTTACGTAGATTCTGCTTCAAGAAGTGCTGATGCTGGTAGAAGTTTAGGTGCTGATCCACAACCAGGATCTGGTGTTGTTGCTGAAGTTCATACATATCAAGATAACCAAGCAGTATTGGTTACTCCTGGTGTTTTAGGATTTAATAATGATGATCCTAGAGAACCCACCATATATCTCTCAGTCATAAATCTTGGGTCATCAGCAACCAATATTACTGTTACGTTAACACTACTAAAGATAGGGGAATAATAGAAATGTCAGTCACTATAGGAACTGAACTTGTAAATAACGGCAATACTGGCTGGACACAAGCTCATGTCATGGATGCTTTAGAAAAGGTTTTCTATGAGATGGGATTTAATAGTGGAACTCAGAAGAATGGTGTTCCATGTGCTATTATGTTTCCTGGAGGTTCTCCAGTAGGTTCATATGATTTTGGTTATTGTATTAGTTCCCATACTGATGAAGTTCCTCAACCATATACCTCAAGTAACAATAGTAATTGGAATAGGTGTGGTGGTGCTCCAATTACAGCAGTTGACTATAAAAAGAGATATTTTTATGTAACTAATTCTGGTACAGTATCATATCAAATTGCTGAAGAACTTGTACCAACTAGTTATGGTCAAAGTAGTAATATAATTACTGTTAATACTATGGGTGATAATTTCACCACAGGAACAAAACTTACATATAATGGACAAGGTACTGATGTGATAGGAGGACTTAGTTCTGGTAATGTTTATTATATGAGAAGGGTTAGTGATAATCAAATTACATTACATAATAGTGCAAGTAATGCAAATAGTAATTCAGGCATATTAACTGCTAACCAAACATCATTGTCTGATCCATTGAGATTTAAAACGGATGCTCAGACAAATCCAACGATATCATGTAATGTAAATGATGAACTATATTTTTATACCCATGCAACAACTGATGGTGGTAATTTTAGGATATGTGATTTCCTTGCAGGAGCTGGTTACAATGCAGATAGAGATCTTCACATTGTAGATAATTTACAGAATTCCAATATGGATGTAACTGGATCTGGTACATATGCATCTCCATATAAGTGGGAAACAAAATATTGGAAGCAGACAGAAAATGAATATAAAGATCCAACTAAAACTGTAAATGATAGTGGATATACATCATTAGCTGCATATGGATATGCTAATACTGCAAATGCAAATTTAAAAGGTACTATTACTTTAAATAATGTTTTCAGTACTAATGGAAGTGGTTATGCTAGTACATATTACAAATATACTGTACCTGCAAGTGGTAGTAGAGGTGCATTAAAATTAAGAATTTATCGTTCACATTCTGGTAGTAATACTTATTTTGGAGCAATCTCTGGCATTCATATTTGTAATGAAGCAACAGGATGGACTGATAATGAAGTCTTTACAATTCCTGGTACTGCAATAGGTGGTGCTTCACCTGCTAATGATATTGTATTTGGAACTAATGCTTGGACTAGTGGAACTAATGGTACTTGTAATATCTTTACTACTAATCTAGGTTCAGGAGCAAATATGTTCCAAAAACATCCTGATGGTTATTATGGTGTACTAAGATTAGAAAATGATTCTAGTAAAACGTATGGTCATACTTACTGGGGATTTGCATTCCATGCAGCAAATATGTATCGGATGACTATTCAGTCTGGATCTGGATGGTCTTATCTCAATAGATTAGGTAAACATTTTTCTTATGATCAAAACCAAGAAGGACACTTTGGATGTTTTAATGGTGATCGGGGATTAGATTATCAAGGTGGAAATAATAATCTACATAGGTATGATTGGACTTATCATAATTATCATAACTATGCTACTAGTTCAGGACCAACAGACTATGCTTTAAAGATTAGATATTATAAAGCACAAGCACCACAAGATACTAATTTTGCTGTAATACAATTCATTCAGACTATTAATAGTGTAGAGCAAGTATTCTTTACTTTCTCATTGAATAAAGGATCTGGATTTGGATCAAGTGTTTGGGATTTAGATGAAGTATGGAATGGTACATATAATGAATATAGAACCAATAGAAGTTACACAGGTACTTCTAATGATTGGGTTAAGATGATATACCATACTCCTGGATATCATTATACTTCTGGTCCACATGAGCAGCCAGCAAATACGACAGCATTAGCAAGAGAAGCAAATTATGGATACTTAAGAACTACTTCAGGACATTCTGTAGTAGAAACTCGTTATGGTACTAATATTGATCGTTCAAATGTTAATGAAGAAGATAATGTTTATCAGTATTATAGAAACAGTACCTATGATAAAGTCCAAAACACTGATGATGATATACAATTAAAAGTACATGGTAATAAGAGTGTGGGCATTGGATATTATAAACCGATTAAAGGACTTCCAGTTTCTAATCATATAGTACCTTGTCCTTATTATCTTCCAGATGATTTCGTTATTATACAGGCAGCAGTTAGTCCTGGAGCAACAGAATTTAGAGTTGGTGATACGATAACTATTAGTGGTAGTGAGGTATATACTATAATCACTGCTGATGAATACAATGATCAAACTGGATTAGATGGTATTGATAATCACACTGCTTGTGGTGTAATATTCGCTGCGAGGACTACCTAATGGCCAATTTCGGTTTTATTACTTCATCCGCAGTATCTGGACAAGATCAATCTGTAGAATATAAAGAGACAACAGCAACTCCTTTCGTAACTCCTACGTGGGCATCTACTATTAGAGCAACACAGGCTTATGATGAGATTCAATTTCCACATAATTTTGCTGGATTAGGTTCATCCGAACCTGGTTGGTTGACAGGTAGAAGACCGTCATTTAATTTACAATTCCCTAGAGGATACTATAACAAATAATCATGGCTATAAATTTTCCTCATAATCCTAATGTCAATGATGTACACACCGAATCTTCTCTTGGAAGGAGTTGGAAGTGGGATGGAACTACATGGTTAATTTATAGTAGTAGTACTACAGGAATTGCTTTTGGTGATCTTTCTGTATCTCAACAAGCAGCTAGTGGTAGTGGATCTTTAACTTATAATAATGCTGGAATATTTACATATACTCCACCAGCAGGAGGAGGTGGTGGATCATCTACATTTATTGGACTTAATGATACTCCATCTTCTCTTACTGCTGGTAAGTGGTTAAAGGTAAATGTTGGTGGTACTGCTCTAGAGTGGACTGATGCTCCTGCTGGTAATGATACTAATGATTATGTTAGTGGTGCTAGTCTTGTTGCCAATACTTTAACTCTTACTAGGACAGGATCACAATCATTATCAGATATTTCAGTTAATCTAGCATCGTTAAATACTGTTCCTACAACTATTACTGTTGCAGATGAAAGTCAAGACACAGAATGCTATCCATTATTTTCTAAAGATCCTACTGGTGATATAGATCCTAAGACAGGAACTAATATTAAGTTTAATTCTGCTTCAGGACAATTAGAAGCAGGTAGTTTCAAGAAGACTGGTGGAACAGCAGCAGAGTTTTTAAAAGCAGATGGTAGTATAGACAGTACTACTTATTTGTCATCAGCTCCATCATATGCTCTTAATGATCTTAGTAATGTAGACGCAGTAACTGGTGTAGCAAACGGTAAGATACTTAAGTATAATGGAACCTCTTGGGAAGTAGCAGATGATCAATCTGGTGGTGGATCAGGTGGTGGAGGTAATGTTGCTGTAGGATCTGTAATGATCTGGTCTGGTTCGGCAGTTTCTATCCCTTCTGGTTGGCAGTTATGTGATGGTACTAATGGTTCCCCTGATTTAAGAGATAAATTTGTTGTAGGTGCTGGTAGTACTTACGCTGTTGATGCAACAGGTGGTAGTAAAGATTCAATTTTAGTACTTCATAGTCATACGATAAACAACCACACTCATAGCTTTAGTGATAGTTTCAGTGGAAATACAGATTATTTTGATACTTCACATACTCATGGATTTAGTGCTAATGCTACTGCTAATGTTCAAACTTCTTATGGAACTGGAAGTAATGCATTGTATGGAGGTAATACCAGTACTATGAATAGTGGTACTGTTCCAATATCATTTACATTATCTGATACTGGGGGACCAAGTGCAAATAGTAATCACAGACATGGTTTTAGTGGAAGTGTAAGTGGTACTACTGGAAATCCAAGTGATACGGGAACAAATAATCAAGGTTCTTCTGGTACTGATGCAAACCTTCCACCATATTATTCTTTATGTTATATCTATTGTACAACTGCCTCACCTGCAACAACATTTATTGGACTTAGTGATACTCCAGGTTCATATACTGCTAATCAATGGTTGAAAGTAAATAGTGCTGGAAATGGAGTTGAATTTACTAATGCTCCTTCTGGTACTAATACAACTTATGATTTAACAGCATCAGATGGTAGTGTCGCTACAGAAGAAAAAATAATACTCACTGGTAGTGATAGTAGTGAAGATGCGGTAACTCTTGCTGTTTCTGGTAGTCTAACAATAGCACGTTCTAATAATACTATAACATTTGGTGGTGGAGGTGGTTCTACAAACATTACTAATAATGCAGATAATAGACTTATAACTGGATCAGCAACTGCTGGTGAATTAAATGCGGAAGCTAGTTTCCAGTGTGATGGTAATGCCCTTTTCTTAAGTGATGATAAAGCAATAAAATTTGGTAGTAATCTTCGTATGCAGATGTATACGGATGGATCTGCCAATTATATAAAAACAGCAACAGATGGTAGTGGTGCTTTTCCTCTATCTTTTTATTCTGGTAATACAGAAGCAATAAAAATTGATTCAAGTGGTAATACTATAGTTGGTGAAGATTTAACAATTAGTGGCAATCTTACAGTTAGTGGAACTACAACAACTGTTAATACTGCTACATTAAGTATTGCTGATAATTTAATAACTTTAAATTCTGATTATAGCGGAAGTTCACCTACAGAAAATGCTGGTATTGAAGTTCAAAGAGGTACTGCTCCAACAACAATGATTCGTTGGAATGAGAGTGATGATAAGTGGCAGTATACTAATGACGGTAGTACCTTCTCTGATATTGGTACTTCATCTGATACACTTGCTGATGTAACAGGAAGAGGATCAACTACAACTACAGCATGTCAGTTTCAAAATTTAACTGCTACTGGAACTTTAACTGCTGCTTTCTTAAATGTTAAAGATCCTAAAATAGTACTTAATAGTGATTTTAGTGGAAGTGGTCCAACAGAAGATGCTTTTTTAAGAGTTGAACGGGGAAGTTCTGCTGATGTAAACATCAAATGGAATGAATCTTCAGATAAGTGGCAGTATACTAATGATGGAAGTAATTATTTTGATCTTGGTGGTAGTACAGATACTAATAATTACGCAAGTTCACTTTCTTGGAATTCAGGTAATGGAGTTTTAACTGTAAATCGTTCTGGTCTTAGTGCTTTAACTGTTGATTTGGATGGTAGGTATGCTACAGGGACAATACCAACTAATAACAATCAACTTACAAATGGTGCTAATTATGTTACATCATCAGGTACTATCTCAAATTCGGAAAGTATCAGAATAAGAACTGATACTGGTAATACAATGCATAATCTAGTATTTGTTGATAGTTATTCTGATAATCAGTTTCAAACCCTTAAAATAGATAATGCAACTAATTCTTTATGCTACAATCCATCTTCAAATAGACTTATAGGACAAGATTTCCAGTCTTTCCGTATGACGAGTTGGGGTAATGATTATGGTGATTATGGACAGTTTCTTATGTCTGTTGGTTCTGGTGCTTGGGAGTGGTCACAATACGTAGAACAGACAAGTAGTGGTGAATTACTTCTTAAATCATCTACTGGATCTGATGAAGGTGGTCATCTTCAATTTGAGGATATGAACGGTAATACATCATATGCAATAGATGTTTATAGAAATAATTCTTCAGGAGATAAAGTACTGAGATTTATTGATCAAAGTCAATCTCTTGAAAGATTTAGTGTTGGTCCACAAGGTCAATGGGGAATAGGACATGTTGGTTCTCGTAATTATGGATCAACAGGTCAGGTAATGATTAGTGGAGGTCCAAGTTCACCACCCTACTGGGGGAATCATAGTCAGATATCTGGTTCTTCATTTGCAAGTACTGCACAAGGTGCAACAGCAGACACTGCCAATTCTGACATAGATAAAATATATACTCAGTTGAATGCGATTGGTAATGACGACACAATTACAACAGTCGCACAACTTAAGACTGCACTACTAGCACTAGTAAGGAGTTAATTAACTCGTATAAATATTAGTACATTACCCATTGATTATTATGGATCCCGCAACTTTAAGAATAGAATTTGATAAGCAAGTAAAAGATGCTGATGCAAAGATTGTTGAAGCAGAAAAGAATTTACTACAACTTAAAGAGTATAAGACAAAACTTTTAGGTGGACTAGAAACATTGGAGTTGCTTAACCCAAAGACCGAGGAGCAGGTAGAGACACAGGATGGTCCCCCAGAATCTACGACACCTGTTCCTGAAGGGGAGAGTTAAACTAAATAATACGAAGGTATATTGTAACTAAAGATGGCAGCAACACAAAAGAAAAATGTTGATCCGTCACATACCATTGAGTATCAAAGGACGGTTATCAATGATATGGCAGGTGATCTGCAAAGTCTCTTTGTAGGGACTGCTGCGATTAATGCTGCTACAATTCAAGTTGCTGGATCAGATATAGGTTCTATATCAGATCATGAAGATAAAACTACCTTCTTTTATTATGGAGCATTTGATGCTGATACCACTGTATCATCACCAAAGAAGTTAGCAGAGATATTAAGTCATGAAGATTCAACTGTAGATATTGCAGATGGAGCAACAGTTACAGTTGATGATGGTTGTTCTTTGGTTGTAAGTGATCAATCAGATTACGCATTCTTTTCTAATTATACAGAGAAAACAAACCCCCAAAAATTAGTTGGTTTTGCAGATAATGTGCGGTCTGCAATAATTAAAGATACAGGACTAACAGGTGCTAAGAGAGTTGGATATATACCAGTTCCTTCTTATGCATCTGATTGTTTTGTTGATATAGACGATACCTTCACTTATACTGTGGATGATGGTGCAACCTTGATTATATAAATAACACAGAATAGTACTTGCCAAAATTACGGAATAGCATAGCATGTCAACATTAAGAGTAGACAAGATTAAAGGTCGTACTGGTACGACAGTCACTATACCAGATTCTCAGAACCTTGCAGTGACAGGTAACGTAACCGTCAGTGGTCAACAGAACTTTGCATCTGGTGCTCAATTAAACCTTCAGGGTGAGAACATTAACTCTGGTACTAGAGGACAAATCCTTTATTACGATTCTAATGGAGAAATTGCTAAACTAGCACTTGGTGCTACTGGTGCTGTTCTTCAATCTGATGGTACGGATGTTACTTGGGGTAATATCGCTGGATCTACATCAGTTTATTACGTTTCACCAGCTGGTACAGACGCTGCTGGTCGTGGTGGATCTATTGATGCTGCTTTTAAAACTGTTAAGTATGCTTGTGGTGCTATTGGTACTCCTACAGCAACACAACCTGCTGTTATATACGTAAAAGGTGGAACTTATGAGGAAGAGCAACTTCCTATTGTTGTTCCTCAGTATACAACAATTGCTGGTGATAGTTTAAGGGCAACAATTATTAAGCCAAAGACTGGACAAACTGATTCTGGTGGTACTACTCTTAATGTTAACTCAACTTTATTCCGTTTGAGTAATGGTACTATTATTCAAGATTTAGTTCTTGATGGTATGACTGGGTATACTCCTGGTTCTCCTGCATATGCTCCAGAAAATGCTACTGTTAAAGGTACTTATTTTGCATTGAACTCTGCAAGTGCTGTTACAGATAAATCACCATACATTTATAACGTCACTTCGTTTGGTGATGGTGCTACTGGTGCTGTTGTAGATGGATCATTGCATGGTAGTGGCAACAAGACAATGTTGTTCCATACCTATACCTGTATTCATAATGATGGTTTAGGTATTTGGTGTCATAGTAATGGTGCTGCTGAACTTATTTCCGTATTTACATATTTCAACCAAATTGGTATTGCTGCTACGAGTGGATCAGTATGTAGAGTATTAAACTCCAGTAACTCTTATGGTGAGTACGGTGTTTACTCTGCTGGATATGATGCTACAGAGACTACAAACAATGGTGTTGCTAAAGGTAGTATGCTTACCTACACTAATGTTTTAACAACTGAATTTACACTTGGTGAGCAAATTACTGGTGGTACATCTGGTGCAACTGCATATGTTGCTAACGTACAGTCAGAACCAAAAGTTATTTACATTGTAGGAAAGAGTGGATCATTCCAAGCTAATGAAGTTGTAACTGGTGGTACATCATCTACTACTGCTACTCTTGCTGCTGCTTCGTTTGATACAAATTCCACAGGTAGAGTTTTAGTAACAACATTTGGTACTTCACCTGCTCCAGGTGATTCTTTAGAATTTGGATCAACTGATGGTAATGCTTATCAAATTCAAACAGTAAGTACAGTAACAGCAAATAGTGTTGATTATGAAATTCTTATAACTGCTACTTCAAGACCAACACCTATACCTGATTCTACTGTTACTAGGACTAGAAAGAGATTTAGTCTTGTTAGATTAACTGGTCATGACTTTGCTAAAGTTGGTACTGGTGATAAGACAACAACGAATTGGCCAGGACAACCAACACAACCAGCTGATCAAGCAGATCAGATTGTTACCAACAGCACAGACCCAGGACGTGTTTATCACGTATCAACTGACGAAGATGGTAACTTCTATGTTGGTGATTACTTTAAGGTAGACCAAGCAACGGGTAATGTTACTCTTGATGCTTCTGCGTTTAACCTGAAAGGTTTGCAGACATTACAGTTGGGTGCTATTGGTGGATTAATTGGTGCAACAATTAATGAATTCTCAACAGATACATCTTTATCTCAGAATAGCGATAATAAAGTTCCAACACAAAAGGCCATTAAAACATATATTGCTTCACAAATTACTGCACAAGATGTAGACTTTAGTGCTGATGCAGGTACTGGTGCTGTTGATCTTGATTCTCAAGTATTTGTTTTTAGTGGTACAGCAAATGAAGTTAGCACTTCAGCTTCTAATAACACATTGACAATTGGTCTTCCTAATGATGTAACAATCGGACAAGACCTTACTGTTACAAGAAATGCTGTTATTACTGGTAACCTAACAGTTAATGGTACTACAGTAACTAATGCAACTACTAACACAACAATTGCTGATAATCTAATAGAATTAAACAGTGGTGCTGGTTCAAATGCTAATGACTGTGGTATTTTAATAGAACGTGGATCTACAGGTGATAATGCAATTATTGCTTGGGATGAAAGTGCAGATAAGTTTGTTGTTGGTACAACTACTGCTACCAATACTGATACTGGTAACTTAACAATTGCAGCTGCTGATTTACAGGCTGCTAATATTACAGCTGGTAATACATCAGTTACTCGTTTAATAACTGGTGAGGTTATTGAGAAAGTTAATATTGATAGTGGTTCTGGTCCTAATGGTACATTAGGAGTTGATCTAGCAGACTATGCTGTTCATTATTATGCAGGTAACGCTGCTGGTGACTGGACATTTAACTTTAGAGGTGATGGATCAACTACACTAGCAAGTATGATGGCTACTGGTGAATCTCTTACAGTTGGTCAGATAGTATCTCAAGGTGGTACTGCATATAAGATAACAGGACTTCAGATTGATGGTACTAACCTATGGTCTAATGTTAATTGGGCTGGTGGTGCTGCACCTTCAGAAGGTACTGCAAGTTCTAAGGATGTTTATTCATTCACCTTTGTCAGAACAGGTTCAGGTGCTAGTGATTGGATAATTCTTGGTTCTTTAACTAATTACAAAGCATAATTAAGGGGTAATAATAAGATGCCATTTCTATCTACAATAGGTGGAGGAAGCCAGAAAGGATTCTATGCAAAAACAGGTGGAACCTTTGGAAACGGAACTTCCTCTAATGCAACGGTTAATGAGTACACATTACATGGTGTAACATATAGATCACATACATTTACTACAGCAGGAAGTAGTGGAAATTTCACGTGGACTGGCAATGGTCAAGACAAACAACAAGTTGACATTCTAATCGTTGCTGGTGGCGGTGGTGGTGGTAGTAATATTCAGACAGCATCTGGCGGCTGCGGTGGTGGCGGCGGTGGCGGCGGATGTAGATTCTACCCCAATAAAGTACTAGCTAATGGATCTTATACTATAACTGTTGGATCAGGTGGTACTGGATCACAGTCTGCTGGACAGGATGGTCAGAATGGTGGCAATAGTGCCGCTTTTGGAATCACTATGGACGGTGGAGGTGGAGGTGGATGGACATCTGATAACACTTCTTCTAATGACATCCATGATGGATTAGCTGGTGGTTCTGGTGGTGGATCTGCTGGTGGTGACCAAGGTGGTTATCATTTGGGTGGAAAAGCGACTAATGGACAAGGACATGCTGGTGGACAAGGAACTGGTAATACAGCAGGAGACTATGCAGGTGGAGGCGGTGGTGCTGTTTGTGCTGGTATGCCAGGACGAGATAATGCAGGATGTGGATCAGGTGGAGCAGGTTTAAGAAATAACTGGGCAACAGGAGCAGCACAGTACTATGCTGCTGGTGGTGGTACAGGAAATGGTGGGTCTGGTAATGAAGTTTGGAACTCTGGCAACTCTGATAATGGCAACGGTTCTTTCACAGGTGATGTAACCAATATGCACGTGTATAATTCTGGTGGTGGTCATATGGGTGGCCAAACTCAGACTAGTAATGGTAATGCTGGAAGTCAAAATTCAAATGCATCTGGTTCATTTGGTAGCGGTGGCGGTGGATCAAATAGTGGTAATGGTGGAAATGGTGGGGGTGGTGTTGTAATTGTTAGATATCCAATTGACGGTTCTACTACTGCTTCAATGGCAAACTATCAAGGTTTGTCTGCTGGTACTCATACCTTAAATACTACAAATGGTCAAGGTACAATGAGTTATACTATTGTTGATCAAGACGGTAGGAAGTGGGCAAAGGTTCCTTATAGTACTACTTCTAC
>Ga0209404_10001577_pt1 | contig 15210 bp, 16 predicted proteins | sample TroAtlMetagenome_2_FD_187447 | JGI IMG/M metagenome (GOLD analysis project Ga0209404, IMG submission 187447) | Marine eukaryotic phytoplankton communities from Atlantic Ocean - Tropical Atlantic ANT8 Metagenome (SPAdes) (version 2) | ecosystem: Environmental > Aquatic > Marine > Oceanic...
CATCTGAAGTGGTACGTATGGGCAATAGAAAAGTCCAGCATCATAAGCACTGGAACCTTTGTACCCGACCACGAAATAGTGCATGCCAGCATCTGATCCAGCAGTAAAGTCGCCAGCATATGGATCAACATATACTTTGAATCGACCATTGAGAACACCAGCAAAAGTATTGCCTGTGTCATCAACATTAAGACTGTTCAGACTATTGAGGACTGGACCGTAATCAAGAACTCCTGCCATTTGCAGGGCACTAGCAACATCTGCTGACGTAATGACGATGTTACCTTTACCACGTCGAGTTCCCTTAGCGACGGCATTTGCCTCAACTTCGATCTGGAACATAAGTGACTTAAATCGTTCTACTGACCAACGACCATCATGATCGGAGGATGAAGCAGAGAGATCAAGTGTCCCAGCAGCAGTATTGTTCACACCACCTGGCTTAGCAATAGTATAAATCGTGCGAACGACTTCTCTATTGATCTCAGCAAGAATTTCGGTGGAGAGAATGTTTGCTAACTCAGTTTCTGCGTCGAGTCCGTGAACGGCACGCAAGTCCTGAGCAAGTTCCATTGAATATTCACCTTTCAGTGCACGAGTTTTTGCCTCTACTGAGACTCTCTCGATACTGAAGGCCATTTCGGCGATTTGACCTGCCTGTGTACCAATACCAGTTGATCCTGCACCACGAGCGGAACCATCTCCTGCTGCCTCACCCTCAGCAACTGAAGCACCACCACCTTGACCCGAGAGGGCAAGAGCGAGAGGTGAACTTGACGCACCACCAAGAATGGCAGTTTGTGCTGAAGTAATAGCAGATCCATCAGAGGTGTTTCCTCCAGAATGGAATGTGTTAGGTTCGTTGTAGAAGGTCTCATCTCCACTTTGAGAGTCATAGCGACTTCTCATTGCGAAAATCAAACCAGTAGGACCAGTCATTGGCTGAACACCACAAATGTCGTATGCCATCAAATTAGGCATTGCACGACGTACCAGTGAAATCAAGACTGGGTCAACAAATTGAATGGCTTGATCACCTGCGGCAGTACCCGTACCAGTGAATCCACCCAATCCATTTGCCCCACTCATTGCGTTGGTTGGTGATGCTTCAGACAGGAACATGCTATGCTCGGCAGCAAACTGCTCGCGCAAGGCATTTTCTTGGTTCTCAAGAAGGATTGCCGTAACTGCTTTCCTATAAGGATCTTTAATATCGGGCAGATCCCCATGGGTCAGCACTGGCTCCCACTTCTTTTGTAATTGTTCTGAAAGATACATTTTATCTCCTGTCAGTTAAAAACTAAGTGACAATTCGCTGTACTCTGCGAATCGCCGATGTATATCGTTCCATCTGAGGATCACTCTTGATCTCACCTTGCTCTTCGTCCAATTCCTCAGTTGAACTCATTGCTTCGGTTAGTTCTTGTCGAGTATCCTCAACAGAATCAGAATCACGATCTTTAAAATAGGACTCTTTGATCACGGACATTTTCTGTACGAACTGCTCATCACTTTCGTAAGTAATGGATTCAGCAAGTTCTACCATTTTGTCTTGTTCAACAGATGTTAAACCGACACATGCCTCTGCGATCGCTTCGACCTTTTTGTAATCTTTAAGTGCCTTGAGGTTGGCAATGTTGGATTGCATCTCAACATTTAATTGTTCTTCTAGACCCTCGACCTTAGCGAACAGTTCCTCAATAACATCTGTTCTTTCCTCTGGGACTTCGATGTAGTGTTCCTTGAAGAGATCACGGAGACCTGAGATGAAATTCTCAGCAAGTTCAGCACGAATGCCTCGCTCAACTGCCAACTCATTCTCTTTCATCCATTCTTCTGAAACGTATGTAAGGTAGTCATCGATTTTCTCAGACAACTTAGAATCAATCTCTGCTTTCTCTTCTTCGAGAGCAACATTGAAATCTTCGTTTAACTGGTCGATTTTGGTATTAACAAGATCAACTACGCGAGTGGCTACTGCTGCCTCAAAGATGACCATTGCATCTTTTCGGAACTCTTCGCTCAACTCAACGTCTGCCTTTTCGAAGAGAGCATTGGCGTCTGAGGTAATATCAAGTTGGAGGTCTTCAGCAGTAACTTTTTCTGCTTTGGCTTCCTTCTTTGGCTTGACTTCTTCTTCCTCGTCATCATCGCCTTTTTTCTTGTCCATTGCTTTTTTCAATGCAGGTGGCATTTCACCTTCATCTACTTGCTCTTCCTCTTCGTCACCCTCTTCTTCCTGCTTCTTAGCCTTGGCCTCTTCTTCTTCCTTGGCTTTGAAACCAGTAAGGACTTCTTCGACTTCTGCTTTTTTCATCGAGGTGATCCTGTCTTGTATTTGTTTAATCATGCCGAGTTTGGTATGGGGTTTTGGCTCTTGTACTTCCTCAACCTCAACTTCTTCCCCGTCATACATTTTTTCCTGCTTAGCACTAGGATCTTTGACTGGAGTTGCACTCGCCTCTTTTGATCCTGGTTTTGCTTTGCCTTTTGCCGTGGCGTTTGACTTCATCTTGAGTTCTTTACTCTGTCCGTCTTCTCCTCCGAGATCCTCTGCTTTACCAGATTGACCTGGAGTCGCCACTTTAGTACCTTCTTCTTGAATGTTTTCCATTTTTTTATCCTTTGGAAATTGTCCTAAAGTTATTTAGGGTTACCGCAATGTCGAGGCAAAGATCTCGAACTTGTCGAGCCAGGTCTTTTGCCTCTCCTCACGCAGTACCGCATTCTTACTTGCGGAAACCCGATTGATTTGTTGCTGGGCAAACTCGAGGTCAACGGCACGTAATGCACCATTGTCCCAGATCCATTCCTTACCCTCCATAATACCCTCAACGAAAGCATCGGGGGCAGAAGGATCAGCAACGATGTCTGCTGCAGTAGCTAAAAAGAAATCATCTTGCACCTCATTGGCACCATCCTTACCTGGTTTGAGCGAACCCATGCCTCTAGATGATACGCCGAGTTTTGCACCTTCATTAATAAGATTTTTCACGATTTCACCCATGGGTGTTCCCATGACTTTTGCCTTACCAACAAAGTTATCTCCCTCAGGGGTTAACGATGTAATCATATGTGAAACTCGATCAAGGTTCACAGTAGGGGAATCAGGATGACCCAACTCTCCAAATGCTCTATTGCTATTAATATATTTGTCTGTGTATCTCTTGACCTCATTGGTAAGAGTTTCCATGGGATAGACTCTACCATTGCGATTTTTGATGTTACCCTGCAAAAAGATGCCTTCTATAAAATGCTTCTTTTCGCCTTCTTCAGTAACAACTGCTTCGCAAAGCAAACTATCCTCATTGTATTCTTTAATGAGTTTCATTTTACCGTCCCGGAGTTCTGATGTTCATTTTCTTACGAAATTTTAATGCTTGACGTACCTTCAAACCAATCTTTGCTTTATAACCAGCACCTTTTGCTTTTTGAGTACGCACCTTTTTCTTTATAGCAAATTGCTTTTTAATCCTGGCGGCACCTGTTAGAGTTGGAACACCTTTCGGCAGGCATTTAGGTGGTTTGCCAGGACCAAGAGATTTCCTCTTGTGCCCAGCAGGACATGCCCAGAAACGTGCCTTTTTAGTCACGCCACCTCGGCCACCACCATGAACTCTATACGTTTGTACAGGTCCCTCTATTAAAAATTCGCTAAATCTCAGAGTCATTAGAACCACTAAAAGTTGTTAGTTTCCTACAAGATATTTAGGGTTTTTGATTTTTCAGAGGTCAACAACTTCGCAACCTCCAGCACTACATGCCAACTCTTGGGCACCTGCTGTAAAGTCCTGTGCCTCATAACTGGCCAACTCACTCCAATCAACATCCTTTGGCATTTTCTTGACCCATTCTTTATAGGTCTCCTCATCACAATCTTGATACGGTGCCTGTTGATAGACATGATCATTGAAAGGAAGAAAACTAATGCCAGATATATCATCAATATTATCGTAAACCCATGCCCCTACTTCCATCCATTCATCTTCTTTTACTGATACGGTGATCGATGGTTTATGTTCGCACCAATGTTCTTGGTAAATTTTCCACAGTTCCATCTGCTCTATAGCAGTTTTGTCCGTTCTCATAACAGCACCCTTCGGTGACTGCATTGGAAATGAGAATACTGTTGTATGTTCAGGTTTCATGAAGTCAGGTTCACTTGGGAAACCTGCATCTTTCATGAACTGGCAAAGTGGGTCTTTATTGTCTGCACGCACTGTCCTAATATAGTAGGGATTATGACGAGCATGTATACCACTAGCACTGTCAACCAACTGGCTAACTGTACCAGAAGGTTTAACGCACGTGATCGAGGCACTTGGTGCAATTCCGAGTCGTTGTGCATATTCTTTGTTTGTGTCACGTGCTACCTCTCTCAACTCATTGAGCCAATCAACCAGTTTGGTCTCACCTTTACTGCCGTTCATGACAGGGTGATCCATTATTCCTGTAAGCGATACTCCCAGTAGTCGTTCGTCTTCACAATTTCGTTCCCACTCTTTAGTAAGGTATTTGAAGTCGGTAAGAGTTGATTGCCATGTTCCAAGTATTGTTGCATGCCGTACTTTGCTCTTGAGAGACTCATAAGTGTCTGATTTTCTAACGACGACTTCAGAAAGGTTGCAGAACTCTCGTGACCGTAAAATGATCTCAGAGCACGGATTTGTGCCGAAATCTTCTCTGGGTTCTCTAACATTTCTTCTGCTATCTGATCCATTATCTCCAGTTGTGTCCCCAACTCGATTTCCATATCTATCATTCAACCTTTCTACTTGTTTCTTTGCAACGTAGGAACTATAGATTCCTCGTTCTCCAGACTTAGACTCATAAAGGGATAACCACTCACGCATGAAGGTTGCCATTGATGGTCTAGACTGATAATTAACGGAGTTGTTAGCAAGGGAACGTTGACCTTCATTTTCCCACCAGTTTCCTGATTTAGCAACACGCATTTCGTTATCATTAAGATCAGATAAACTAATAAGAGCACTTCGGCGAACACCACCAACCACCACGATTTCAGCGATTTTACATACGATATCGTGGCACTCGACTGACGAAAGTTTTCTACCCTTTGCCTTTTGAAATTTCTGTGTGCAGAAGTTGAAAAGATTGACCAATGGCTCAGGTCCAGATGCACGTCCACCAAAAGTTTTAAGTGGAGCACCTGCAGGTCGAACTTTGCTTACATCCCATTCAGGGATTTCTCCATTATATAGCAGGGCGATCAGTTGCTTAAGTGCTTTCGCCCAGCCAAGTTTTGAGTCAGCAACAACGATAGTAGTATCTGTAGGATGGAACTCCTCGTGTACTACGGGCAAACGATCAGTGTATTTAGTTTCTACACTAAATCCAACTCCTGTACCATTCATGAGTATGTATAAAATTTCATCAAATGCTCGAGGCGTATCAACTGCAATGTAACTACAATTATACGCAGCAATATTCTCTTTTTCTAATGCCTCACCTGCTGTCATCATACATCGCATTGAAGGCATAACACCCAAACCTTTTACTTCTTTCTTCGTTTCCTCTATTTCGTTTTCAGGCACATCATAATTGTTTACTGCTTTTAAGTTCTTTTTAAAAAATTCAAAGTAGCGATCGACAGTTTCATCCCAACTCTCTCGCCTCTGCTGTGTGTAATCCCATCTTGCATAACGGGACTTATGTATAAAATCTTGATAAAATGATGGTAGGTTCATTTTAACTTCTCCAAAAATTCAGTTCGTTCTCGTTTGCTTAGACTATATTTATCCATAGTCCAAGACCCATCCAATTGTTCTTTAATAATCCTCATTTCCTCTTTACTGAAAGTCTGGGCATCACGTACATAATCTTCCCATGCTTCACAGGTTAAAGGAAACTTTGGTTTTACCATCGAGTACATAGCATTGGCGTAATCCTGTATCTCTTGTTGGGCATGGCTGTCTGCTCGTAGATTGACCATATGCAAAAAATTGTGTAGGTCTGATTTCCATACAACCTCTGTATAATTAGATACTGGTAATACACATCTAGCGATTTCTCGTGAGATGTCCTCCCTTAATAAGTTTTCGTAGGTAACCCATGCTCCATCATGTGTCCGATTATACTCAAAATGTATAAGTCCTGGGGATGGATGTGGTTCACCTCTACCTTGTTTATTTGTTTCTGATTGTTTCTTGAGATAGGCAGAATCGGGTACATAAAAATCCGATGACATCTCAGAGTACCTGCCAGAGTACTCATTTATATTTGCTGTCCGATGCCTCACTAACTGTCGCATCACAAATATGGGTAACTTTAAGTGAAACTGTACCTCACCATGTTCAAATGGAGAAGTATGTTTGTGCCTCATCAAGTATCGTATGAGATTTCTTGTCTCACTCACTTTCCTTGTACCCTCACCATAACTTATTCGAGCACAGTTTTCAATGCTCTCATCACTGCCCATGGTGTCGAGCAGTTTTACAAAACCATGTTCATGTATTTTCACTTCATTCATAATGACCATTGCGATAGTTCAAGTTTAGCACGCATGCCGTCATAGCTATGCGTTTTCACAAAGATTTGAAGGGATCCTTGATTCATGCCTGATTGAATCGCCTCATTCAAATCTTTAACTACGTATCCTCGTGGTGGGATGAATACTGTCCAACCTCTGTCTATTGCTTGTGTTATTTTTCTGACAGTTATGGGGTTGCGTGGTTCATTGTCGAAGATTAGTGTAGTGGAGTTTTTATTTAGGGTTGTCAAACTTTCGAGATCAGCACCTGCTACTGCCAAACAGTTGGGAAGAAACAGAGAATCTAGTGGACCCTCAACTACATAAGTCCTCTCATCTTTGTTCCATCTATCTAACCCGTAGACCTTCGGGGCATCCTCATCAAGTCTGACCGTCAAGTACTTCATTTTGGATTTAAACAAACTGCGACCTTGTGCCATAAACATCTTACCACTTCTATCATAAAATGGAATAACCAACCTTGGCTCACTCACAAAATCATACTTGTCTGGAATCTTCTCATTGACCCACTCTTTCCAGTCATGAGCAAAGAACAGTTTATCCCAGTACTCTTTGGGAATCTGTCTGGCAACACATACCTCGTGTGCCATGTTCTCTTCTTTGATTTGATTTATGTTTGGGAGACCAATGTACTCATCAAAGTTTGGTTTGACATTGTCCTCAAAATACTGCTTGAGTGTATTGTCAATTTCAGGTGTACTTGGATTTTTTCTAGAACTACCTTCACCAAAATTCTCAATAACATATTCTTGATATAGAGGAGGGGAAACCTTTTTGAGGAAGTTCTTGAGTGAGTAACCTATACCACAGTTGTGACACTTATAGAATAGATTGTTCTTTTTGGGATAAAGGTAACCTCGTGCTTTACGTTGATTCTTTTGGGAATCACCACAAATAGGGCAGGAGAAGTTGAAGTTGTTCTTACCCTTGTCTTTCCAATTCCTCATCGAGACACCTACTCGACGAGCAAAGGCAACGTCTACATATAGCATAATAAGTTTTGATTCAAAAGTGTTGACACCTTAATTATACACGATCTGTGTCAAATGTCAAGTTTTTACTGAGACGATATAAATGAAGAGTAGGTTTGAACTGCGGTCATGGCAAATGTTAGGGCGATCAGAACACCCGTCATCATCCATCTCCAGGTCATCATTTTCTTTGCTTCGTTGCGATGACCTTCGAGTTCACCTTGGATGTCATCTCTTAGATCAGAGATGCGTTTGTGTAGGTCTTTGTAGTCAGACCTATTTTCTTTGATGTGGTTGTCCAGGTTACGGGTTAATGCCGTAATCTTTTCTTTTAAGATTGCCGTTTCAATTATATTCTCTTGCACTTCTTCACGTGGCACTATGTCACCTTTTTCTATTGGCAATGTTCTCTTTTCTGAACGATGCCCACCTTCTGTTACTGGATTCTGAACGATTGGAGTGAGCATTTTCCCATTTTACGTTATCCTTACTATAACCTTTACTATGATCTCTTCTACCTAGATGCCATTCTTTATAACTGGGTTTAATGCCCTTCGCATCTGCGCGACGGGATAACTCTGCACACTCTTCTTGAGATAGATTAAATTCCTGACCTTTCGACAGAACATGCTGACGTTTAGCCTGCCAGTAGGTCTTCCATTCTCTACTTGGATATATTTTTTTGCTCACGTCTCACCAACTCCTCCATAGCCATCTTGGAGAATTTTATGTTTTCCATTCCGAGTTTTCGGAGCAAGGTATCATCGCACATATCTACAAGATCCTGTGCTTCAGTTACTTTTTTACTTTTCTTTTTTGCCATAATGTTCCATGTTTTCTTTTTTCGCCTTCTCTCTCAACTTACCGAGGCGATTCATGATTCTAGAGTACGTCTCACGATATGCTTTTGTTCGCCCGTCCACTCGTTTAGAATCTATATCTTCACAACCACATGCTTCATCAAGTTCGATTTCATCGATGTCTGCTGATGCGTGTGCCTGTTTCTGCTGTTCCAAGTTGCCTGACTCTGAAGGACGTTTCTTAGGTTTTGCCTTAGTTACATCTACACCAGACTTCTCGTGTTCTCCTTTGTATTGGTTCATAGTCTCTGAACTATGATCATGTCCATCACCATCTTTTGGTTTGGAAATGGCCTCGTTCTTCTTTTCCTCGAGACTTGACTTCTTGGCAAAGAAAGGATGTGACATAACATGATCTAAAGGCATGCTATGTGATTCTTTCTCCATTTGTTTTAATGTTTTATATGTTTCCATTATTTCCCTACTGGTCCAGTCGGTTCGCTATCCCCTTTAAACCAGAAATCTGATATCTTCGTAAAGGTCGCTAAAAAACCACCGACTAAAATGTTTAGTAAATCTCGGAATGAGTCTGAAATCTCAAAGAAAAATAATATGGTGACAAGGACAATAAAAATACCCATTGTCAACAGACTCATCGTTACTCTGGCAGCAAACTGCCGTGTTCTTTGACTTGCTTCTAATTCTGCCTCGTGTACGATTAAATCCACTGGTACACCTCGCTCTATAGCATCTGCAATTTCATCTAACTGTGTATGAGGATTACCACTCTTTACAGGAATCTGTGGTTGTGCCTCTTGCTCTTCGGCCATGTCTTCACTTTCATTTGGTTCATCGTCTGTCTCGTCTTCTACAGGTTTCGACAAACTAATCTTTTGATTCGGTGTCAACATAATATCGTTCCTTCAATTCTGAGGAGATGTTCCCAAACCTCAAATACTGCATTTCACCTGACTGTTTATTTTGCACGATAATCGGTGCAGTAGGATTCTTTTTACCGTACTCTTTGATTGCTTCAACTCCGTTTGATTCACCAACAACCTTATTCCATCGTTGATATTTTTCACGTCCCCATTTGCACATATCATATACATCGGGAGTTACTTTAAAAATAGGTGTACCTGTTTCCTCGATGCCCTCTTTCATGAGTGCAATCATTTTGGCCATGCTCCTGCCTAAGACACGATTACCTAGCAGTGCATCCTTCCAGTTCTCACCCGTATGCTTTTTCCAAACTTTCATGAGTGGTTTGCCTGTCTTGGAATCAACAGCGAACCCGTCAGACTTTGGATTGTATTCTATTCGCCCGTACTTCTTATGTTTGATTATAATGTCATCTCTTGTCTTACCCATAACCTCAGCAGGCACCCTGTGTTTTTTGAAAAGTGCATCAAGTTTATATTCGTCACTTCCCTCTTCTATTTCAACTTGCTCCTCTTCTTCAACCTCTTCAGTTTCCTCACCTTCAACGATAAGTTCTGCTTCAGTCATCCAAAGTGCTTCAGATATTTGTTGTCTTTGAAAATCATCCAAGGCATTTACTAATGTGATAAACTCTTCCTCATCAAGAGACTCTATGTCCATTCCGATATCTTCACAAAATGTAAGAGCAGAATCAACTGTTGTTTGAGTCCATTCCTCTCGCTCGAAGAGTTCAAGCATTGCCTTATCAACAGACTCGCTCTTCATTTTCTTCCTCCTAAAAGGTTCGGTGAATCCTTTGATGTTCCCCGTACCTGCATTGTTAGTTGGGATTTCTTCTTGTTCCACAGGTTCGATCTCAGATATATTGCCTCCAATCAGTTCATCAACAAAGTCCTGCAACCCTGCCTTTTTCAAAGCACGATCATCAAGTCTCGCACGTTTCATTTCTTGCTTAAACTTTCGTACGTTGCCTTTGGACTTTTCCCACATGTCAGAGATTTTCTGAATCATGTCTTCGTCTGTTTTAGGATTCATGGATGCCTCAAGCATAACTTGAACCAACCTATCTGATACCTCGTAACCCATATTTTCCTTCATTAAGAGTGCCGTAGCAGCAGCAACACCTGCAAGCATGCTACCACCTCCTGGTATGAATGACATTAATTTTTTAATATTCCAAATTACCCGATCAAGAAGAGTGTATGCCTTTCTCTCCTTGTCAGAGGTAAGTTCCTTCATAGGTTTGAGGATCTTACCTTTTTTGTCTATGATGCCTAGTTTGTATGCTTCGGTTTTCTCAAAGGGTGTCGCCATCTTCTTAACGAAGAAGTAAGCAGTTGCCAAGTTAAAGGCACCCGTCATTAATCCCTCTTGTAGTTTAACCATTCAGTTCTTTCCTTGCTACCTCTAGGGCATCTTTTTCTATTTCTATGTCACCAATATTAATAGTGCTTCCGTTAACACCTCTCACCATCTGAGGACATTTCTCTAAGAATACCAAAAACATTTTGAGCAGTGCCCAGTTCTCTGGTGGAACCTTAAAGAACAGCAACCTTTGTGCACTCTCAGTATGAAAGACGTTAAAGTAAACTATTATATGGTTCATACACAACCGACTCTTCAAGTAACCCTTTTTACGGTAGTTATTGAAGTGTCGATTAATGTACTTTGTAGTATTTAAATCAGACAAGAATTCTCTGGTTGTTGAATGCTCTTTGAGTCGATAATTTAGCGACGCAAACAACAACCAGTTTTCGTTGTTGATATTGTCAAATGGCTTCATAACAAAGACTGATTATTCTCAGTCGTACCACTCCTCGAGGAGTTTCTCACCCGTCACTTCTTCAAGTGCCTTAGCCAATTTGATCATGTTAATACGGCGATGTCTCTTCCTGCCATTAATTATAGCAGAGTCAGCAATCTCGTAATCATGCTGGTCATCATCGGTGTGAGACGAAATCTTTGTCTCAGTACCTGCCGAGTCCATCACGTGAATAGCAGACTGACCACCATCCAATCTGGAATAGAGATATGCCTGTGTTTGGAGTCCAGTTGCCGCAGCAATAACTGCAGAATCAGGTAAACCTGAACCTGAGGAAACTTGCTGGAGAACCATTGCACCTTTGATGTCACCAGCACCACCATTGGAAAGTGCAGAAGTAACAACAGAGGAGTTACCCACGATTACAGGAACAGCATCGAATCTGAATTTGCCAGGACCGTAGTGATGAAAACCTGCTCCACCACTCGCAGCAGCACCAATCGTAGTATTGGAGTTCATAATGAATCCATCCTGTGATGTTGCTGTAAAGGTCATTTCTCTGAGGTCACCATCGAATGTCAGAGACTCACCAGCAGTATCTGTATGCCATGCTACGTTTGCACCAGAAGTTCCATCAGCACCGATGACAAGTGAACCATGAATGGTAAAACCATCTGAATCAGCAACGTTGGCTACGACAGTGTCGTTAGTTCCGTTGACGAAAAGTCCCTTGGCACCAGTTGAACCCCATACTCTCAAGAGAGGATTGGAAGTTCCACCTGATGTACCCATTTCCAACATACCGAGTTGGCTAGTTTCATTCTGGTTGATCAGTTTGGAAGCAGACGCATCCCATACCATGTTACCAGTAGTTCCATTGAAAGTAATATCACTTGAACTTGCACCACTTCCAAATGCCCATGTACCCATCCAGGTAGTATCGACAATGTCTGCATTCAGTCCATTGGTTGCACTGTCGAAGTAAATCGACTTGCTTGAAGAACCAACGATTTTGACGTCAGAACCAGATGTGTCGTCGCCAAGTTGTGTAGCACCCTGAACATACATTGCACCAGTAGTATTGGCAATAAGTTGTGCAGGTTTTGCAACTGTCATTGTAGAGGTTGCTTTTGCCCAATGTACTTTATCGGTAGCAACACCATCAGCACCATGTGCCATGAAGTCTTGTCCGATAGTAGAGTTACCTACGATAACACTATTAGCAATAACATTCAGTTGACCAGAAAGTTCTACATGCTGATCACCATCAGTTTTGAAGTGACCAGTATCTCCGATGACTTCTAACTTCTTTCCATTTCCGGCACCAGTTGCTCCAACTTCTACGTTGGCGGCAACAGCATTCATGTAACCAGTGAGGTTGTTATATCCGTAGTGATTGACAATCACCTGAGGATTCAACGTAGCATCACCAATGGATACTGCCTGCTGGAAGGAAGTATTTACGTTAAAGATATGTGTATCGTTTGCTGTAACGAACTGTTGGTTTGCGTTTACACTCGAACCATAAATCGTCAGATTACATGGTGACGAAGCAGAACCGAAAGTTACGTTAGCAGGGATGAATGAGAAAAAGTTCGCCAAGGTAATCTTGGTGTTTCTCGCATTCGGATTAAAATCGATTAGATGAAGTACATCATCTGCCGACGTTGCTGATATCTCAGTTAAGTCGGTTATTTTTCTATCAGCCATTTTATCCTTTTGACTATTGGTTGATTAACAGATCACGAAACATTTCACGAATAGTATGAAGAACTGGGTATCTCACCATCATTTCTACCATACTTTTGAATATCCATTTGTGTGCCATTGAAATTCATATTGCCGTCTTGATCAGACACAGGGCGAACACCGTACAGATATTCGATTGTGTCACAGGACTGTTCTAAGTTCATTCCTGCGGCACGGTACAACTCCAGCATTCTGTAAAGTTGAAGTTGTGTTATTTCAGGTTTCCCGTAGAGTTCCATGTCGGGTACGAGTTTACCGTCCCACATGGCTTCAGAGATCAACTTGTCCTTAATGCCAAACTGCTCATCTATTTGGAGAAACTTTTCTTTTAATTGTATTCGATGCTTAAAATTTTCGACAGAGAATTTTGGCTTAGCAAGTGCTTCTTCCCTCTTACGAATCTGATCATCGAGTGATTCACTTTTTGGTTTTGTATCCACTTTTTCCTTTTTACCTGACATCTCTACCTTCTTAGCACCCTTCTTTTTATTTCCAGGCATAGGTGGAGAAGGTTTTTTCTGGGAATCAACTGCCCCAGTACTCATGACATTTTCGGGATCGGGTTCTTTTGGAGCAGGTTCACCTCCTTCAGCACCCTTTGGAGGTGCAGAATCCTTCGGTGCCTCATCTTCTCCACCATCTTCTTTATCCTTTTCTCCATCCTTGTCGTCATCCTTCTTTTCTTTCTTCTTTCCTACAGGATCGCCATCTTCATCATCCTTTTCCTCATCGTCTTCGGACTCTTCTTTTTCCTTAGACTTTGCTTGGATTGCTTCCTGCTCCTTGTCTTTGAAACCAGGATTTTCACCATCGACTGAAGGATCGAGTTCCTTTACCTTTTTTGCTTTAGCTTCAGCAGTTGCCTTACGTTCAGCACGTAAACCTGCCTTATGCTCTGCATGAACCAGATCAATTATCTTGCTGGCTAGATTTACATACTTAGACATAAGTTCCTTTCGTTAATACTATTTAGGTTCGTTGCGTATGTCTGGATTCACAACGAATCCATTCTTCTTCATCCATCCTGTTCCCATCAGGACGGGATAGTTCATGTGACTACGGTCAGCCAGGGAGAATCTGACTGGGTATTCTTTCTTACGAAATGTCATAGGTATAGTCACAACAGGTCTTCTCTCCTTATCCGTACCAACTGCACCTTGCACAGTCTCAAACTCGTCAACAGGATATGTTAATGTCTTGCCTGTATCGCCGACTTTGAAAATGGCACGATTATTTTTTGTTACCTTGAGACCTCTGGCATCAAGTGTAGATGAACCAGCATTACCTGTATCCATCTTTGCCAGCATGTTGCCCCAATCAAACTTCACAGGTTCGATTACACCAATCTCAGTTTTCTTCCGAGACCAGTTAGTATCGTCCTGGAAAAATCCGTGCATGCTTTTCACGACGTCTCTGCCATCGATGTCTTTTTTCTCGTTGATGGAATAATATTTTCCAGAGACGCCAGGAGAACCATTCACTTCAATGATGGTCAGACCAAACTCACCTACTCCGATGTCCACACCACAGAATCTCATGTTCATGGCATGTGCAGCAAGTTCTGCAATCCGAACCATTTCAGGGGTAGGTCGAAATGGCTCATAGTCTGACCCCAGTTTGATGTTAGTTCTAAAATCTTTGTTTGCCTTAAATCTTCTCATGGCAAATATTGCCTCACCCATCAGAACACCTATACGAATATCGTATTTGATGGGAAGGTACTGTTGTAGCAATAACTCTTTCTTGTCTACATCGAAAGCATCAACTACTGAACGAAGGGAGTCCATCGACTCAATCTTCATCACACCTTTACCTTGAGAACCTACAACAGTTTTGAGAATCATTGGAAACTTGCCACCAACTGTCTTTATTGCATCTTCTAAAACCTGGGGATGTACTATAGAAGTTATCGGTGTTACAAGTTTGGCGTCAGTAAGAATGCGAGAAGTCGTGAGTTTGTTTCTCGCATTCTTCATAGTGCCGATCTCATTGAGCATTGCCACACCTACGGTTTCAAGAGATTCTACGACACCAAGTCTTGACTCGTCAGATAAAACTGACCCTAAAGGAATAGCAAAAGTTTCTTGTACTTTAATCTGAAGTCCGTCGAGTTTGCCATTGTAGTTGTTGATGGTTAATTTACCTGACCTGATTTTCTTCATGTCAAGGTAACACTCATCAACGAAAACTATGTGTGTGTTTTCCATCTTGCCCCAAAACTTTTGGGGATTACTGTCCATGGGATTGGAAATGGTGAGAACAAGAAATGTAGGTTTCTTGACCTCTTCAAACATTTGCTGAAAATTCCTCAATTTATTTCCCTTGTCCTCTATATTTTTTCCAACTTCTTTTTGCATGTTTATTTGTTGGTTTTGAAAATGGTGACTTACCTATGCTCGTCCGTTTCCTTACTCTCTTACTTACGTACTTAAAAATACCACGACGTACCAATCAACTCCCTTCATTATTATTTTG
>Ga0209404_10001578_pt1 | contig 15195 bp, 21 predicted proteins | sample TroAtlMetagenome_2_FD_187447 | JGI IMG/M metagenome (GOLD analysis project Ga0209404, IMG submission 187447) | Marine eukaryotic phytoplankton communities from Atlantic Ocean - Tropical Atlantic ANT8 Metagenome (SPAdes) (version 2) | ecosystem: Environmental > Aquatic > Marine > Oceanic...
TGAAGCCAAGCCAACCATGCTTCGGTTCCCCTGTTCATTAAGGAACTTTGGAACGGAAGTGACAAGCTTGTCTTGAACTGGCTTAGACACCGCAAGCGAAGCTGCGACACCCGCCACCAAAGCAACGATTTGATCATCGGTGAGATTGAAAGGGTTTTTACTTTCTGGTTCCTTGTTGGTTTGTTGTTGAACCACTGGGGCAAAACCACCCTGGGGCTGTGGAGCAGTCATTTGTGGCATAACACCTTGCATTCTGGGTTCATCTGTCATCATTGGGGGTTCCATCATTATATCATTAATTGGTGTGGAGTCCATTGTCTGTTTACTTTGACTCATATTTTTTTCCTGTTGTAATGACGCTTCATTATTTACAAATGACGTGGATTTGTTATCTGTAATCGGAATCATTCCTTCCCCGTTATCTGACAAATTCAAGGTATTTATATCCGTAGACATTTGTTATAATCATATGTTTTTGAGAATGTTAAGTGACGCATCTTATCGTGTCTTCGTGATTTTGAGTCTTGTCTTCTTAGTTGCTTTTTTGGCATCGTCTTCCTTCTGGTCCAGGTATTTTGGATTGTACATTTTCTTGTGAAGTTGCCAGAGGTTTGGACTTCCAACCCTAAATCCCCTCCTGACAGTAGCTTTATACCAAAATACACAATCCTGTATCTTATTAGACTTTACGGTGTTATCAAGTACAAGACACTCATAGTTTTCTGTACATGCGTCCATAACTTTAGAAAACATATCATACGAGGGAAATATACCAAAAAATGCTTTATAGAGCTTTTCTCTATTTTGTATGATGTTCTCGCGAAGAATAAAAACGTAATCCACATTCGCGCGCAGGGCTGGTGGGAGATCCATCACATATTGCATAGTTAACATGAAAAATATGTTATAATGCCTGCCGTTCATAAAACATTGACGAATACATGTGTCTTTGAGAAATTTTGAATCATACATACAATCATCAAGAAGCATAAAAGCACTATTATTTCGAGATTTCCCCTTTGTACCAACCAATTTTCTCTGCCTGGATATAACCCTCTCGATCGCATCCCTGTCGTAATCACCATAGACAAAGAGATCTGGAATGAACTCACCATAAAAATGATTACCTTCCTCCGTACCCGATAGAACTATACCCGCTGGTATATGCTTTTTGTGAAACATAATATCTTTTACCAGAGTTGATTTTCCTGTGTTTCTCTTACCTATAAACACACAGACCCTATCGTCGCTCATAGTCTCGGGTTTGAACTTCTTCAGCTGAAGATTCATTCTACAATAGTGTTCCGTTTTAATTCGTAAAATTTTACTCACATATTATAGGAATGTCGGGTCGTTTGAGACTTGCCGCCACTGGAGCCCAAGATCGTTGGCTTACAGGAGATCCACAATTTTCATATTTCCTGATGAATTTCAAAAGGCATACAAAATTTGCCATTGATTATTTTGAAAATCAGTTCAGTGGTGATTTTGATTTTGATAGCATATTAACATGTCGTGTTCCGAGCGATAAAGGTGATTTCATAAAAAATATGAATTTGAAAATTACACTCAGTGACCCCGTACCAGATACACCCGGTACGAATAATTACTATTGGGCACCGTCTATTGCTTCCCATCTTATTGAATATGCAGAGCTCGTAATAGGTGGTCAAACCATCCAGAAAATTACGGGTGAATACATCTATATGCATCAACAACTACACAACACGAACGACGATACCACACAATCACTCTATTTTTTGAATGGCCATGGGAATTTCCTCACCTACACAGGCGATTACACATATTATTTAGATATTCCCTTTTATTTCTATAGACATCCAAGCCTGGCCATACCAACGTGTGCACTCACAAAACAGGAAGTTGAAGTTAGAATAAAGACAAAACCCCTATCAGAACTTGTATATGGTGGGGCCGCAGCGAATACAACTGCAAGTATTAAGAAATTTTCACTTGACGCAGAATTTGCATTTGTCCAAGATGATGAAAAGAACTTTATAATGTCCAGACCCATGGAATATGTAATCACACAACTTCAAATGTCTCAATTCTTAATGAAAGCTGGTGAAACGAAACGTTCGGTGCTTCTTAATTTCAAACACCCCGTAAGAGAGCTTTTATTCAGTTGTACCCCAAAGGCATTTTCTGAAACGGGTAACGCACCAAATGAATACACAACCATAAAACACGCTGAATTACGATTTAACAACGAGATTGTTTTCAGTGATTCTACAAAGTTCTTGGTTTACGAACAAGCACTTCGTCACCACGTAAATTCCCCCCTGGTTCTAAATACACTGGCGCCGGTATATGGTATAACGCAACTTAAATCTGATTTTGGAATGTACAGTTTCTCCCTCAAACCAGAGGCACATTATCCAACCGGACAAGTAAATATGAGTCGTATAGTCCACAAAATTTTTAATATCGAGATAGATCCACGTTTATCAAGCTATGAAAATGAGGTACACATATATGCAGTGAACTACAATGTAATTCGTTTTGAAAGTGGATTAGCTGGTTTAAAATTTTAGATTCTTATATTAGTAATGGCTGGACGTGTTCAGCTCGAAGCATCTGGGTCACATGACAAGTTTTTTACTATAGATCCAGATTACACCCATTTTATCCAGAGTTTCAAGAAGCATTCAAATTATTCAGTGGAACATGTTTATTTGGATCCGGAAAATGAAGCTGATTTTGGAAAAAAGGTAAAGTTTGTCATTCCCCAAAATCAGGGTGACCTATTGAAAACCCTAAGTATAAAGATGAAGTTGCCAGCACTCAATTATGGTAATGCGGGGTACATAGAGTCTATAGGACATGCACTTATTGAATATGCGGATATTATCATAGGTGGTGAAGTCGTACAGAGAATTCCAAGTGATTACTTACAGATATACTCAGAACATAATGTTACACAAACAAAACAAAAGGCTCTTGAAAAATTAATTGGTAAGTATTCACTCCGCACATCGGCAGTTGCAGTGGCCAATCCGTCTATCATTGGATTTTTGGGTAATTCCACAACAGAAGAGGAATATTTCGTTGATTTACCCTTCTACTTCTATAATAACCCAGAACTTTCTATACCACTTTGTGCAATTACGAAGCAGGAAATTGAAGTTGAAATAAAATTGAGAGACCACACACAAGTTATTATTGATGTTACCACCGGAAACTATATAACGCTCAATCATGTCCCAAAAATTGTAGATTTTCAATTATATACAGAGATTGTATTTGTTGATATTTGTGAGAGAGTGAAATTAAAAACAAAAAAACGAGACTATACAATCACACAGATACAACAAAATACATTTGATATTGGTCAAAATGTAAATTCGGGTAAGTTTAAGTTGAGTTTTATAAACCCCGTGAAGGAACTCTATTTTGTGATTCAACGACAGGGTGTAACACCATTTGATTATGACAACACACTTACCACTTCCAATAATAAATTAATTCTGTATGAAAATTTAAATTATTTGGATTTATCATTTGATGGTGAATCTATAATTACAGAAGAAACGGGAAATCCCATTATACTGAAAGCAGTACAGGGTGCCATTCATCACTCAAAAACTCAACTCTTTCGACGCTTTTATTCGTATAGTTTCGCGTGTGAGCCAGAGAGGTGGTACCCTACAGGTCAGGTGAATATGAGTATTGTGAAAGAACAAATTCTCAACCTAAGTTTGACACCGTGTGTGAATTCTGCAAGACAATTGAGAGTATACGCACTCAGTTACAACGTTCTTCGTGTACACGGGGGAATTACAGAGATAATTTTTAATTCTTAATAATAAAAAGATGTTGATGAAAACCGGTTTCGGTGAATCTTCGGGAGCCTATCAAGAGTCTCAACAACAAACTCTCATGGGAATACTCATCCCGGTGGTTGAAAGGAGTATGGTGTTGGCAGCTGAATATTCTAAAGCTTGTGGACGTAATACTATACTTCCAGAAGATATAGAATATGCAATAAAATATTGCGCGATGCATACGGTTGGTCAAAATATAGGATCTCTCTACCCAGAAATTTATGACGAACAGTCCTCGGATGAGGATGATATTGAAGAAGTCCCCCCAGAAGAATGTCCACCTTTTAAACGTTACGAGGGCAGTGACACAACATTTGTTCGGATTAACGAATCCTACGACAACTGGGAACAATGGACGCCTCAAAGTCCGGTAGAAGAGATGTTAAAAAATGCTATTAATAGTAATGAGTACATCGGTGCCTGAGGGTTGGACAATTTCTGAATATAAGTCATTCAAAGCTACAGGGGACACAGATTCAAGCACAGATGGAGATTCCTCCGACGATGAACAAATTTTTTCAAAGGCGAAGACAAAAACATTTGTCAAAAAAAAGTTCAAACGTATCCACCAAGAAGAACTTTTACCCGAATAATTTTCTCAGGGTAAATTAAACTACTCACCATGGACACCGCGATTGATACTGTCAACCTCGTGACTCAAGAACTCGAAACGCAATCCCTCAATGCGATTGTCGCGGGTTTCTCTTTTGCTGCGGCTCTTAGCTGGAATGACCTCGTTCGTTGGGTCATTCAACAACTCATCCGAGTGCCAAAGAACGGGGGTACCCAGTACACCCTCACCGCTATCCTTACCACCTTGTTGTCCATTGCGGTCTATATGGTGATTTCCAGAATCTCCACCCGCGTCAGCAAGCCAGCTCAACCAGTCTTCGCGATTACTCGCTAAGTTTTGGTTTACGCTTTGTTAAAACAAGGAACAACATACCAATAAATGAAACTGCTACTATAGGTAGAATTTGATTCCATTTATAAGGATTCTCAAACTCGGGAATGCTTACAGGTGGCGGTAATACCCTCTTAACGACGTCGTGAGACACTTTTGGAAGATTTTCCAATTTATCCGTAGAACAAGTAATTTCAAATTTCAACACATGGTCTTGATTTCTGAAATCATAAGGAATGAGACGGCCATGACTCATGTAAAAAAACTGAATTCGTAAATCTCTTACACATTTAAGAGTACCAGAGTGAAAGTCATGTGTAACCTTATCGTCACCCCCATTAACATTAACGAATTGTTTAGCACCTGGTAGAAGAATATGTCCCGTATAATAAGGCGTTTGACCCGATGTAGGAAGAGTCTGATTTAACTGTTCTGATCCAGAAGATATACGCATTACCAGGGAATTTGGCCCATCTAAGTTTGCTGCACCAAAATCACCGCCTATCATTTGTAAATCCTGTGCGGGTAGTCCAAAAATTTGATGTGGTGTCGTATGCTCTGAACTTGAATCATCGTATCCATTTTGTCCGGTTTTAAACATAAATCTAAGAAGTTGTAGGTTTTGGCCATTGGGGTCTGTGGGCTGACCCATCTGAAACTTATTATTGGTAGCATCGTAAGATATGTTAAAATTATAACCCCCAACACTTTGGAATAACGCCGCAAAACTACTTCCTGTATAGTTCCCTACAGATAGCGACACACCGAACTCTTGTGTGTTACCAGCCTGATTGGTCGCTCTAAATTTAAAGCTACGATTACTTTCACATACCAGTAATTGTGGCGTGGGAATACGTGCAGAGACTAATTTAATTTGCGAAATGTCATAAATTGGACTCTCAAGACTGACGACGTAGTCATTTAGATTCGTTACGGGCTCGCGATGACTACTATCAATCGTCAGGTTATGTACCTTCATTAAAATATGCGTATAATATTTTAATGATTGTTTTTGTCTATTTAATCAGTAATCTTAAGAAAGGGAGTGTGCCAATGGGTTACTGCAAAGTTGATCCTTCGCAATGTTCAAGTTCTTAGCGTTTGGATTTTCGTTACCCTTATAGGCGTTAAACTGATGGAATGGTTTTTGATTGTAATTTTGAGTCCAACCACCATTGGCGGCATTTACACGACCATCAATTCGTGTTCTATCAGATCTAACTGCTGTAAGACTTCCACGTGTTTGTGTTACATTCATGCGGCCTGGGTTACCCATACGGTTTGCTTTACCCCGCCTGTCTTCTGGACGGAAGCCATACTTCATCAATTCCTCGTTATTCTTTGAAGTAACCTGGACAGCCGCGCTATTCGTGTAAGCACCGCGGAAGCTGTGAATACCTGGTGTTGGTTGGTTGTTATACATAAATTGTTCATCGTTACGATCATTTTTAAATCGGGTTGGGTCTTGTGCAACCGCCAATGCCGAAGTAACACGTTTAGCTGCGTTGAAACCAAGACCATCCGTACGCAAACCGGTCTCTGAACGGTTGGTAGTTCGCATAGTCTTTTGGTGACTCGCTCTTGGGGTCACGCCACTCATACCCTGTGCACGACCACCCATTGTTGGCAATCGTGTAGGCAAAAAGGCGGTCTTTTCTGGCATGTTATGTGTCAACTCACCAACAACGGCAGCCCTGCCACCTGTAGTATCCATAGCCGGTCCTGACCGACCTGGAAGTGATGTAAGTCGGTATTCACCAACATTCACTGGGTTTACACGAAGCATTTGCTGGTAGCCCCCAACCGCGGGTGTCTCGGGACCAACGCCCAAACCGGGTCCCACCATTTGCTTCTCAATCGGTGAGAGGTTATTCATCACACCGCGATCATACATGCGATCGCGCATATTCAACAATTCTTGGCCACCTGTTCTGGTCTGTCTTCGGATGTCGGAAAAGCTTGTGACTTCCTTTTTGCTTGGAACCTCGACGCGCGCTTCAAAATCAGCACGTTCTTTGTACACCTTTTCCCGGCTTACTGGGGTGTCGGTGATGTTAGTTTCAGTCTGTTCCTTGTCTGCGATGCGCTGAACAACTTTAGCTGGTTCAGTCTTATCACTCAACGCCCGACCAACATAAATCAGTCCAGCGACGGCTGCGAGCGAAATGGGATCTGCCATTCTTACTTCTTACTCATATTTTTATTAGCGTATCTTTGATCGAAAAGTTCATTCTGAATTTCGGCGCGAGTACTGGAAGGTTCATAGGACATCGTGCGTAGTGGCACCTTACAATCCATATTGTTCAATGGGAACAATTTGCGTTCATAGGTTGGCACGACAACTCTATTAAATCGTGATGTTGTCTGGGGTCTGAGTTGATCACTTGTTTCAATGAGGCTGGCTGGGGCACCCTTCCCAGCCATGTATGGCGCCGTACCGTACAACATAGTGTTTGGTCGGCAGCCACCACAGTTCGTTGAACTGGGCTGAGGGTAAACGAAGACTTCGTCAGTCGCTTTCACGGGGGCAATAGCGCCAGCATTTTGGACAATTGATAAACCAGGCTGAAGTTGATAAGCCATTTACTATTACGTGAGATTAATTATTTTAAGCATGGGTGAAACCGTGCATACCGCTTCTCTTATCACCGCTTGGATCAAGACCAGCAAACGCTTCGAGCTGAACACCGCGAGCATTTGGGTTACAAGAAACACCGCCATGACTTTTACACATTGGAGATTTCCTGGAACCATAGCACCATTCCGCAAAAGATGTTTGATCTCCTGGGATACTAGAAACTGGAGCTGTCACAAATTGTCTCGCTGATGCATTGCGCTGGTAAACAGGCAATGGCGTTCGCGATCTCCCCCCGTCATATGGAATGCGGTCATCGAGATAATGTTTAACAAATGGTTTGACAGTTGGGTAATAGCATGCAGACAGACGGTTTGGAGCGTCTGTGTAATCTGTAATCAATACGTTACCCATTGGGTTTTCTCTTGTTGGGAGATGACAACCACGCTTCGCAACACTAACTCTGTAAGTTTCTTTAATCATTTTTGTTTTAAACATCAAATAAAGAACACCCAACACGGTTCCACCTAAAATGAAAATTCTTGGGTCACGTCTGATAAGGTAAATAGCACACACCGTATAAATGATAAATCTAGATGCGGCATTGATGCGTTGTTCTGGGGTTTGGTTTTTATTAGGCCAAAACTGATGAATAGCTTCACTATCGATGAGTTGCTTTGGATCTTCGAACCAGGCCTTCATTTAGTATAGGTTAAGTTATTTTTTTGGGAGACCACCAAGCATATTGCCCATCATTTTCATGAGTGCATCCTGATCAAGTTCACCGCCCTCGGTCTCCATTTTGTCAGCACAGTCCTTGGCGATACCCTCGATCATATTAAGAGTATCTGCTGGAATTGACGTGATAGTTGTACCGAGCATGTACAGGGTTTGAATATATTGCCAGGTCGCAGCTTTTGTATTTTCACTCATACGACCCCAGTAATTCTTAATATTGAGATCTTTCAAGAAATCAATCTTCTCAATTTCACTAAGAAGGAACGTCTCATCCTTTGCTGAAATCTTATCCGCATACGGCGTAACACCCTTCATGAACGCATCAACCACTAGACGTGGGTTACTGGCTTGTAAAAGGTCAAAAGATGTCATCATCTTTTTAATGTCTTTTTCCTCTGGAAAAGTCTTGTGCAATTCCACAAGAAATTGACCAAGCATGTCGTTGAACGCACTTACAGAGGTCATTTTCTTATTATTTTATGAATTAAATCTTTAAGTTTGAGTTTAAAAGGGGTCTGTTGAAATGGCTTCTTTTTGACCCAAGCCATTCGAAACAATAAAAAAGACTAAGATGGCATTTAATACAGCAGGTTTGGTGTATTTATTGAGCTCTAATTTGCCCTCGTTATTAAGGTGCGCTTTGAGATGGATGTAACCGGCAGTTATGAGGGCGGCGATGAGGGCGGCACCCATTGGGTCTCGAAGATATTCGGACAAGTCTTCCATTTAATTATACATAGCTTTTTTTGTACGATGCTCTGGGGCATCCCCGAAAAATACATCGTCATCCCCCTCTCCGGGGAATTGCTCTGGTGCAGTGGGCTGTGTGTCCTCTGGTTCGGGGACTGGCTCTGGATTTTCCACACCAGGAACCGTTTTGAATTCGTTTTCAAGTCCCGTGGGTTGAGGTGGTTGATCATCAGCAAGTGGTTCCATGGTTTCCGTGGTTTCGGCTTCAGGGGCTGGCATTTCTTCTGGGAATGATTCATCACCACCCTCAAAAACATCTGGGTCTTCGGAATCGCGAATTTCACCGTCGAGGTCAATATCACGGGTTTCCTGAGACATATACGTTTGAAGAATCTCCTGAACAGGTATGAGCTCTTTCACCGAAGCCTCAATACACATCGTAAATCGTCTTGTTAGCTTTTCGTCGCGAATATATTCACTTTGTTCTTCATGGAAAATGTAAGGATCCTTGTAAATATCCTTGGCTGCATTATTGTAGCACGTCTGAATAAAAACTTCATTCGTTGGAAGTCGCAAACTGATCTTTTTGTTATCAGCTTTGAGACGAACCGCGGATAGAATTTTCGTACATGCAACAAATACAGCCGCCAATAAGTCATTAAACCAAGCGCATCTATTTGAAATATTGTCTGAGTGCTGCTTCGACATGGCATTAGACCAATTTGGAACTTCCTTCAATAACTTTTGAAACATAATAAGAGTCTTACGCCCCTTAGAAATCTTTGTCGCTTCGTCATACATATCCTGGAAGACTTCAATCATAGGAGGGCACATAATCAAGCACATTTGTCCCATGTACTCATTGCGGGCTTCTACCATAATATTGAGTGGATCGGACATGATATATACTATTTTTACATTTTTTAACTTTAAGTCACGCGCGTTTATTGTTTCCTAAACTTATTTGCTATCTTTTTGAGGTTTATTAAATCTGGGAAATTAGTTTCGCTTATAGTTTCATCTGTATGTTTTTCTCCTTTAGATCTTTCCTTTATCCAGTTAACATAAATCTCATAGCTGCCTACAATCTTAACATTAAACCCACCATTTATGAATTGTCTAGCTACGTATTGTGTGGCTGCAGCCCTATCAAAAGTAGGATATCCAATTACAAATGTTGGAATTGTTAAGAATATCTGTTTATTTCCAAATTCTACGGATTTTCTAATTTTTCGAGCAAACTGCTCGTAAATCTTTTTGTATATTTCTTTTTTGATCTGTCTTCTCCGATCATCAATCTTTGTCACATCATTGATGCTGATCATTACAATTAGCTCAATTTATTTTTGGTCGTTTCAAACTCACTTGATGTGGGAGCGGCTTTCTCCTTGACAAGCTTGTATTCAATAAATTCTTTACCTTCACTTCCCTCTGTATATGGTGAAACGTCTTCTGGTGTTTCTACATCAAGGGGCTGCGATCTCAAAGAAACCAGGCGAGTGTTATTACCTTCAACTTCAAACATGGCAGTTACAGAGAAACCAAACGCAAAACCATCATTCTTTACTACCATAAATGCACATTCATACAGGGTCTTGTCACCGGTATACTTTTTAACTGCGGTTGTCTCAATAATATAAGTACAAAGTTTGGTCCGTTTTAAAATTTCCTTATTCGTCAACATAACAAACTCCTGCATCATATCATTGGTGACCTTAGCCTCGCCCTGAGTCAAAGAGGATGTATCAGGTCTGGCGTCGTCAAAGCGAATGGTACCAACGGGTTTTTTGTGTCCGGAAAATCCGAAAGCTTCTGTGAAGGGTTCTCGGCGAGTAAGCAGGAGAACAACCACAAGTAATGTGATGATCCAAAGTAACTTCATCTTTACTAATATGCGTTAATTTTTTTTTACAAAATCCCATATACATGTTAGATGTCACTCCTGATCTATAGCCCGAGGTGTAAATACTCAATGGAAATTATTGAATACATCAACAGTAAATCACAGCTAAAGCAGCTTGTAAATTATCACAATGTTAACACACAGGGTATTCCTCCTGCGTACCGGAATAAAATTACACGTGTACCAACACTATTGACAAAAAATAGTAAAATTCTTGTTGGAAACGAAATCAAAAACTGGTTAGAATCCCTTCTTCCGAATAAAGAAGTAGAACATTGCGGGGTTGGGGGTGGCTGGTGTTCAATGACAACACTTGATAGTAATGAAAATGAAAACGACCTGTTTTCACTTGACAATTACGGCCAGGCTCTTCAACCGGCGATGACAAGAGAACTTGAAGAAAAGATTAATAGGGATGTATCAAAGGGTGATGCATATTCAGAACAGATTTAAAGATCTGACGCACAACATTTACTATAATGAAATTGGTAACGATACAAGCATCTGCGGTAAAGTCAATTTTCGAAGTATTAAAGGATATTCTAAATGATGTAAATATCTATTTTAGACCGGATGGTGTCTATATTGTGACTCTTGATACGGCGAGGACATCACTTGTTGATATGTATCTCGCAGCTGATAATTTCGAACAATATTCTTGTGAACAGGAAATTATTGCTGGTATTAACATTTCAAATACTTTCAAACTTTTGAAAACTATTACGAACAATGACGTCCTAACAATGGAGATAAATTCTAAAGAATATATGAATATCGAAATTATTAGCGAGTCGAAGAAAACGAATACGCACTTTCAATTAAAACTCCTTGATATCAATGAAAGTCGCATCGAAGTTCCCTCGGTAAATATGACAAGTGTAACGATTATACCGTCTGCAGATTTTCAAAGATTGTGTCGAGATATGTCAAATATCGGAGACGATATTGAAATCACACGTTCCGGGAAAAACTTCACGCTCAAGTGTGAAGGGGACTTTGCCAGTCAGGATACAAGTATCGAATGCCCCGACGAAAGCCCTGAAATCAAGGGTCTGTACTCTCTCCGGTATTTGAACATATTTACAAAGGCGACGAGCATGTGTGCGTCTGTGCAAATAATGCAGGAAGAAGGAAATAGATTCTTGATCCTCAAGTACAACGTTGCAAACCTTGGAGAGCTTAAGTTTTACCTGGCTACTAAGGTATCCGAAGATCAGCTATAGAATCGTCGCGTGTAAGAACTGTTTTTTTCATACCAATAGAATTTGAAATAATTATCTTTGGATACTCCTTTTCAAGTGTCTTTTTTGTGTAATATAGAAAATCTTGTAACGGTACACTTTGTTTATGAAAATCCCGTCTCGGTCCCGAATAACGTTTAATCTTCTCCGTAATATCGACCTGTGGCTTATCGTCATGATCCACCAAAACGGCATTACTGATTGGAATTGTAAAATTCATAACACTTTCATCACGTTTCATTGGCCTGAAGTTTATATCATTGGATATCGCTCTGTAAATCTTTCCATTGTACCAGTATTTTATCCGTAACACAACTTTCTTAACATTTTGCGGAATAATCGTATTCCTGAATTTTTTACCGGTCACGTTCACGTAGAACTCATTGAGGACACCATCCCAATCTTTACTCTCTTGTAACCAAAAGTCGTCTTCTACAATATATTTGCACCTGTAATCAATTTTATATTCCAACTCTTCAGAGACTATATGATAATCTGGGTATGTTACAAACTTTTTATACCAGTAAATAACAGTACTTAAAAGTTTGAACAGCATTATTAGTTATAATGGAGGGAAATTTTTTAAGTAGGTACAACAATAAAATTGAAAACTGGAATAATCTTATTGAAACCGACCCCCATAATAAGAGTAAGTATGAGTCTGAAATGTCTGACTACATAATACGGTGTATGCCGTATATGAACCAACACACAGATGAAATAGATGAAAAAACAAACACGGATAATATATTTAACGTCCGTGAGACTGTTGGTTTAAAACGGAAAGACATATTTGTAGACTATTTAGCAGACGTAGAAAATCAAAATGTTGGAAGACATAGACCACGTAAAGTGGATAAATGTCCAGAATGTTTGACAAGTAATATATTTCATTTCCAAGACACAAGTGAGCTCGTTTGTGATTTATGCGGTTTAGTAATAGCGCATCTCATAAGTGAAGAACTCACGTATCGCGAAGAACAAGAAACTTCCGAGAAAATAGTAAATTATTCATACAAAAGAGAGAATCATTTCAATGAATGGTTAAGTCAGTTTCAGGCACAGGAAATGACAACAATACCAGATGAAGTAATGGAACAATTGAGAGCCGAACTCAAAAAAATAAAGATTAAGAAATTAGATGAGATTACACACACTAAAATACGAGGTCTCCTTAAGAAACTGAGATTGAATAAATATTATGAACATGTTCCATATATAACCAATATTCTTAACGGTATTAGAGCACCTAGTATGCCCCAGGAATTGGAAGAGAAATTGCGTATCATGTTCAAAGATATTCAAAAACCATTTGATGACAATTGTCCAAGTGAAAGAAAGAACTTTCTTAGTTACTCGTATGTTCTGTTTAAATTTTGTGAACTTTTGGGAGAGGATGAATATCTTCAATATTTCCCCCTACTTAAATCAAAGGAGAAACTATATCAACAGGATCTCATCTGGAAGAAGATATGCGCCGATCTTCAGTGGGAGTTTATCCCAACTGTATAGTACTGCTTAAAGAAGCTAATACAACTTCAGGTAATGAATAAGTACGAAAAGTTTTGTGTAGATGAAGCACAGTATCATCTAGACAGAGCTCGGGAATTGCTATCAGAAGGTCTTAAAAACCCTAAAAAGTATTATGATGAGGGTCAGGAGTTTTACCGGATGTTGGTTAAGATGTTTCCCTTTATTATTCTGTTACAACAATGCAGCGCACTTCAACTTCACGATTCGGAAACGGGGGATAATTTATCAAGTACGCAATCTTCAGTCCCATCAGACGAAGATAGTTTTGAGCCTGTAACTCCGACTGATCGTTCAGAGTCTTAATAGTCTTAAACTCAAGGACGGTTTCATTATTTATGATTATATCGGCCCTCAAGTTTCCAATTACATGTCCCTCAAATGGGATTGGAACTATACGCTCACTTTCATACTGAATATTATATCGACGTAACAGAACTTCCATGGCGTTATGATATACTCTCTCACTGTACCCAGCCCCCAGTTGAGAATATATCTTTTTAGCAAGTGTTTCTACGTCAACCATATTCTATGTTTTATCACTCGCTTTAATAATCTTAAATTAATGTAAATGTGGTGGCCATTCAAATATATACGATTATCTTCATCTAGATCACTCAGTTACTTGTGGGGGGAATAGTCTTGAGTCAATATTAAATGATCGTGCCCGATTCAATTGTGGTATTTTTGGGGATAATGATAATACCATCCTTAATCATATATCCCACATCTTCGGCATCCATGTTCCTAACATTGCCAGCGTTAACAATATGACACCCCGAACCAATACGGGCATTCTTATCAATGATAGCCTTCTTAATAACACAATCCGTTCCAATACCAATTGGGATACACCCTGGGAGGTCGTCGCATTCTTCAGGCTCTTCGAAATGATCCGCCCCCATTATAATGGAATCATTGATGACACAGTTATCACCGATATAACTTCTAACACCGATTGTAGAATTTTCAATTTTGCTTTTTATAATCGTTGAACCGTCACAAACAGATGAAGAAGTTACAGAGCAATCTACCATTCTAGTAGGGGGAAGATGACGCCGTTTTGAATAGATCGGTGAAACAGAATCATAAAAATTGAAATCTGGCAATTTATTGTTACATTTTAAATTTGCATTATAAAATGATTCAATAGTTCCAATGTCTTCCCAATAACCATCAAAAATATAAGAAGTGACATTATACCCCCTAGATTGGGCGTCCGGTATAATTTCTGATCCAAAATCATTCGCGTATGACATCTCGTCCATTAATAGTCTCTTTGCGGCCCTAGCACTGAACACATAAATACCCATAGACGCAAGATAAGGTGGTTTAGAAGAAATGGTATTGTTTTTCATTTCAAGCAGTTCGTCACCCACCGGCTTTTCTGCGAATTGGATAATTCTCCCCTTCGAATCCACTTTCATTAACCCAAAGGAAGACGCACGCTCTTCCCCCACGTACGTAGCACATACAGTAATGTCAGCTTCTGTCAAACGATGATGATATATCAATGGCTTGTAATCCATGCGATACAGATGATCTCCGGCCAGTATGATATATTCGTCGCATCCAGTCTCTTCAAAGATCCAATGATATTGACGAACGGCATCAGCTGTACCCCTAAACCAGGATTCATTCGAGGGACTTTGTTGTGCCGCCAATACTTCAACAAACCCCTTACTCATAAATGACCCGATATTAGTATCATAGGCCTGATTTAAATGACGTGTAAGTGACAGCGAATTAAATTGTGTAAGACAATACAT
>Ga0209404_10001581_pt1 | contig 15161 bp, 9 predicted proteins | sample TroAtlMetagenome_2_FD_187447 | JGI IMG/M metagenome (GOLD analysis project Ga0209404, IMG submission 187447) | Marine eukaryotic phytoplankton communities from Atlantic Ocean - Tropical Atlantic ANT8 Metagenome (SPAdes) (version 2) | ecosystem: Environmental > Aquatic > Marine > Oceanic | place...
TGCAGGTGCCAAAAATGATGACAGCAAGCAGTTTGATGAACGTGATTAAGGATATACCTTCAGAAGACCATCTCGCTGCTTTCATTGCCATGGAGCGTCACGATGGCTGTCGTAAGGGAGGAAAAGGTTATCCTTGCCGCGCTATAAGAACTGATGAATTCCTCTTAATTCTTAATCATGAGCCTGGACGATGGCCTGCTGGAGACCCTAATCGAGACTTTTGTGCACGTTACATACCTTTTGGAGAAGTGGATTCTTCGCCTACAAAGACGTTGTTAATGGAAAATAAAACGAAACTAAAATTTAAGCCATTCTACGATCTTGCTTTTGCCAAAAGGCCTTCGGAAGAACTTTATTTGGTTAAAAAAGATCCCCAGCAAATAGTTAATATTGCTAACAATCCGGAATACGCCGAAATAAAAAAAAGGCTTAAAAAGCAACTTAACGATAGGCTAAATTCAACTAAAGATCCACGGGCCATTGGGTTACCAGTTCTATGGGACTTTTACCCATATTATGGTTTAAGAAGAAATAATCAATGGAAGGTCGATCAAAAACCATGAATTCCTGAACCTAATTGTAAGATACGAGAATTTTGATAGATATATTAATCGATTAGAAGAGAAACTTTAATTGAAATCATATATTTTTCTCGTGATAATATAAGATATGAGTCGCAAATTATGTGTTGGTGAAGAATCAATGTTCGGATTAAGCCGAAGGCAAATTCTTAATCAATTTGGTATGGGGCTTGGAGGGGTTGCTTTATCCCAGATGTTATCATCCGAAAGTGCAGCCGAATCTGATACTTTTGATAAAACACATTTCCCTGCAAAAGCAAAACGAGTTATATACCTATTTCAAAGTGGAGGTCCATCTCAAATGGATCTTTATGACCATAAACCTGTTCTTAAAGAGCGACATGGTCAGCAGTTGCCTGAAGGCGTGAGAAAAGGTCAGCGGTTGACTGGAATGTCAGGCAATCAATCCTCATTTCCATTAGGTGGCTCACCATTCAAATTTTCACAGCATGGACAGAATGGACAGTGGTTTTCTGAGGTGCTACCGAAAACTTCAAATATTGCTGATGATATATGCATAGTTAAATCAATGCATACGGAAGCCATTAATCATGGTCCCGGGGTTACTATGCTTCAGACAGGATCCCAATTCCCTGGTCGCCCAAGTATAGGGTCTTGGCTAAGTTATGGCCTTGGATCCGCTAATAAAGATTTACCATCGTTTGTAGTAATGGTGACTAAAAATAAAGGAGGGCAGCCCTTAGTTTCGAGATTATGGGGAAGTGGATTTTTACCTTCAAAATTTCAAGGAGTTAGATTGAGATCTGGTAAGGATCCTGTCCTTTATCTTAATAATCCTGATGGAATTAGTCGGAAGGGAAGAAGAAAAATGTTAGATAAATTAATTGAACTCCACAGAGCTCAAGTTGATGCCAACTCTGATCCAGAGATAGAAAGCCGCATATCGGAATATGAATTAGCGTATCGTATGCAGGCGTCAGTGCCTGAGGTCTCTGATATAAGTAAGGAGCCTAAACATATTTTAGATCTTTATGGTAAAAATGTTAATAACCCTGGGTCATTCACTGCTAATTGTTTACAGGCTCGAAGGCTAGCAGAGAGAGGAGTTCGCTTTATCCAACTTTATCACCCTGGATGGGATCAGCATGGTGGTCTTTCTGGTGGAATAAAGGGACAATGTGGAGAAACTGATCAAGCTTCTGCTGCATTAGTGACTGACTTAAAGCAGAGGGGAATGCTTGATGATACTTTAGTTGTATGGGGAGGTGAATTTGGAAGGACTTGTTACAGTCAAGGTAAACTTAATGGCAATAATTTTGGAAGAGATCATCATCCAAGATGTTTTTCATTGTGGATGGCTGGTGGAGGAGTCAAAGGAGGGATTTCATACGGAAGTACGGATGAATTAGGCTATAATGTTGAGAGTAATCCTGTACATGTTCATGATTTTCACGCAACAATGTTACACCTTCTTGGCATTGATCATGAAAGGTTGGTTTACAGGTATCAGGGTCGGCGATTTAGGCTTACTGACGTTCATGGAAAGATAGTGAAAGGTCTGCTTGCCTAAGATTCACGTTTTTTTAACGTATTTTCTTTTACCGAAAATTGAAGATCCTACTCGTACGGAAGTAGCTCCCTCTTCAATGGCTATCTCATAATCATTACTCATTCCCATTGATAGTTGAGGCAAAGGCACTCCGCTATCCTTTTCGATTTTATCTCTAAGGTTTCTAAGAAAAATAAAATTTGGTCTCACGTTTTCTGGATCTGGATCAAAGGGAGGAATAGACATGAGTCCTTCAATTTCAATCCTGTCTAATTTAAGTAAATCATCAAATGATTCGACTAGACTGCTTGGAGAAAAGCCGTGCTTAGATGATTCATTTGCATTATTTACCTGGAGTAGAACTTTTGGGAATAAACCAAGTTCGCTTGCAATATGATTTATTCTTTGAGCTATTTGTAGAGAATCTACACTATGAATTTTTTTTGCATGAGGAAGAACTTTACGAACTTTATTTTTTTGTAAGTGTCCGATAAAATGCCATTCCAAGTTAGATGGCATCAATGGAACTTTGGTTTCTATCTCTTGAACTTTATTTTCTCCAAATGTTCTATGACCACAATTGACAAGATTAGAAATAATTTCAATCGGCCATGTTTTACTTACAGCTATTAATTCGATATCTTCAGGTTTTCTGCCGGCTTTCGTGGCAGCGGTCTCAATTCGAGATTTGGTTTCTTGATATGAATCTTCCAAACACGCCATCTTACTATATAAAAAATTATTTTCCCTCTAATTTCAATGAGGAACTTATTTTTCGATAAAAGATAAATATATTATTATCTTTTAGGATCCTGAATCTGCGGTCTTAATTTTCAGGACACTTATAATGTCTTGAGCTATGTTAAGGGCTTCTCTTTTAGTTGGGCCGAGAAAGTGTGGGTAATCTGGAGTTTCTTCGGCGAGTTCTTCTTCCTTGTCTTTTGCTCTCCGCATAGATTCATCTTCAGGTCTTTTAAAGTTCGTGGAACTTTTGATATCAGCCTTAGCAAAATTATCTAGAGTTAGTCTAGTAACTTTAAATTTCCCTTTTTCCCTTTCCTCTATTTCCTCAAAAAGCTTTTTTCTTTCAATGTTTCTGTTCTTTCTTCTCTCCCTTTCTTGCTTGTTTTCATTCAACCTTTTTTCAATGTTAAGTGAAACAGTATTCCTATCATTTATTTCCTTATATCTTTTATTATCTTCGATTATATAATTAAATTCTTTTTCTGAATTCACTCTTTCTTGAGATAATTTCATAAGTTGATCTTTAGTGCTTTGAAGATCAGAAGACTGATATTTCATTTTTTCAATTGAGTCATGTTCAAGAGCATAAGGTAAGGATTCTTCGCCAGTTTCTAATTCGTCTCTATATGAAGGAAGAATAATGTCTGGCACTACACCTTTTAGTTGGGTCGATCCTCCGGCAATTCTGTAGAATTTTTGTATTGTAACTTTAATTGCTCCAGCTCGATCTTTAGTGTCTTTCGGGAAAATCGCAGGCATATAATTTTTGACTGGCATAACTGTTTGAACGGTACCCTTGCCAAAGGTTGACTTATCTCCAACTACAATTGCTCTTCCGTAATCTTGTAAAGCAGCAGCAAAAATTTCACTTGCTGATGCACTGCTTCTGTCAGTTAGGACAACCAAAGGACCATCATAAACAGCTGTGGGTTCCTTAGATTTTTTATTAGTTATGCGTCCTTTGGCATTTTTGGCCTGAACGACTGGCCCTCCATTGATAAAAAGCCCGGTCAGCCTTATAGCTTCTTCCAGTGAACCTCCACCATTTCCTCTAAGATCAATAACAAGTGATTCGATGTTCTCCTTTTTTAGCCTTTCAAGTAACCTTTTGACGTCAAAACTACAGCTGACTGTGCCTCTTTGCATGTCAGCATAAAAAGCATAAAGGTTGATCCAACCAATTTTTAGAGGTGCCCCGTTGTCATCTTTTACTTCGATGAGCTCTGCATTGGCTGCTTTATCTTTGAGTTTTACTTCATCCCTAAGAATTGATATTGATTTTGTTTCTGAATCATCAGCGGCATCAGCCGGTACAACCTTGAGAATTACAGTTGTGTTTTTTTCTCCTCTTATCATGTCGACGATTCTATTTAGCTTCATATACATGATATCAACCATTTCATTGTCTGTTCCTTGTGATACTCCAACAATTCTATCACCTATTTGAAGTTCACCTCCTCGATCAGCAGGTCCGCCAACAACGATTCCTTGAATTTTAGCTGCTCCATCATCCATTTGGAGTAGTGCTCCAATCCCAACCAGTTTATTTTGCATGCTAACTTGAAAGTTTTCCAACTCTGATTGGCTGAAGTATTCAGAGTGAGGGTCATATACTTGGGAAAGTGTTGATAAGAAGAAATTACAAGCTTCTTCCTTGTCACTCTTATCAAGAGTTTCCATGAAACGTGTATACCTTTTAAGAATTTTTTCCTTTGGCGACTCTTTACTATCTTCACCTAAGATATCTTCTAGTTTTTTCCCAATTTCTTTTGCCCTTTCTTTTTGGCGTCGCTTTCTAATTTCCTCTTCGAGAAGCTGGCCCTCTAAAATGTTTTCCCACAACTGATCGCATGCTGCTTCATTCTCAGCCCAGTCTGAATCTTTTCGCCTTTTTTCTACCGTTCTATTACTATCAAATTTAAATTCTTTGGTGTTAAGAATTTCTTTAATTTTTTCTACTCTATTAGTAACCCTCTCAACGTACAGATTGTAGATGTCAGTAGCTGGTTTTATAGAACCTTCGAAGATGTAATCATCAAGACTGGTTTTGTATTTCTTCTGAAAAGATTTAATGTCTTCCTTGTTAAAATAAAGTTTATTAGAATCTAGAAATTTTAGATAAGATTCTAGAAATTTTTCAGAAACCTCATCCTCAAAGTCAGTTCTAGAATAATGATTATTCTGGATTAAATTTGCTACGTATTGTGCAATGGTTCCATAATTGGGCGCAGCAAGCAGAGTTGTACTTGTTGATGCAAATAGCAGAAGGCATGCAAGCGCTCTGAACATAAATTTCCTTGTTAAATTCATTTGTTGAGGAGTGTCATTTGTTACAAACGACGGGGAATGATTTGATTTAATATTAATTGTCTCCTATTCAGTCTTAAGTGTCTAATCATTTTAACATCAAGATAGGGAATAAGGCTGATTTTAAAGGTTATTGTTATACGGGCGGTATATGTGATACGAACGGTTATGCTTTTGAGACTGCAGAGGGATGGATTTTGATAGATGCACCTGAAGGGTTCATTGATTTCATAAAGCCATATAACATTGATGTTAAGTTACTTATGTTAACTCATCAACACTTTGACCACGTTCTTGATGCCGGTAAAATATCAAGTCATTTTAAATGTCCAATTTGGGCTTTTGACAACTATGATAAGAAATTGACATTGGAGAGCTTATTTGAGTTTGAATCTGGACCTCAAATAACTGTCAGTCCTTATGAGATTTCTGAAAAATTGGGCGAAACAGATAAGGATAAACCAATTAGAGCATTAGGCGTGCCTTTTGAGGTTTTTCACGTTCCTGGTCATTCACCTGATAGTATCTGTTTTTATCTCAAAGAGTCGGGTATTCTATTCGGAGGAGATGTACTCTTTAGAGAAAGTATTGGTCGAACTGATTTTCCTGATGGTGACACAAATCAACTTATTGAAGGGATAAGAAATAAGATATTCACTCTGGAGGAAAGTGTGATTGTTCTACCAGGTCATGGTAGTGAAACAACTGTCGGTGATGAAAAGTCTAACAATCCTTTTCTAATTTAGTGAACTAATTAAAATTTAGATTCCGACTTATTTTTTCTTGGCCATACAAAAGCTGACGCAATAAAAACGATTCCGATCAGGACCATGAATGTTGAGAAGAATTGCCCTCTTGTTAAAATTCCTATATATCCATCTGAAGGTTCTCTAAAAAATTCTCCTATTATCCTAAAAACGGCATAACCAATAAAAAATGTTCCAGTCAAAATGCCGTGACGATTTTTTGGTCCTTTATATCTTATAATCATAAGGATAATGAACAATATTAGCCCTTCAAGTAATGCCTGATAGATTTGTGAAGGATGTCTCGCATTGAGATATTCATTCAAAATATTTTGGACATTCTCGTTTTCTCTTGAAGCCTCAATGACAATGCTATTTTCTCCAATTAGTGGGTTTGAAGAATTATATTCAAGGTTCAATTCGTTTAATGAATTTCTTAAATCTGACCGGCTTAAATTTTCAGGTGATATGAAATTTGGTTCACGAATTTCTTCTGGGAATTTAACTGCCCACGGCACACTAGTTTTTCTTCCATAGAGTTCGCCATTTATAAAGTTGGCAATCCGACCAAAGCAAAGACCTAGCGGCGCCACTGTGCAAAGGTTATCACCGATACCTCTCCAACCTATTTTGTTTTTTCTAGAGTAAATATAAGTGTAAACAACCAAACCTAAAATTCCACCATGACTTGCCATTCCTCCATCTAAGAAATTAAAAAATATAAGAGGGTTACTTACAAATTCATTGAAATTATATAATAACATGTAACCCAGGCGGCCTCCAACCATTGTGCTTATGGCTCCGTATGTAATGAAATCTTGGAGTTGATTGGTTTTTAATTCTGAATATCCTTGGCCAACAAATTTTTTTGTTAGGAAATAACCGGCGACAAAAGCAGCAACATAGGCCAATCCGTACCACCTCAAACCAATAGATTCTGAGAAACGAATTATGAATGGGCTCAAATCATGGAGATAATATCCTATCACTGATTTAAATATTGTAGTGAGTTTTGAAGTTGAATAAAGAATGTTTATTTTACTGAAGCATTTCAGCAATCAAAGGTCTTTCTTTTTTAATTTTTTCCATATCAATTTCCATTTGCAGGAGACCTCCTATGAATTTATATAAGCCTTCCATTTCAGAGCTCCATGGTACACTCATAAATTCGGTAACTGTAGATCCCGAAGCGTTTCTAAGCGATTTATCCGCACCTGCATCCAGCAATAATTTCACAACTTCTTTATTGCAGAAAAATGCGGCGCTCATTAAAGCCGTGTCTTTATTGTTATTCTGAATATCAAGATTAGCACCTCCGTCGATTAGGGTTTTGACCATTTCTGGACTCTCCGAAAGAGAGGCACCTATCAGTAGTGTGTTTCCATCTTTATCTTTTTTATCAAGGTCTGCTCCGTCCTCAATTGCCTTTTTGATCGTTTTTACATCATTATTTTTAACAGCAATAGCTAGGTAGATGGTATTATTTTTTTGAAAAGACTCAAAATCTTTGCCGTCTGTTAGAATATTATAAATCTCTGGAATATTTTTTTTGATACGATTCATATCAAACTCTGGAAATTCTGGTGATGGTTTCTGAGATCTTATTACGCTCTCGACAATCGTATATATCCCCGTCATTTCTTGCCAAGGTATTCCTAACAAATTCAATGGAGACATTCCTTTTTTGTCAGTTGCATTTCTGTTTGCATTATTTTCAAGAAGGTACTTTAAGATTTCTGGAAATGAGAAAAAAACGGAACTCATGACGGTTGAGCCTCCGTCATTAGGGTTTTTTTGATTAACGTCAGCTCCTTCTTCCACGAGTAATTTAACGGCTTCGAATTGCCCGTAAGCAATTGCATTGTGAAGTGGAGTTCCCAAAACGGATTCAATTTCATTGAGATCACCTCCTTCGTTTACGAATCTTTTTATTGTATCAATGTCACCTCGTCTGGCTGCTTCGTGGACATTAATTTGAGGCACTACTTCTTTGGAGGTTTCTCTAGAGGCCTCATTAAGGTCACTTTTCTGTATTTCTTTCTCTGGATCTAATTTAACAATTTCATTTTGTGCTGTTTTTTTTGAACAGCTAATTGTCAAAATAATTAATGTTAGAACAGTGAGTGAACTCCACTTGTTTTTCTTATTCATTATCTTTAGAAGATCAAATGACAGCTTCTAGGTCAATTAAAGTTTTGCGAACTTTTCTAAAATAGCTTTACCCCTATCAGTTTCCCATGGTTCTTTTTGTAGTAGATAATTGGGTAATTCTAAATTCATTTCATAATACTTATGAAATACCGATGTAGAAGAGGACGACATTGGAGGCACTATCCAAGACCAGTCCGCATTAGGTTCACGTGACTTCTTTTTTTCATTTTCACAGAAAGAAGAAAATTCTTTTGAAGCTGTATGGTGATCAACAATCCGAACCCCATCAGAATTGAAAGACCATAATACGGCTTCATTAAGAATGAGAAGCGCATGATCCTTCCAAAGACTACTTTCAGTTGAGGTGTCTAGGCCTAGTTTTTCAGCAATAATTGGCAGTTGATCGTAACGATTTGTATCGCCAAGGTCTCTTGATCCAATTTCAGTTCCCATGTACCAACCATTAAAGGGGGATGCTGAGTAATTCTCAGAACCTGTAGCAAAAATCATATCTGAAATAATGGGCACTCCGTACCATTTAAGTTTAAGCTCTTCGAGCCATTTATGTTTGGGGTGTCTAATGAAAACCTCTTTAATATATTTTTTTGGAATTGGATAATGTTTGATAGTATTGCCGGCTTGAATAATGATCGGTAAAACATCAAATCGACTTAAACTAGATCCAGGATTCCAACCTAAGGCCTTGGCGATTCGTGTGATTTCAACACTCATTGGATCGCCGAGAATTTTGCTGCCTTTGGTCGAATGGCCAGCATACCTTATTAGTTGGTGATTCCATATACGAATTTCTTCACCACCACTTTGCCATGGTTTAAAAATAGTTGTTGTAGGTCTTATTGCTCCTCCGTTAGTTGCAGTTTCAATATGATGAAGAAGCGCTTCATATATTTCATCTGAGGTATTTAATGATCTTGCGTCATTAACTTTTAACGATTTCCAATGCAGTCTGCCAATGCATCTTACGGAGTTCCTCCAGGCCTCTTTGGCTAATTCTGCTGCATCTTTACCTTGCTCCTTTTTAATGTGTAGGTCAGCTGCTGAAGTTTCTAGATCCCACTTATGAGCTATATCAGATGAGAAAGGGCATCCACTATTATTATTTTTTGTGTTTTCTGAATAATTCAAATGATATAGGATCTTTTATTGATTCTGAGCCGAAGAAACTAATCTCTTGAACTAGGAATGATTTTCAGCGAAACAATTTTACCTTTTCGTTGAACTTTAATTTCTGTTTCTTTACCAACTTTCAAAGCTCCTAGAACATAAGTGTAGTCGTAAATATTTTTCAGTTCTTTTCCTGACAGTGACACTATAATATCACCAGCTATGACTCCTGCCTTGGCTGCTGGAGCTCCTTTGGTTACTCCGCTTAATTTGACTCCTACAACGTCGCCCTGCGAGTAGTCTGGTATTGTTCCTAAATACGTTCTCATTCCACCTCTAGTGCCTTTTTCTTCAGGTTTAGCCATAGCCACGTAGTCAGGCCTTTCATTTGAAGTGATAAGTCCTCTCGTTAACAGCCCCATGAATTTCGAAACTTTAGCAGCTCCTTCAAAGTTAATTTTATCAATTGTATCTAGAGGAGTGTGATAATCTTCATGAGCTCCTGTAAAAGCGTTTAAAATAGGAATGCCTCTCAAATAAAAACTAGTCGCGTCTGTGGCAAGATATGAGTCGGTTTGAGTTGTAATAGGTAGACCAATAGGAGCATTACGTTTTTCTATTTCCGCAGGCCAGCTAGAACTTGAGCCAACACCTTGAAGTACTAACTTGTTTTCGAAACGCCCTATCATATCCATATTAAGAGCAGCTGCGAATAACTTATCTAATTTTGCATCTTCATCTGCAAAAAACATTTTTGCATATTGTCTTACATAGTGAGAGGAACCGAGAAGACCAAGCTCCTCTCCTGACCAAGCGGCAAATATGACACTTCTTTTAATCGGCAAATTTCCTCTATTTTTGAGGTCAGCAAGATATTCTGCAATTTCCATCAGACCAGCCGTACCTGATGCATTATCATCTGCTCCATAATGAATTGTTGATTTCTCTTTTCCGCTTGCTCGCGACCCAGAACCTATTTCAGGACCTAAATGATCGACGTGAGCCCCAATGATTACGGCTGGGGCGTGAGGATCTTTCGCAGAAATAACACCAAGAACATTACGGCCTTTGCGTTTTTCTTGGATGACTTGAATATGTGCTTTTAGCTTAATTCCTTTTAAGGGAATCCCTGATTTCATTTCCCCTTTATCAAGGGACGTTTGTAATTGCTTGAGGGTTTTCTTCACCTTTGCAGATGAGAGTAATTTTTGTGCTGTATCGTCAGTGATTGAGAGACAAGCCATGCCAGAATCGGACATTGATGCGTCTTTACCTAGTGGGATCAGCTGACTCTTTACTTTAGCATTAGGACCGCTGACTATGATTATTCCTTTCGCACCTTTTTGTCTGGCTATCATGGTCTTGTACCTTGGGTGCGAATATCTTGAAAAGCGCCTTCTTTGCTTTTCAGAAAGGTCTTCGGGCATATACCTGAAAACCATTACCCATTTATCTTTAACATCGAGATGAAAATATGAACTGTAGAGCTCAAGCTTTTCACCATTTTCATCTTTTTCTTCTGGTATTTCTAAACCATACCCAGCAAATACAATTTCTGAATCTGATATTTTTCCAGTTTTAGTGAAGGATAGAGGTCGCCAATCTTCATTAATTATGGGTGTAATATCTAAATTGTTCCCTGAGAAATTGATCGAGTTACTTTTTCCTAAATCAATGCCTGCAGTGAAATCAAATTCTTGGAAAAAAGATCCACGATTTCCGCCCGGTTCGAGACCAATTTTTTTGAAATAATCAGCAACGTATTTAGTTGCTAATCGTTCTCCCTCAGTTCCTGTCAATCTACCTTGAAGCTTTTCAGATGCTAGATATGTAATGTGCTCTTTAATGTCTTGAGCATTAATAGTTGGATCAGTTAATGCTATTTCGTTAGTCGAATTTCGATTAGGACTTTTGGTAATAGCATCAAGTGCAGCTTCGTGATTCCAGTCGGATATAAATATTTGTGATTTTTTTTCAGCGGTTCTATTACTAGTCCAAGAAAGAGTTTTGCCATCTGGTTTAAATGTTGCTAATCCATCAAATCCTTCCGTGGAAGTAACTCTGACTGGTTCTTTTTTTCCAGCTGAATCTACCAAGTAAAGTTCGAAATTTCCGAAACCATGTTTATTTGTTGCGAATATTAGATATTCACTGCTTGGGTGAAAGTAGGGGGCCCATGACAACGCGCCTATCGAAGTCAATTGTCGCTCTTCTCCTGATTCAATATTCATAGTGAATATCTCGGCAGTATCACCTTTTTCAGAAAAACGGCGCCAGCATATTTGTTTCCCATCAGGAGAGAAGAAAGGTCCTCCATCGTAACCTGGAGAATTTGTTAACCTTCTTATTTCTGATCCATCAGATTTCATAATGTATATTTCCATGAAATAAGATTTATCAATTTTGAAGCGCTCTTTCTCTTTTTTAGATAATTCTTTTTGGTATGCCTGTCGATTTGAGGCAAAGGCAATCCAATTACCATCAGGCGAATAAGAGCCTTCGGCGTCGTAACCTTTTGTATTTGTTAGATTAATTGGATTAGAGCCGTCAGTGAAAGTCTCCCATATTTCATAATTTTCATCATAGTCCCATGAGTATTTTCGTATTCTTCGAGTTTTTCTTTCTTCGATTTCGCTAGATTGCTTAGCTTTAGCTTCAGGATCCGAGTGTGAAGAGGCAAACATTATTTTTTTACCCTTGGGATGAATCCATGCGCATGTAGTTTTTCCTATACCTGGAGACACTCTATTTGTATCTCCAGTTTCCAAATCCATAAGATAAATTTGGTAAAAAGGATTCTCAGGTTCCCTTTCACTTTGAAAGATCATCTGGCTTCCATCAGCGTTGAAGTAACCTTCTCCAGACCTTTTTCCAGCAAAAGTGAGCTGGCGCGTTGAACTTAAAAAGACTGATTCACTGAGGTCATTATTTACGGGCTCTTTTGCAATTAAAAGGGCACAGACTAGTCCTGCAGAAGTTGCACTTAGCAGTGCGATCAGATTTCTCATGCTATTGTAGGTTTCCTATTTAACGTCTTGTGCAAAGGAATAGTTGACGAAAATAGGTTTATTTATTTGCCGATGCAAAAAAGTGTATCATCTGTTCGGATTAAGGCTGTGTTATCACTAAGAGCAACTGAACTCCTAACTATCCCATTCCTTGCAGCTCCCATTTGGGTTTGATGAATTTTATTAAACTTCTTACCTGCAGCAACAACAACGACTTCACCGTGGTGAGTTATAACAAAAATTTTTCCATCTGCAGCGGTTGGAGAGGCTTCAATTTTACCATTAACATCCAGATTTTCACTCCATATGACTTTACCAGTCAAAGGTTCAACACAGCTCAAAACATGACTGCGTTTTTTCCCATTATGTGCAATATAAAAATATCCATCGTAAAATAGTGGAGTAGGTACATCTGAGGCTATTGCGTCCTTCTTGCCTTTCCAAGATATTGAAGAGTCATCAAGGTTTCCATTCTTACCAAGTTTTACAGCATATACTGGATCGCCTTTCGGTGCGCAAGCAAGGGCAACTCCATTCCCAACAACTGGGGAGGGAACGAGTCTCCAGTGACCAATTTTAGCGGGATTCCATGTGCCCCAACGCCAAATCTCTTTACCTGAATTTGGATCATGACCAGTGATGCAATCTCCGCCTGTAATCAACAATTGAGACTTGCCATCGACTTCATATATTACTGGGGTGCTGAAAGCTTCTTTTGATTCAGACTTTGCTTCATCAGGTCGATTCGTTTTATAAATTTCTTTACCTTTGTCGAGAGAAAGAGCAAGTATGAATGAACTTTTTTTGCCCCCTCCTTGCTGTGCAGGGTGAACGGGAGTGTCTCTTTGTAGAACTTGTAAGATTATTTTTCCATCAAAAATAATTGGGCTCGATGAGAAGGTCCATAGAAAATAAAATTTTCCGTACTCTTCTTGAATATTTTTTTTCCATTGCATTTCTCCATCGTGAGAGAAAACAGCCATGTCACCTGTACCAAAAAAGAAAACGACATGTTTCCCGTCACTCACAGGCGATGCCCCTGCATAGTTAGATCTATTGTCTTGGTTTAGTCCTTCCCCAACTACATGCTTCCAAAGTTCTTTTCCTGACTTTAGGTCATAAGCGACTGCAAGAAGTTCTTTCTTATCTTCATCAGTGGTTGTAATAAAAACCTTACCGTTTGATATAATTGGTGTTGAAGCCGCCTTTCCTGACATTTTTTGAGACCACCTTATGTTTTCCTTGGAGCTAAACTTTGTAGGTATATTTTTTGCACTACTTGATCCGTCCATATTAGGACCACGCCAATTGGGCCATTCTGCAAGGCTAATTGAATTAAGAGCAATAGTTAGGATTACAGCTGATAGTGTAAGTGTATTCATGATATAATTTGAAATATAGATGATAAATATATAAAAAATATATCTGATAAGGCAATTATTTGTTCATTTTAAAATCACCGAATAGCACAAAATATTAATTTTCAGCTATTATTTATGGTTGAGAGGTTTCCCTTGACCCTCGAACTCTGAAGAGTTTGTTAACAGAATCTGATTTAAGGAATTCAAATGTTATATCTTCTTTTTGTAAGATCTTTAGGTTTTTGCTCTTGAATGAATTCCACGTTTTTCCTCCGTCGTTACTATAATCTAAAATTAACTCTTCGATGCCCTTTGAAGTGACTTCTATTTTTATAATCTGATCAGGTGATAGCTTTATTTTTTCTATCGTTACCTCTGGTTCTGAGCCTGTTAACCTTTTGATGGTTTTGCTGTAGCTATAATTAAACCAATTATTAGATATTAAAGCTCTAAGCTGTATCCAATATTCGCCGGGTTCAATTTCATTTAATTCAAAGCTTTTTTGATTAATGTTAATTGGTAGTGACTGTAGTGGTATTAATTCAACGCAATCAGTTACTTGTATTTCATCGATAAAGGCACCCATTTCCAAGGGGTCTTCGCCTGGTAGAGGGGTCCAGTTTGCTCCCCATTCATAAGTATAGTTAAAACGAATTTTTATTTTTTCTCCCTCATAGTCTTTTAATTCTAATTGAGTTGATGTCCAGTTTTCGTCCCAATCACCCACGATAACGCTTTGACCATGTTTACCATAACGTTGCCAGATTATTTGCCATGGTTTGTTTTCTGTTTTCAACTCAACCTTGAGACATGTTCCCTCTCCAACATATCTAAAAAAGTTATCAAATTTTAAAATACTTTCTTTCGATGGAATGACTTCATTAGAAAGTTGAAAGTTTTCTCCACTATTAACTAAATGGAAAGATTGTGATCCTTCCCTTTGAAATCTATTAGTAATAAGTTTATCCAATGATATAGATGCCGCTTCAATTTTTAAATCATCTATTGTTTCCGCACCCTCTATCCAATTAGTATCAGAGGCCTCTGTGATGAGAAGTTCGTAACTCTCAGCAGCAGAAATTTCCGTGAAGTTGTAGGCATGAATTGAGTCATCATAAATTTTGTCAGGACCTTTTATAGAGATGAAATCCAAAGTATATGGATCTATAACCTTAACATTATAAGTTATTGTATCCTTTGAAGTGCCTATAATATTTGAAACTGTGACGGAATATACCTTGTCGGTTTCAATGTCATTACTATCAATTTCAAAAGCCAAGGTTGGATCATTATTCTCTGAAGGAGTTCCTCTGTGTATTATTTCTAAGTTTAGAGGTATTCCATTTTTTGTTATTTCCACATTAGATGATGAAAAGTCTGCATTATTTTCTCCGTCGATAGGCATGGCAAAAGACCACCTGTTGTAAACGACTTGTCTTGGAACAAAACCAGAAGGGGGCCAAGCAATAAATTCTAAATTAATTTCGTCGGTCTTTGGGGCTTCACCAACAACCCACAGAGCCATAGATGAGTTCAGATTCACTGGATCTAGCTCAGGCTCAGGCTCAGGCTCAGGCTCAGGCTCAGGCTCAGGCTCAGGCTCAGGCTCAGGCTCAGGCTCAGGCTCA